>ERZ869936.491-NODE-491-length-37061-cov-4.830649_pt1 | contig 37061 bp, 27 predicted proteins | sample MGYA00520876_ERZ869936 | MGnify/ENA primary metagenome ERZ869936 (study PRJEB32218, sample SAMN09650985) | biofilter metagenome | isolation source: enrty point of leading RO module | place: Saudi Arabia: Thuwal, RO plant located on Red Sea | collected 2016-02-17 ... | reverse complement strand
CATCTCTGACAGAAAGAACGTGGGCACCGCCATCAGGTCGGCGATCGCGTCGAGGCATTGCGCCGCGCGCGGCACGGCGGCAGCGATCTTGGCCTCGTCGGGCGGGACCGCGCCTTGGGCGCGGTCCTTGCGCTCGACATAGATGTCCCAAACCCAGGTCCGGTAGGCATAGGCGTCCAGGATGCCGATAATTTGCGCGGCACGCGCACGCAGCTGCGGCCCCTCCGGTAGCAGCGGCGGGCCGGGAAAGGCCTCGTCGATGTAACGGGCGATGGCCGCGCTTTCGTAAAGCGTGAAGCCCTGGTGCGCGAAGGCCGGAATCTTGCCGAAGGGATGGCGCCGCAGATGTTCCGCCGGCGGTCCGCCTTGGGCAAAGACGTCGACCTCCTCCAGGTCGTATTCGACGCCCTTCTCGTGCAGGGCCAGGCGCACGATGCGGACATAGGCGCTGTAGGCGGCGCCGTAGACGACCGGACGTTGCCCCGCGGCACCCATGGCTTCGGGCCGTCTATTGATTGATCAGCTGCTCGACATGCCAGCGTTCGGCGAGTCTGCCACCCGACAGGCGGTAGATATCCGCGACGTGAAAGTTGATCTTGTTGCCGCCGTTGGTGACGCCGTGCAGGCGGCCATGGACCACGACAATCTCGCCGTCCGCGGCGATATGATAAACGTCCAACACGTATTCCTTATAGCGCTCGTAGATTTTCTGATAGTGCGCCTTGTACTCGGCCAAGCCTTGGGTCGGCCGGTTGAGGTGCTGAACCATGTCCTCGGCAACCAGCTGATCGGCCAGGTCGATCTGCCGGCCATTGATGATCTGCTCCACGATCTCGGTCACGACAGCCTTGTTCGCCACGGTTTGCGGATCGCTTTGGGCGCTGGCCGTCGCGGCGCCCAACGCGCATGCGACAGTCAAGGCCAAGGCGGTCACGCTGACGGCGAAGGCACGCGGCATAAGGGCCATGTTCGATTCTCCCTGGGTCTAAGCTTTGGATTCTGGCTGTCGTGTCGCGAAACTATTTGGCGGGCGGCAGTTGCTCGAGTAGGGCCTTGCGCCGCAAGGCTTCCGAACGCTTCAGTTTGGCGGCCTCGAAATTCGGTTCGATACTCAAGACCTTGTCCCATATTTCGAGCGCCAGATCGAGGTTCTGCCGCCGCGCTGCCGCCAAGGCCTCCTTGTGATAGTACTCCGCGACTTCGGGCGCGATCTCGCTCAAGCGCCGCCGCGCGCCTTCGTTTCCCGGGTCCATCTTCAGCACGTCCTGAAAGGACTGATACGCCAAGTCGGCACGTCCATTGCTTAACTGCGTCAGCCCTTGGTCGAAAGCTTCGCGCACCGCCATCTTGGTTCGCATCTTCTCGGCGAAGGCCATCATCTCGGTGTTGGTGACATCGAGCGCCGCGACCATGGACAGGCTAAAGCGCGCCTTTTCGAAATCACCCTTGTCGAACAGCAGTTGCGCCTGATCGCGATAGCTCTCCGCCAGTTGGGTCACGATCGCCATGTCGTTCGGATCGGCGCGCATGCGGTCGTTCAGTTCGCCGATTCGCTGGCGCAGCTGTCCCTCCTCATCCAAGGACGCGGCCGGAACCGCCGCGCTTTGGGTCGGGGCCGGCACGATAGACGGATCGGGAATCGGATCGGACGCCGCCTCGATGGTCGGCGTCGGTAAGGGCGCTGGCGCTGGCGCCGGAGTCGGGGCCGGGGCCGGGCCGGGCTCGACACTGGCAACCGGAGCCGCCGGAAGTTCGCCCGACGGCGCTCTCTGAGCCGGAGCGGCTGGCGCGGTGGGTTTGGACGGAGCAGGCGCGGCGGTGGGTGCCTCGGCGATGACCGGCGCGGGCGCCGGTTTGGGACGATCGGGCGTGTCCGGCGCCACGGCGATCACGGCATCGCGCGGGTGTGTCTGAATGGCCCGGTACAGCACTGCGAGCGGCCCCTCGCCGCTTTGCCTCACCCGCTCAATGCCGTCGCGCAGTTCCTCCAGATAGAGGGGCGCGTACTCGAATTCGCGGCGCGGCTCGTCGAACAAAGGCTTTGGCGAGGCCATCAGAACCAACAATTCGCGGCCAAAGGGCGGCAGAATCTCGTACTGCACACCCGATTCCGGTGTGCCGACGACCAGTTGCGTGCCCCGCGGAACTGCGACCGCGCCTTCGGGACCCGGCAGGATATGCACGACATTGCCGTCGATCTGATAGTAATCGAGGTAGAGGTACCCATCGTATTCCGGCGCGACCAAGCGAAACTCGATGAAATCGCCTTCACGGTAGCCGCCGTCCGGGGAGTTCAGGCTGAACCCCAGCCCCCGCGGCGCGACCTCGCTGGGCAGGCCGACAACAGTCTCGATCTGTTCGAGGATCGCGTCCGGGACCGTCTGATCCTGCGCCCGCGCGGCCGGCGATCCGATTGCCCCGGAAACCAGGCAAGCGGCCAGGTACGCAGCCACGCCAAGGCCACGCGCGCCAGTCCGGCCCAACAATATCCAGGGAAACGAACGCAATGGACTACCCTTCGATAGGTCTAAAAAGTCCAACCGCGCCAGCTTATAGCACTATCGAAAGCATGGCGACTATTGGCGCGCATGCAGCAAGCATTGAGCCTAATCATTGGGGTCCGCCGCAGGGCACGCACAGGGATCGGTCGGCACAAACCAGGATTCGCGCCGCGAAGTTCTAGCATTACCCTTAATATGAATGGGTATTTCCTTTGCCGAGCTCGATTGTACGGTTGCGTGTGGGAATATATTGCTTTAAACCTCAATACGATACAGCTATAGACAAGAATAACTCCAAGCAGGGGAGCTGGGACCCGATCACCGCGCAATGTGTCGATGTCGGCTGCTCTTCTTGGCGGCACGCGCCTGAATCCCAGGCGACCGCGGTGCCGGGGCGGCCGGCGACGTTCTAGCCCGCCAGAGCAGAAGCGGACGACAGTGAAGATAAGATACGCCATCGCAATCCTGCCCGCCTTTTTCACCGCCCTGATGTGTGGCGCGAGCGGGCCGAACACGGCCGCGGCCGAAACGCCGGCGCTGCGCCAAGCCGCACCGGGCCCATTGTACGCGGCCGTGCGCAGCACCCGAGAATCTCAGGCCGCCGAGATGGCTTTCTGGGAGACCATCAAGGACAGCACGAACCCGGCCGAATACGAGGCCTATCTGCAAGCGTTTCCGGACGGCATTTTCGCGCCTTTGGCCCGCGCGCGTATCCGGCTGTACCGCAAGGCTCCGGAAGCCGAGCAACCTGCCGCGCCGCCGGCGCCCGCACCACAGCCCGCCCCCGCCCCGGCCCCCGCACCCCCCGCGCACGGCGCACCGGCCCCCGCCCGCGCGCTGGTGATCGAACCTGTCGAAGGCGACTTCATCGCGCGGACTGACATGAATGTGCGCGGTGGGCCAACCACCTCCGCGCCGCCGATCGGTACCTTGAGCCGCGGCAGCGCCGTAACCGTGCTCGGCAAGGTGCGCGACCAAGACTGGTATCAGGTCCGTACGCCGGAAGGCCAAACAGGTTTCGTCGCCGCCGGCCTGATCCTGGCGGTTGAGCGGCCCGCACCAGCGCCCGCTCCGGCCCCCACGCCCGCGCCGGCCCAGCAGGCCGCCGCCCCGGCGCCGAGCGGAAAGACTTTCCGCGATTGCGAGACCTGTCCTGAAATGGTGCCGATACCGGCCGGTAGCTTCGATATGGGCGCGCAGAACGGCGACGCCAGCGAACGGCCGGTTCACCGGGTGACAATTGCCCGCCCCTTCGCCCTCGGCCGATTCGAAGTGACCGTGGCGGAATGGACGGCGTGCTTCTCAGCCGGCGCATGCAGCTTCGAGCCTCGGCCGACGGAGGACCCCGAGCATACGGCGATCCGAAACCTCAGTTGGGACGACGCCAACGCCTATACGAAATGGCTGTCCGAAAAGACCGGGCGCCAATACCGCCTGCCCACCGAGGCCGAATGGGAGTACGCGGCGCGCGGCGGCACCACGAGCCGATATTGGTGGGGCGATCGGCCCGATGCGGACAAGGCCAATTGTCAGGACTGCGGCGGACCCTGGAGCCGAAAGGCCCCGGCACCGATCGGCAGTCGCGACCCCAATCCTTTCGGCCTGCACGACATGAACGGCGGCGTCGCCGAGTGGACGGCGGACTGCTGGCAGAATTCGTATGAGGGCGCGCCGCGCGACGGCAGTGCCGTCGATGGCGACCAATGTGCGCAACGGGTTCTGCGCGGCGGCTCATGGCGCAACGACGCCGCCTATTTACGCTCGTCGTCCCGGTTCTTCTACGACGCCAACGTGCGCTACCTCGTAAATGGGTTCCGCGTCGCGGCCGAATTGAATTAGCCGCGCATCCCCTGAAGCACGGCGTTCAAACGAAAGCCGGCCCCAAACGGGGCCGGCCATAATACTTGAACCACGCGCCGAAAAATTCAGGGCGCGACCGTGATCGTGATCCGCTTCGAATAGATCGGCGGATTGTGCGGCACATGGTCCGCGTCGCCCAGAATGAGCTGGAGCGTGTGCTTGCCGGGCGGCAACTCCAAAACCGTTTCAGTCTGCCCGGCGCCGAAGTGCAGATGATTCTTGTCGGCGGGGATATCCTGATCGAAGGGTGGAAGCTCGGTATCGACGAGGAGGTGATGATGCCCGGTGTTCGGCTTCACGATGCCGGCAGGAGCGATTCCCATATGGCGCAGGCCGAACCAAACGGGAAAGCGCGTTGACCTGACGATTTCGCCATCGTTCGGCCAACCGATATAGACATAGGCATTCTCAGGCGCCGGCGTATCGCCAGCCAAAGCGGTTTGGGCATTCAGCCCGGCTGCTATCAGCGTAGCGGCAAGAATCGTGGTTTTGTACATGGCTCTCGGGCCCCCAGTTCGCTGGATTCCGGTTCGCATCTGCTTTCTTTTCCTAGCGGCACTCACGGCACGATCACCGTGATGCGCTCGGAATAAAGCGGCGGGTTGTGCGGAATATGGTCTTGATCGCCCATTAGCACCTGAAGCGTGTGCTTACCTGGAGGCAGTTCGATCCGCGCCTCGGTCTGGCCGCCGCCGAAATGCAGATGGTTTTTATCGGCGGGAATATCCTGGTCAAAGGACGGCAAAGGACGATCGATAATCAGATGCTGATGCCCGGTGTTGGGCTTGATGACACCGGCCGGCGCGATGCCGATGCCCTTGGCGCCCATGCGCACCCATAGCTTGCCGCCATGGATCACTTCACCATCCTTCGGCCAAATGATCCAGACCCTGGCGCCGGGCGGCGAGGGCGTTTCCCCCGCGATTGCCGGCGCGCCGGCTATGCTTGACAAGACGCCGGCGGCCGCCGCCAGCGATACGATCCACTTCATGTCCCTTCTCCCCGTCACTGAATTGGATTAGCTACAACTTATTTATGCGTCAGCAGGCTAACACATGTTCTGGAAGAATCGTACCCCGCAGGTTCAATCTTCATCGGCGCTCGCCGCCGCGCGGCTGTGCGAGGCGCGTGCCCTCGTTCGCGACGCCGCCGTGCGCGAGATCCGAATCGGCAAGATCCGCGTCGTCGGCAAACTGACCCAGGGTTTCGCCCGGCTCTTGCGCGCTTTCATCGGCATGACGGCCGGCGTCCAGATTTGCCGCCATCTTGTTGAATGAATCGAAGAGTTCCCCAATCTCGTCCTTGCGAGACTGCGATATCCGCCAATCGAAATTGCCCTCGGCAATGGCATCGAGCGCCTCCCGCGCGACATTGATCGGCCGGGCAAGCAGGCGCCCCAAGACAAAGGAGACGACCGCGACGGCCGCGATCGTGACCGCCGCCAGGATCAGAAGGAGAATTTGCGTCGTACGCTCGACTTCCAGAACTTCGGCACGAGAGAGGCCAAGCCGGATCGATCCGACCTCCCGTCCCGAGAAGGTGATCGCGGTTTGGAAATCGAAGGCGCTGCTGCCATCGGGCAACTCAACTATCGAGGTGCGCACACCGCCCACGTCCCGCAGGAGTTCGGCGGAAGCCGGCGGCGTGTATGGCTGGCCGATCAGGGACGCGTCGGTTGCGCCGCGCACAACGCCCGTATAATCGAGCACGATGAGGTAATCCAGGGACTCGCGGCTGCTCGCCTCGTTCACGAAAACCTCGATCGAATACCAGTCCTGATCGAGAACCGTCGCCGCGCTTTCCAGGGCGATGAACTTGGCGAATGCCGCGCCGGAATCGGCCGCGTACTGCGTGAGCGCCTGCGACTGCACGCGCTGAACCACGAAAATGGTGCCGGCCATGATCACCGCGATGACCCCGGCCAGCAAAGCCGTCCAGCGTACGCTGATGGGAATGAACCCGTGCCGCTTGACCTCCGCTTCCCGCTCCGTAAGGCTGCGCAGTTCCCGATCGAGCGCTTGCGCCAACTCTTTGCCGGTCTGGAATCGCCGATCCGGTTGCTTGGACAATAGCTTGCCGACGATATGCTGCAGGCCGGTCGGAACGTCCGGCGCGACTTCGCCAAGCGGTGGCGGCTCATCGCGCGTGATTTGGTAGAGCAGCGTGGCCATGGTGTCGGCGTTGAAGGGCCGGCGGCCGGCGAAAAGCTGATACAGAATCACGCCGACCGAAAACAGGTCGGACCGCCCATCGACGCGCGTGCCCATGACTTGTTCCGGCGACATGTATTGCGGCGTGCCCAAGACTGTGCCCGCCTGGGTGTGGCGCGTCGAATCGGGCTCGTCGATGTGCGCGATGCCGAAATCGGCGATCTTGATCGTGTGCCCATCAGGCAGCAGCAGGATATTGCTGGGCTTGATGTCCCGGTGAACCACGCCCTGGGCATGGGCATAGTCCAAGGCCTTGGCAAGCTGCACGCCGATCGACAGGGCCTGGATCATGGGCAGCTTGCCGGCATCGCGCAAGACCTCGTCGAGCGGCGTGCCATCGACCAGTTCGATGATGATGTAGGGACGGTCCTCGTACCGGCCGACATCGTAGACCGTCACGATATTCGGATGAACGAACGCGCCGGCCGCCTTGGCCTCGCGCATGAAGCGCATGACGTATTCTTCGTCGAGGCTGCGCTCCTTCTTGAGGATCTTGCAGGCGAGCGTCCGGCCAATCTGCGGATCGTAGGCTTTGAAGACCTGAGCCATGGCACCTTCGCCGATCAGCTCCTTGATCTCGTATCGACCGACCTTTTCCATCGCTACCCGACCCTGCTCCTTCGCGCCGTTCGCCCGATCATGCGTGGCGAACCTGCACGATAACGACCGTAACATTGTCCTTTGCACCGCGCTCCAAGGTTTGGTCCACAAGGCGCGCGACCGCGGGTGCGCAGTTCTCCGGCCCCTGGCTTGACCCGATTTCGGTCAGAACGGCAGCAATCTCCGCATCCTTCAGGTGCGCGGTGAGGCCGTCGCTGCACAGAAGAAAGATATCGCCCGGGGCAAGATCGAACCACTGCCGATCCAAATTCAGGTGTTGGCTGGCCCCAACCGCCCGCGTGATGATGTTGCCGCCTGGCTGCGAGTCGACCTCGTCGGCACTGACCAGGCCGAGGCGGACCATCTCCTGGACCTGGGAATGATCCTCCGTCAGGCGCCGGAGCGCGCCGTCCCGCCAACGATAGACGCGGCTGTCGCCAGCCCAAAGACACAAGGCAGACCCAGCGCAGCAGGCCAGGACCGCGACCGTACTGCCGACCACGCCGCCGCCCCGATCCTCCGCCAGGCGGCAGAGGCGGGCATTGGCGGCACGGACGCGCTGCTCGATATTGCCGATCAAGGCCTCGCGGCTGATCGGCGGCGGCACCCGCGACAGTTCTTCTATGACGGTTTGGCTGGCAACGTCGCCGGCATCGTGGCCGCCCATCCCGTCGGCGACCGCCCAGAGGCCGATACCGGGCAGATCGAGGAACGAATCCTCGTTGATCTGCCGCACCCTGCCGACGTGCGTGCCAGCCGCGGAGTCCCAGGCAAACGCTATGGTCATGAGTCGACGCGCCGCCCGGCCTCGAGGAGGCCATCACGGTTGCGCCGCAGCAGGCGCCTTGGGGGAAGTCCGGTCATGGTAAAGACGAATGCGCCGCGCCGATCATCAGCCTGATTTCCATTGCCTGGCGAGTCTATCGGACATGCCGGCTCTATGCGACCACCTATTAACTCAAAAGGCACCGCCGTGGCCGTTGGACGATCGGGTCAGACCTGATACAGTCGGCCATCCAGGCCGTCTCGACGTGCCGCAAGGCGCTGTTTTGTTAAGGAATATGCCGGTAGCGATCAAGCGGCAGTCCGGGCCGGGTGCTGACGATAGACAGGCGTACAAGGCGGCCGCGTGACAAGGCCGTGCAAATCAGCCGAGGCAGGGGCCCATGTCTTTGACGCTGCGAGTGAGAGAAGCAGCCAGTGGCGCACCGGATAGCGGCACATCCCTGACCGTGGACCGCGGCAAGGCGACGATTGGACGCGGCCCGCAGAACGATCTGGTTCTGGCCGACCCGCAACGCGTCATTTCCAAGCAGCACTGCGTCATCGAGTGGACCGGCGATTGCTACCGTGTCACCGATACGAGCACCAACGGCGTGTTCCTGAATCAAGGCGAAGATCCGATCGGCAAGGGCAAGCATGCCCTTCTCGAAGCCGGCGACCGCCTGCGGATCAGCCACTATGAGATTACCGCCCAGATTCGAGCCCCCGCGGCACCAGCGCCGCGCCGCGCGATCGACCACGAGACCGCGGAGCGGCGCGAGAGCCTGGACCGGATGATCGGTCTGGACGAGGGAACGGCCGGCGGGCACGGCGCCGGCCACGACCGGCCCATGCGCGACATCATTCCAGACGATTCCGGAATCTGGTCGAGCCCCCAGCCCGAACGGGCGCCCACGCACTCGAGCCAGCACATTTCGCCCGAGAAAGAATACTTTCAGCCCCCTAGCCGTGGCCAACCCCCCGGCGGCGGCGCGATTCCGGAAGACTGGGAAGCCGAGCCCAAGGCCGAGCCACCCAAGCGCGCGGCGGACCTGTTTACGGACACGATCCCGCCGGAGCCAGAAGCCCCCGAAATCGCCGTCCCGCCGACACCGCCGGAGAAACCGAAGGCCCCAACCGCCGAACGCGCCGCGCCGGAGCGAACCGGCAGCGACCGCGCCCTTCTGGATGCGTTCTTCGACGGTGCGGAACTGGAAGACATGCGGCTCAGCGACGAACAGGCCGAAGAGATCATGTTCGTGATGGGACAAATCTACCGCGAGGTCGTGAGCGGCCTGATGGAATTGCTGGCCACGCGCAGCAGCATCAAGAACGAATTCCGCCTGTCCCAAACCACCATTCAGCCGGCTCAGAACAATCCGCTCAAGTTCTCGCTGGGTGCCGACGATGCCATGGCCGCTCTCTTGACGCGGCGCGGGCGCACTTATGTGCCGCCGGTTCAAGCCATTCGCGAGGCGGTCGGCGACGTGAAGGCCCATCAGGTCGCGGTGCTGGCCGGTATGCAACTCGCGTTGTCGGGCTTGCTGCGGCGTTTCGATCCGGCGGACCTTGAAGAGCGCATGCGCAACGACCGCAGCCTGGCCAGCCTGCTCGGTGGAAAGAAGGCCCGCTATTGGGACGCCTTCAAACAAAAGTACAAGGATCTGACCGTGGAAGCCGAGGACGATTTCCACAGTCTGTTCGGGAAGGAATTCAATCGCGCCTACGAAGATCAGATTCGGAAGCTCAACAAGCGATAGCTTGGGCCGGCCATGACCTTGGCAAGGCTCGGGTTCAGGGGAGGGAGAACGACATTGCGTGCCATTATCCGCCTATCGGCGATCGGTTTGCTCTCGCTTGGCGTCTCTGGCTGCGTTGCCGATGCGGCGGGCGGAGTGGCCGGTGCCGTGATCAACAAACTCTTCGAGCCTTCGCCGACCCGGATCGAGGCCAAGATCAAGGCCGACCCCGACATCAATCCCGACTTCGACGGCCAGGCTTCGCCCCTGGTGGTGCGGCTTTACGAGTTGAAATCCCCGACCGCATTCAACAGTGCGGGCTTCTTCGCGCTCTATGACGGTGACCTGGCCGAGCTTGGCGCCGACATGCAAAACCGGGAGGAGCTTGAGCTTCAGCCCGGCCAAGAGCTGGAAGTGATGCGGGACCTGAAGCCGGAAACCCGGTATATCGGGATCATGGCCGCCTATCGCGATATCGACAACGCGGCATGGCGGGCGGTTCACCCGGTCGAAGAGCACGAAACGGCGGAGTTGACGATTGCGGTACGGCGATTGGATGTCTCGATCGCGCCGACTGAATGATTGCCGCTGATGGAACCCCAGCGTTTCGCCGGCAGCGCGATGCGGTCCGCACCATCGAATACGACTCGAACCTAACCCAAGCGTGGGAATCTAATGTCAGAACACAATAAAGTGGTTTGGTCCGATGGGATGTTCCTGCGGCCCCATCATTTTCAGCAGCAGGACCGCTATTTCGAACACCTGATCGCCTATTGCGCGAATCTGCGCGGCCCGCATCTGTGGGGCTTCGCCGAACTCAAGCTCGACACCGACCTTCTTCAAACCGGAAAACTGGCGCTGGCGAGCTGCCACGGCCTCATGCCGGACGGCACGGCCTTCAACCTCCCGGACGAGGCCGATCTGCCCAAGCCCCTGGATCTCGACGAAAGCATCGAGAACAGTATCGTATACCTGGCTTTGCCGGTGCGCAGCGTCGGTGCCGCCGATACCGCCGCCGAGGAAAAGAATGAAGCTGTCGCCCGTTATCAGACCCGGGACACCAAAATCCGCGACAGCAGCGGCCGGACCGAAACCCCGGTCCAGATCCATGTCGGACGGCTGCGCCTGCGGCTCATGCTCGAGGGCGAGGACCGGCGCGGCTATCAATGCCTGGGCATCGCGCGCATCGTCCAGGTCGGCACCGACCGCAGCGTCACTTTCGACGAGCACTACATTCCGCCCTGTATCGACTGCCGGGTTTCGCCGGAATTGAACGGCTTCCTGAGCGAACTGACCGGGCTTCTGCACCAACGCGGCGAGGCCTTGGCCGGCCGCGTCTCGGAGTCGGGACGCGGAGGGGCCGCGGAGATTGCGGACTTTCTGTTGCTGCAGGTCGCCAATCGGACCCAGCCGCTGATCACCCACCTGGTCAAGACCGCTAACCTGCATCCGGAGTCGCTCTACAGACTGCTCCTGCAATTGGCTGGCGAGCTGGCGACCTTCTCGTTGGACAGCAAGCGGCCGCCGGACTTCGCCGAATACCGGCACGACGCGCTGCGCGAGACCTTCGAGCCCGTGAAAGCGTCCCTGCGCCGCTCGCTCAGCATGGTTCATGAGCGCAACGCGATCTCGATTCCTCTGGAAGAGCGGCGCTATGGCATCCGGGTCGCGATCCTCAACGACCGCGCGCTGCTGCGCGAGGCCGATTTCGTGTTGGCGGTCAACGCCGACATGCCTTCGGAGACTCTGCGCCGCAGCTTCCCCTCGCAGGCCAAGATCGGCCCGGTCGAGCGGATTCGCGAGCTTGTGAACCTGGCGCTGCCGGGGATCGCCTTGTCGCCCTTGCCGGCGGCGCCGCGGCAGATTCCCTTCCATGCCGGCGTGACCTATTTCCAGGTCGACACCAGCCACGAATACTGGAAGCAGCTCGAACAATCCGGCGGCTTGGCCTTCCACGTATCGGGCACCTATCCCAACCTTTCGATGGCGTTCTGGGCCATCAAGCGATAGGGCCGCGCGATGGGGGACGACGACCGCAACAAGAAGCCGCCGCCCGAGGATCTAGAGCGGACGGTCATCATGCCGACACCCGGCGGGCGCCGACGCAGCGCGCCGACCCGTCCAGCGCCGGAGCCGGCGACCCCGGTATCTCCACCGCCCAGGACCGCGCCGCAACCGCCGATGTCTGGCGCGGCCTTGGCGGAAACCGCGCGCATGCTGGGCGAAGGCTTGGGCCAAAACGTCCTGCTGCGCGCCGCCGCGACCGCGCTCGCGCTGGTCCGTCATATCCGTGCGCTGCGTCATCACGATGACGTGGAGTCCTTGCGCGCGCGGGTCCTTGAGACGGTCAAGGCGTTCGAATCCAAGGCCCGCGAGTTGGGCGCGAGCCCGGAATCGGCCTATGCGGGGCGCTATGCGCTCTGTGCGCTGATCGACGAGATGGTCCTGGGCACGCCTTGGGGCAGCGACAGCGTTTGGAACGAGCAAAGTCTGCTGGCGACGCTGCACAACGAAACCCGGGGCGGCGAGAAGTTCTTTCAAATCCTGAACCGCATGTCGGAGGATCCGGGCCGCAACATCGACTTGCTCGAGTTGCTCTATGTCTGCCTGTGCCTTGGCTTTCGCGGCAAATACGGCGTCATACAGAACGGCCACGTCGAACTCGCGCAGATCGAGCATCGGCTCTACACCACGATCCGTTCGCAACGCGGCACGCCCGAAGCCGCCCTCTCGCCCCATTGGCAAGGCATGCAAGATCGCGGCGGTGCGGTCGCGCGGGTGCTGCCGCTGTGGGTGGTACCGGTCCTTGTCGCGGCCTCGGCGGTCGCCTTGTACATGGGCATTAGCTATAGCCTGAACCGTTCTTCGGACGACGCCTTTGCCCGGCTTAACCTGATCGCGCGCGAAGCCGCGCCGAGGCCGGCCGTGGCGGCGCCCCTTATTCCCCCCGCCCCAGTTACGGCCACGGCCGAGCCGGCGCCGCCAACCTTGCCGGAGCGCCTGTCGGCGGCGCTCAGCGCGGAGATCGGGCGCGGCCAGGTCGAAGTCATGGAAGACGGCCGCGGCGCGATGATTCGAATCAACAACCGCGGCCTTTTCGCCTCCGGCAGCGCGCGGGTGTCCGACGGCCACCGCCCGATTCTGGACAAGATCGGCGCCGCGCTGGACCGTGAAGCGGGACCGGTCTTCGTGATCGGCCATACCGACAGCCAGCCGATAAATACGCTGCAGTTCCCGTCTAACTGGCACCTGTCGTCGGCCCGCGCCAAATCGGTCGCGGAGATCCTGAGTCGCAGCATGCGCGAGCCGGGGCGTCTGCAGCCCGAGGGCCACGCCGATCAGGAACCCATCGCGACCAATGAGACCGCCGAGGGGCGCGAGGCCAATCGGCGTATCGAAATCCTGGTGTCGGGGAACTAGCGCCGATGAAGCGGTTTTTCCGGCTGATCTTCAATCGTTTCGTGATCTCCGTCCTGGGCATCATCCTGCTCGCGCTATTGATCTGGTTCGTCGGCCCGCTGATCGCGGTCGCCGGGTTCGAGCCATTGGCCGAACCCACCGTGCGTATGGTCGTGATCCTGGCGGTGTTTCTGATCTGGGGGATCAGGAACCTTTGGGTCGCCCTGCGCGCCAAGAAGACCAATACCCAGGTCATCGAGGCCCTGGGCCAGGCGCCGGCCGCCGCCGAGGCGGAAACCGCGGATACAACCGTCTCGCAAGAGGAAGTCGCGCTGTTGCGCGAGCGCTTCCAAGAGGCACTGGCCACGCTCAAGAGCGCGAAGCTGGGCGGGCGGCGCGGCCGGCGCCAATTATACCAGTTGCCCTGGTACCTGATGATCGGGCCGCCGGGCGCGGGCAAGACCACGGCGCTCAAGAACTCCGGACTGCGCTTTCCCCTGGAGGAGAAATTCGGCAACGCTGCCATCAAGGGGGTCGGCGGCACCCGCAACTGCGATTGGTGGTTCACGGAAGAGGCGGTTCTTCTGGACACCGCCGGGCGCTATACGACGCAGGACAGCGACGCGGCCGCCGACCGGGCGGCCTGGACCGGCTTCCTGGATCTGCTGAAGCGCCATCGCCGGCGCCGTCCGATCGACGGCGTGCTGATCGCCTTCAGCGTGACCGACATCGCGCAGAGCGACAGCACCGAGCGCGAGATGCACGCCCGCGCGGTGCGGCAGCGACTCCAGGAACTGCACGAAACGCTCAAGATCCAGGTTCCGATCTATGTGATCTTCACCAAGTGCGACTTGGTGGCCGGATTCGTCGAATACTTCGACGACCTGGGGCGCGAGGAACGCGGCCAAGTCTGGGGCGCCACCTTCCCGCTGGCAACTTCGCGGCAGCCGGACACCTTGCCCGATGCCTTCGCGGCCGAATTCGACCTGATGATGGAACGCCTCGATTCGCGGATGTTCACGCGCTTCGATGGCGAGCGCGACCCGGTGCGGCGCGGCGCCATTCAGGGATTCGTGCATCAGGTGAACCTGTTGCGCGAACCCTTGCAGGCGTTCCTGCGGGAAATCTTTCAACCCAGCCGCTTTGAGAGCCAAAGCCTGCTGCGCGGCGTCTACTTCTCCAGCGGCACCCAGGAAGGCACGCCGATCGATCGCGTCATCAGCGCCATCGCCGGAACCTATGGCTTGGACCGCCAGGCCCTGCCCGCGTTCAGCGGACCGGGTAAAAGCTTTTTCCTGACCCGGCTTCTGGGCGATGTCGTGTTTCAAGAGGCCGGGCTGGTCACCGGCACCGGGCTGTTCGACCGATTCCGCGGCGTTTTTCAGTGGGGATCCTATGTCGCCGGCGCCGCGGTGCTTGGGCTTTTGGTGCTCGCCTGGGTGACCAGCTACACACGCAATCAAGTCTATGTCGGCGATGTCGAGACGCAGCTCGCGGCCTATGAAGACTTTGCCGCGAAGGTTCCGGCGAACGCCGGCGTCGCCGATATCCTGCCGCAGTTAGAGACATTGCGCACACTGCCCGGCGGCTATGAGGACCGCGAAGCTTCGGTACCGCTGACCATGGGCTTTGGCCTCTATCAGGGCGACAAGCTCGGCGAAGCGGCCCGCGCGGCCTATCGCCGTTCGCTCAACACCTTGCTGCTGCCGCGGCTGCTCACCCGGCTGGAAGGGCAAATTCAGGAAAGCGTGCTGAACCCGGAGCTGCTGTACGAGGCGCTCAAGGTTTACCTGATGCTGGGCAACCCGCGTTTCATGGACGAGGATCTGGTTCAGGCATGGATCGGGCTGGATTTCGAGACCCGCCTGCCGGGCCCCAGCAACGACCAGCGCCGCAGCGCGCTGAACGCGCACGTCGCGACCTTGCTGCGCGAGGAGTTCAGGCCGCTGCCGCTCGATGCCAGCATCGTTTCGCAAGCGCGCGCGGTTCTGCTGCGCCAACCCTTGTCCCTGCGAGTCTACGGCCAGATCAAGCAGGCCGCGCAAAACAGCGGCAACAGCCCCTGGCGGCTGACCGACAAGATCGGCGGCAACGCGGCGCAATTCTTCACACGCGGCTCGGCATCGCTTTCCGACCCCATTCCCTACATCTTCACCGTCGACGGATTCCGCAATCACTATCTGGCCAGGGGCCAAGCGCTGGTGCGCGATGCCGCGTCCGAGACCTGGGTTCTGGGCCCCGAATACGAAAGCGGCATGAGCGAAGCGCAAATCGCCACGCTGACCAAGGAAGTCACCGAACTTTATCTGGCCGAGTATGTGCAGACCTGGGATTCGTTCATCGCTTCGCTCGATATCGTTGCGTTCCGCGACTTCAACCATGCCGTCGGCGTCGTCAACGGATTGTCGGCCGTCGACTCGCCGCTGAAGAACTCGCTGGTCGCGATCAGCGAGGAAACGCAGCTGACCAAGACGCCGTCGCTGCCGGGTGGCCTGGCCGAGAACGCCGGGCGCCTGCAGGACGTCAAGGACCGTCTGGCCCGCTTGCTGCAACTCGCGCCCGATGTCCAGGCCAGCACCACGGCAGCGAATCCGTTCACAGCGGTCGACCGGCATTTCGAAAAGCTGCATGCGCTCGTGGGCGGGCCCAACCAGGGCGCGGCGCCGATCGACCAAGTGATCACGATGCTCAAGGACCTCTATCTGCACTTGGCCACGATCAGCAGCGCCGCGAGCCAGGGCGAGGCGGCCAGGGCCGCGGCAGCCGGCGGATCGGGTATCGTGCAACAAGTCCGCTTCGAGGCCGACCGCCTGCCGGCGCCGGTCAACCGCTGGCTGCGCAGCCTGTCGCAAGCCAGCGCCCGGATCACGAACAGTGCGGTCCAGGCGCGTCTGGGCACCGTGTGGTCGAGCGAGGTCGGCGCCTATTGCTCGCGTGCGCTGGCCGGGCGCTATCCATTGTCCAAATCGAGTCCGCAAGACGCCAACCTGAGCGATTTTGCGCAGTATTTCGCGCCGCAGGGTTTGGTCGATCAGTTCTTCAACAAGTACCTGACGTCCTTGGTCGATCCCTCGGTACGCCCGTGGCGGCGCCTGGGCGGCCAGACCAGCGTTTCCGACGCGGCCCTGGCCCATATGGAGGCCGCCTCGCGAGTCCGCGAATCGTTTTTCGCCGGTGGCAGCGGGTCGCCGCTGGTCAATTTCGAGATCCGCCCGGTCAAGCTCGACAAATCGGCCAGCCAGGTCGTCTTCGAACTGGGCGGGCAGAAACTGACCTACCGGCATGGCCCGACACGCTCGGCGAGCATGCAGTGGCCGGCGCCGGACGGCAGCAACCGTGCCCGCCTCGCCTTCACCGCGATCAGCGCCGGGCGTACGGTCAACCTCTCGGCAGAAGGGCCCTGGGCGCTGTTCCGGCTGCTCGATCAGGGTAGTGTGTCGCAGGACTCTGCCGCCGACCGGTTCCGGGTCATTTTCGACGTTCAGGGTATGTCGGCCGAATTCGAGCTGCGCGCCAGCAGCGTTGCGAACCCGTTCCAATCGAGCGCCATCGAACAATTCCAGTGCCTGAACACGTTCTGACGCGGCGATCCACACGCCATAGCCAGAATTGATTAACCATATCCAAGGAATGTTCACCTCTAGGTGCATGACCGCTAGAGTGCGGTCTGACGGCTGGACCCAGCGTGGACTGAATCTGTGACCGATCTCGAAACCGATATTGCCGCCCTTGGCAGCACCCCGATCAGCGGCGCCGCACCGGCCGGCGCCTCCGCGCGCTACGAGCCGGAATTCGAGCAGATCGAAGCCGAAATCTCGAAGCTCGAGGCGGTCAACGGCACGCCGGTCGATTGGCGCATCGTCGCCGAGTCCGGCACCGCGATCCTACGCGACAAGTCCAAAGATCTCCTGGTCGCGAGCTTCCTGTGCCGGGGGCTGTTCGAAGTTCACGGCTATGCCGGCTTGAGCGCCGGCCTCAAGGCCATGCACGGCTTGACCGACACCTTCTGGGACGCCCTGTTCCCCGAGTCCAAGCGGATGCGCGCGCGCGGCGCCGCCGCCGGATGGCTGGCCGAGCGCCTGGCCGGGCCGATTCGCGGCCGCGAGCCTGCCAGGTCCGAACGCGATGCGGTCGCCGGCTGCGTCGAATCGCTCCAAGCCTTAAGCGCGACGCTCGACGAAAAATTGGCCGAACATGCGCCGGACTTCGGCGATCTGCGCCGGGCGCTTCAGGAGCGCTTGGACGCCCTGCCGGCACCTCAGGCGCAGGCCGAACCGGCGGCCCCCGGATCAACTCCAGGATCGACCCCGACCCCCACCGCACAGCCGGCCCAGCCGGGCGCGGTCCCGGCGACACCCACGCCCGCACCGGCCCCGGCCGCCGCGCCAGCCGCCGCCCCGGGCGAGATCGCCAGCGATCAGGACGTGCAGAAAGGCTACCGGGCGGCCCGCGACCTGTTGCGCGGGATCGCCCAGTACCAGGCCACCAAGAACCCGGCCAATGCGACTGCCTATATTCTGACCCGGCAGGCCGCCTGGCTGGGAATCGAGCAGTTGCCGCCGGATAAGGACGGCGTGACGGCCTTGCGCGAGGTCCAGGCCGGCCGCTTGGCGACCCTGGAGACGCTGGCCAAGGAGGGCCAGCATGCCGAATTGGTCCGGGAGGTCGAGGCGACCATCGTGCGGACACCGTTCTGGCTCGACGGCCACAGGATGACCGCAGCCGCGCTGGAGGCCCTGGGCCATGCAGAGGCCCGTAAGGCTGTGATCGATCAACTGGCCGCCTTCCTGGGCCGGTTTCCGCGTCTGATCGACCTGAAATTCGCCAATCAAACCGGCTTTGCGGACGACCTGACCCGGGCCTGGATCCAGGACGAGGTCCTGGCCCAGAGGGGGGCTCCGGCCCAGGAGGCCGCGCCCGCGCGCCATGGAGAGGACGCCGGCGCGCCCTGGCTGGAGGCGGCGGCGGAGGCCAAGAAGCTCGCCTCAAAGGGCAAGGTCTCGGTCTCGGCGGCCGCCAGCCTGCTGCAGGCGGGCCAGCGCCAGGCGACCTCGGCCCGGGAACGATTCCTGTGGACGCTGGAGCAGGCCAGGCTGTGCCAGGCCGCCGGCCGGGCCGATCTGGCGGTGCCCCAACTGGAGCACATGGATGCCCAGGCAGCCCGCTTTCAGCTTGAGGAGTGGGAGCCCCGGCTGAGCCTGGAGATCGCCGGATTGCTGCTATCCTGCTATAAGAATCAATCCTCTAAGGAGAAATCCAGCCCAGAGCGCCAAGCCCGGATAGAGCAGCTTCAGGCACGAATCGTCCGTTTGGATATTCTGTCGGCGGTCGATTCAGGTCAAAAATGAACAGACCGCAGCGGGAATACTTCGCGCGGGCACAATACTTTGGTAGACTTCGAAAATAATCTCAAAGGGTGGAATTGCGGCCATGGCTAAAGAAGGTTCTGTCGCGCCAAAAGAGCGCATTAATATTGTCTATAAGCCGGCAACGGGCGACGCCAAGGAAGAAATCGAGCTGCCGCTCAAATTGCTGCTGCTTGGGGACTACACCATGCGCCCGGACGACCGGCCGCTGGACGAGCGCAAGCCGGTCAATATCGATAAGAACAACTTCGGCGAGGTCATGCGCAAACACGACCTCAAGCTCGATTTGAACACGGCGAACCGCCTGTCCAATGAGGAGAACGAAGAACTGGCCGTCAGCCTGAAGTTTTCCGACCTCAAGGACTTCTCGCCCGAGGGCGTTGTCCGCCAAGTGCCCGAGCTCAACAAGATGCTGGAGCTGCGCGAGGCCCTGACCGCACTCAAAGGCCCGCTCGGCAACATTCCGGCCTTCCGCAAGATGATCGAGTCCGCCTTGGCGGACGACGACAACCGGGGTCAGCTTTTGAAGGAGCTCGGCATCGAGGGCAAGGACAAGTCCTGAAGCATTTCCGTGCCCGAGAACGCAAACCCTTAGGCCCTTAACAAGAGACTGTTGAATTTCGTGCGGCCCTGCCCTGGTGACACGGTGGGCGTCGCGGCAAAGATGAGGACATAGAGTATGGCCGAACCGACCAAGTCCACGCAGGCCCCCGGCGCCGCCGTCGAAGAAGGCGATGGCGCATCGCTGTTGCAGCAGATCATGGGCCAGACGCGCCTGAAGCCCAGCGACGAGGGCTATGACGTGGCCAAGCGTGGTGTCGAGGCCTTCATTGCCGAGATGCTGACGCCGGCGCGCGCCGAGAAGAAGATCGACAAGAGCCTTGTCGACCGCATGATCGCGGAGATCGACAACCGGCTTAGCCTGCAACTGGACGAGATCCTTCACAACGAGCAGTTCCAGAAGCTGGAGTCGGCCTGGCGCGGCCTGAAGTACCTGGTCGACAAGACCAACTTCCGCGAGAACGTGAAGCTCGAAGTGCTGAACGTCTCCAAGGAAGACCTGCTCGAGGACTTTGAGGACGCGCCCGAGGTGGTGAAGTCCGGCCTGTATCAGCATGCCTACACGGCCGAATACGGCCAGTTCGGCGGCCAGCCGGTCGGCGCGATCATCGCCAACTACGATTTCGGCCCCGGCGCACAGGACGTCAAGCTGATGCAATACACCAGCAGCGTCGCGGCCATGGCGCATGCGCCGGTCATCGCCGCTGCCGGCCCGCAGTTCTTCGGCTTGGACACCTTCGAAGGCCTGCCGAACCTGAAGGACCTGAAATCGATCTTCGAGGGCCCGCAGTATGCCAAGTGGCGCTCGTTCCGGGAATCGGAAGACTCGCGCTATCTCGGCCTGACCATGCCGCGCTTCCTCTTGCGCCTGCCCTATGGCGAGGAGTCGAACCCGGTCAAGGCTTTCAACTACGAAGAGAACGTGAAGGACAGCCACGAGTCCTATCTGTGGGGCAACACGGCCTTCGCGTTCGCGAGCCGGCTGACCGACAGCTTCGCCAAGTATCGCTGGTGCCCGAACATTATCGGCCCACAGAGCGGTGGCGCGGTCGAGGATCTGCCGCTGCATCATTTCGAATCGATGGGCGACCTGGAGACCAAGATCCCGACCGAGGTAAAGATTTCCGACCGCCGCGAATTCGAACTGGCGGAAGAGGGATTCATCGGCCTGGCGATCCGCAAAGGCAGCGACAATGCGGCGTTCTTCTCGGCCAATTCGGTGCAGAAGCCGAAGTACTTCGGAAACAGCAAGGAAGGCAAGGAAGCCGAGACCAATTATAAACTGGGCACGCAGTTGCCCTATCTCTTTATCGTCAATCGCCTGGCGCACTACATAAAGGTCCTGCAGCGCGAACAGATCGGCAGCTGGAAGGAACGCGGCGACCTGCAGCGCGAACTCAATACCTGGATTCGCCAATACGTCGCGGATCAGGACAACCCGAGCGCCGAAGTCCGGAGTCGGAAGCCGCTGCGGAACGCCGAGATCACGGTCTCCGATGTCGAAGGCGACCCAGGCTGGTACCGCGTGTCGCTCGCGGTTCGCCCGCACTTCAAATACATGGGCGCGAGCTTCACCCTGTCCTTGGTTGGCAAGCTCGACAAGTCTTGATCGCCGCCACCGGGTCGCCACGGTTGCACAGGTAGCGCGGGTGGTGCTTATGGTGTCCGAACGATCTCTTCTGGAGCGCATCGACAACCCGGACGAGCCCGAGCGCCGCTTGGGCGCGAACGCGGCGCGCATGGCCGAATCGATCGCCAATCATCTGACCCGTATGCTCAACGTGCGCCAGGGCAGTTGCGAAGCCCTGCCGGACTACGGCATGCCGGATTTCAACGATTTGATCGGCCAGTTTCCCGATGGCCTCAATCATATTCGCCGCGCCATTCGCGATTCGGTCGAACGCTACGAACCGCGTCTGCGCCGAATCACGGTCAAGCACTTGCGCGACGAGGACAATCCGCTCGACCTGAGGTTCCGCGTCTCGGCGTCCATGATCCTGGACGACAGGGAGGAACCCGTCAGCTTTGAAACGCTGGTCGGCCAGTCCGGACAGGTCCAGGTCCGTAGCTAGCGCCATGACCTTCAACAAGTATTTTCAAGACGAGCTGAGTTACCTGCGCGAACTGGGCCGCGAATTCTCGGCCGCCAATCCGAAATTGGCCCCGTTCCTGGGCGAGGGCGGCAACGACCCCGATGTCGAGCGCTTGCTCGAAGGCTTCGCGTTCCTATCCGGACGTCTTCGGCAGAAACTCGACGACGATCTTCCCGAACTCACCCATGGCTTGATCCAGCTCCTGTGGCCGCACTATTTGCGACCGGTTCCATCCATGTCGATTTTGCAGTTTCAGCCGATCGCCGGCGCGATTTCCGAATCGATTCCGATTCCTATGGGAGTCGAAGTGAATTCCGTACCGGTCGAGGGTACGCCATGCCGGTTCCGCACCTGCTACGACGTGCAGCTAGCCCCGATCGAGTTGGCTTCGGCCAAGCTGGACAGAACCACGGCCGGCGCGACCCTCAGCCTGGACTTCGCCTTGCAGCCCGGCAACTCCGCCGAGCGCCTGGGGCTGGAATCGCTGCGCCTGTACCTGCACGGCGAACCCGCGATGAGCCGCGGTCTCTATCTGTGGATGACCCGATATGTCGAAAGCATACGGGTGAAGTCCGCCGGATCGGACGGCCAGAGTTTCGAGCTGCCGGTCAACAGTGTCCGGCCCGCCGGGTTCGACGATTCGGAAGCCTTGTTGCCCTATCCGCCCAACGCCTTCAGCGCCTACCGGTTGCTGCAGGAATACTTCGCCTTGCCGGAGAAATTCCTGTTCCTGGATATCCAGGGCTTGCAGCCCTTGCGCGACTTCCGCATGAGCGAGCGCTTTCAGATCGAATTCGCGTTCGCCCGCGCGCCGGATGAGTCCATCCGCCCCCGGGCGGAGAACTTCCGCCTGTTCTGCACGCCCATCGTCAATCTCTTCGCGAACGATGGCGATCCCATCAGGGTCGATCAGACGAAGGCTGAATACCGGGTCCGCCCATCGGGCAAGGAACCGGGACATACGGAACTCTATTCGATCGACTCGGTCGATGGCTGGGTTCAGGGCAGCGGCAAGCGGCGCACCTATGAGCGCTTCGAATCGTTTCGTCACGACGGCGCCGGCAAAGAAGAAAACGGCGCGATCTTCTACCGCACCCGCGTAACCCCGGCCGCCGTGGGGCGCGGCCTGGAGACTTATATCGCCTTCGTCGATGGCAGCGACCGGCCGGACGTTCCACCGACCGAGACAATCTCGCTGCAGCTGACCTGCACCAATCGGAACCTGCCGGAGAAACTGCGCGCCGGCGAAATCGCCACGCCGACCGGCAGCACGCCCGAGTTCGCCAAGTTTAGGAATTTGATTTCCGGCCGGCCGTCCAGCACGCCGCCTTTGGGGGCCGGCCTGCATTGGCAACTGATATCCAACATGTCGCTCAACTACGTGTCCATGCTGCGGATCGAGGCTTTGCGCGCGATCCTGGCGGCCTACGATTTTCGCGCCATGCAGGACCGCAAGGCGGAGCGCGAAAGCAAACTTCGCCTCGAAGGCTTGGTTTCGATCAAGAGCGAGCCCGTCGATCTGCTGCGCGGCGGCCTGCCGGTCCGGGGCCTGCGCACACAAATCGAAATGCGCGAAAGCAATTTTGCCGACGAAGGCGACATGTACCTGTTCGCCAGCGTTTTGAACGAGTTTCTATCGTTGTTTGCCAGCATCAACTCGTTCCACGAGTTGATCGTGCATGGAATCGAGCAAGGGGAGACCTTCCGGTGGCCGGCCAAGAGCGGGCAACAACTGGTCCTCTAGTCAACGAGCTGCTGCAGGCACCGCGGCGGTTCTCGTTCTATCAGGCCGTGCGCCTGCTGGAGCGAACGCTGCCGGATGCGGTTTCCATCGGACATTCCGGTCCGATCGAACGCGAGGTCGTGCGCCTGCGCCCCAACCCAACAATGGGTTTCGCCAGTTCGGACATCGAGGATATCGAACCGATCCAGGCCGAGCGCGGTGCCGACGGCGAAACCTGGTCCGGATACCGCATCACGGTGAATTTCCTGGGCCTGTATGGCGCCGGATCGCCGCTGCCCGCGTTCTACACCGAAGACATCGTGATGCGCGACGAGGAGGCGGAGAACCGGCGCCAGTTCGTCGACCTGTTCCATCAGCGCTGTCTTTCCTTCGCGTACCGGACGACCGAGAAATACCGCTACTACCTGCGCTACCGGCAGGGGGCGAAGGATCAGTTTTCGCTGTGGCTGCGCGGGCTGATCGGCCTGCGCGGCGATGCTGGGCGCAACGGCGCGCCGGTCGAGCACCCGGAAAAGCTGCTGTCCAGCATCGGACTTTTGCTGCAACACAGCCGCTCGGCGGCGACCTTGTCGAGAATCCTGTCTCACTATTTCGACGGACTTCCGGTCACCATCGAGCAGTTCATCCCGCGGCAGGTTTCGATCGAACCCGCTCAGCGCGCCTTCCTGGGACAGGCGAACTGCACCCTAGGCCTCGATTGCTCGCCCGGGGAAACCGTGCCCGACACCTGCGGGAAGTTCCGGATACGGATCGGCCCCCTGGACTTCGCCGTCTTCCGCGAACTGCTGCCCGATGGCGCAGACCACCGCCGGCTGAGCAAGGTTGTGCCCTTCCTGCTGCGCGACCAGCTTGCCCACGATCTGGAGCTGATCCTGCGGGAGGAAGAGGTGCCGCCCCTGGAACTGGGCGGGGACTGTCCGGCCCGCCTGGGCTGGTCGACCTGGCTGGGCACCTACCCGGGCGGCGACGGCCGGGTGGTGCTGGACGCCTGATGCCATGGCCAGCCCAGAAATACGGCTGCCCCGGGCGCGCCAGTGCTAGAATGGCCGCATGTTTAGGGCATCGCGCGTAGCGGCCAAGCTCTCGAGCCGGCCAGCCAACAGGCACCTTCCAGGTGGCTATGGACCCGCCCAGGAGGCCGGCCCATGAGCGAGCTTGGCAACCTGACGGCCGACGTCGTCCAAGCCTTCGTCAAGGTCACGACATCCCTGTCGACGGAGCGCGATCTCAACCGGCTGCTGGCCACGATCCTGACCGCCGCGCGGAGCCTGACCCGGTCCGAAAGCGGCCGGGTCTATGTCCTGGACAACACCAAGCGCTTCCTGCTGGCCGAGGTGCAGCAGCATGGCGAGGACACGCAGGATCTGCCCAAGGGCGCCTCGATACCGCTATTCCTGGACGGCCCGCGCGGCGATCAGCGCAACGACGCCGACATCTGCGCCTATTGTGCGTTTTCCGGGCGCGTGATCAGGGTCGACGATCCCTATGCATACTCGGGTTTCGATTTCAGCGAGCTCTACGCCGACGACGAAATGCGCGGCGGGCACACCCAGTCGATTCTGGTGGTTCCGCTGCGCAACCACGAAGACGAGACGATCGGCGTCCTGCAACTGGCGAACATGCGCGATCCGGAGAGCGGCGAAATCGTTCCCTTTCCCGAAGAGATCGACAGCCTGGTCGCCGCCTTCGCCTCGCAGGCCGCGGTCGCCATCAACAATGTCCAGCTGATCGCCCAGAATCAGCACCTGATCAAAGTCCTGGATGCCACCAACCGCGAGCTTGAGAGCGAGAACCGCAAGCTGCGCGACACGATCGAGCATCAATACCGTTTCGCCAACATCGTCGGCACCGCGAAGTCCATGGCCCAGGTCTTCGACCTCATGTCCAAGGTCCTGGATACTGACGCGACCGTCCTGCTGGGCGGCGAGACCGGAACCGGCAAGGAATTGATCGCGCGCGCGATCCATTACAACAGCCGGCGCAAGAGCAAGGAATTCGTGGCGCAGAATTGCGCGGCCCTGCCTGAGACCCTGCTGGAAAGCGAGCTCTTCGGCTTCAAGTCCGGCGCCTTCAGCGGCGCCAAATCGGACAAGAAGGGCCTGATCGAACTGGCCCATGGCGGCACCCTGTTCCTCGATGAAATCGGCGACATGCCGCTCAACCTGCAGGCCAAGCTGCTGCGGGTCCTGCAAGAAGGCGAGGTCCGGCCCCTGGGCGCCCTGGAGGCGCGTAAGGTCAACGTCCGGGTGGTGGCGGCAACGCACATGGACCTGCAGGAAAAAATCCGGGCCGGGGAATTTCGCGAAGATCTCTATTACCGGCTGTGCGTCTTCCCGATCGTTCTGCCGCCGCTGCGCGAGCGCAAGGAAGACCTGCCCTCGCTGCTCCAGCATTTCCTGGTCGAGGCCAGCAAACGCTATGAAAAAGAAATCGCCGGCATCGCCCCCGCCGCGGTCGAGGCGCTCATGCGCTACGACTTCCCCGGCAACATCCGCGAGCTGCGCAACGTGATCGAGCGCGCCGTCTTGATGGCCGAGCCGGGGGCCACCCTGCTGCCCAGCCATCTGGCGCCGGAGATCGCGGCCCTGCTGGGCCGACCCGCCAGGAGCGCGGCAGACACACCCGTGGACATCGGCCAGGTTCTCAGCAACGGCGGTCTGCGCGATGCGGTCGGCTCCTATGAGGCGGCCATGATCGAAAAGGTTCTCGATCACCTCGACTGGAATCAGACCAAGGCGGCTGCCGAACTGAAGATCTCGCGGCGCACGCTCATCGAAAAGATGCAGCGATACGAGTTGCGGCGTGGCACCAAGCGCCCGCCAAGCTGAACCACCCTCCCCTGATAGAGCCGCGACTGCGCGGCCTTTCTCACGCAGTTCGGTGCCGATTGTGCGAATTTCCGCACAGGTGAGTGCGTCGCCAAGTAAGGCCTTGGGTGGGCGATCTATGCCGCGGAAAAATATTTCTTTATGTATTTCAGACCCTTGCAGGGTCTATGGCACTCTCGCCCCAGACTTGGCACGCTTCTTGAGATACCCCTTGCAGCACCGTTACCGACAGACCCCAAACCCAGGAGACGAAAAATGCCCACACCCGCATACATGACCGTAGAAGGCGCCACCCAAGGCAACATCACCCAGGGTGCGTTCACCGAGGAAAGCGTCGGTAACATCTGGCAGGAAGGCCACGAGGACGAAGTCCTGATCCAAGCCTTCAACCACAGCGTCATGATCCCGCGCGATCCGCAGAGCGGCCAGCCTTCGGGCCTTCGGACCCACCGGCCGGTCACCGTGACCAAGATCTTCGACAAGGCCTCCCCGCTTATGTACCAGGCCCTTTGCAACGGCGAGCTGCTGCCCAAGGTCGAGATCAAGTGGTACCGCACGGCGCCGTCGGGTGTGCAGGAGCACTACTTCACCATCAAACTCACCGACGCGATCTGCGTGGATATTCAGAGCTATATGCCGAACTGCCAGGACCCGGCCAACCAGTCCTTCACGCACTTGGAAGACGTCTCGTTCAGCTACCGCTCGATCGAATGGACCCACGAAGTTGCCAGCACCACAGGAAGTGACGACTGGCGCAAAGCGAAGGCATAGGGCCTTTAGCGACAACTGCCTCTCAAGGTTCTCCGCCTTCGACTTCCCGGCCCGCCATTCGGCGGGCCGCTTTTTTTTATGCCCCTCCAGCCCCGGCACCCCGCCCTCAGCCCTGCGCGGGTTCCCGCACGTCCCCTGGAGCCGACTGTGCGGAAATCCGCACAACCGAGAGAACCGTACCGGCGGCCCGGGATTAAAATTCCCCCGATAATTCTAATTATTTCAATATGTTATGAAATTTTCGAACAGACCAAAGGCGCCTGGCACGCTTCTTGTTATGTAGGGACCATGCGGCGAGATGAGCGCCAAGCGCGCAGACCGCACCGGAAGACACACATTGGCGCAGCGATAAACAGAGGATCGAGACATGCCAACACCTGCATACATGACGATCGAAGGCCGGACCCAAGGCAACATCACGCAGGGGGCCTTCACCGAGGATAGCGTCGGCAACATCTGGCAGGAAGGCCACGAGGACGAGGTCCTGGTTCAGGCGTTCAAGCACAATGTCATGATCCCACGCGATCCGCGTAACGGTCAGCCGACGGGCAACCGCGTGCACCATCCAATGACCGTGACCAAGATCTTCGACAAGTCCTCGCCGCTTCTCTACACGGCGCTGTGCAGCGGCGAAGTGCTGCCCAAGGTCGAAATCAAGTGGTACCGCACCGCGCCGACCGGCGTCCAAGAGCACTATTTCACGATCAAGCTTGCCGACGCGATCATCGTCGACATCCAAAGCTACATGCCGAATTGCCAAGATCCGGCGAACGAGGCCTTCACACACCTCGAGGACGTTTCGTTCAGTTATCGCAAGATCGACTGGACCCACGAAGTTGCCAGCACCACAGGCACCGACGATTGGCGGGCCCCCAAAGTCTAGGGAACCGGGCCGACAAAAAAGCGATCCTCACAGGTAGGCAATAGAACGACTAGTGGTTGGGAGAGAGTTATGGCCAGCGAAAAACATGTTGAGCTGAAATTCGAATCGAAGGCGCTGGGCGCCGAGACATTCTCGGTCCTGCGTTTCTCGGGCGAAGAGGCGATCTCTCAACTCTACCGCTTCGAAATCGACCTGGTTTCGGAGGAGCCGGACATCGATCAGGACGCGGTCTTGGGCCAGCCCGCGACTTTGACGATACAGCGTGGAGACGACGGCACGCCGCGCAAGGTTCACGGCATCCTGGCCGAGTTCGAACAAGGCCAGGAAGGCCGCTTCGGTCACTACCGCTACCGAGCCGTCCTCGTGCCGCGCTTGTGGCTGTTGTCGCTCAGCCGCCAGAACCAGATCTACCAGAACAAATCGGTGGTTGATATCGTCGAAGAAGAACTGATGGGCGCCCAGGACAAGGGGCCGGCCGAGCTCGCAGCCATTGGCCTGACGGGCCAGGATTTCGAGTTTCGCGTGACTGGCAGCTATCCCGTTCGCGAATACGTGGTCCAGTATCAGGAAACAGATTTGGACTTCGTATCGCGCCTGCTCGAACACAACGGCATTTTCTATTACTTCGAACAAGGCGACACACACGAGAAGATCGTGTTCTGCGACGACAATGTCGGGTTCCCGGCGGTCGTACCGGACTCCAAGATCCCCTACAACCCGGCATCGGGCACCAGCTCGGCCGGCGAAGATGGCTACGAGGAGTCGGTCGGATCTCTGAACCGGGCCCAGCGCCAGATCACGGGGCGCATGATCGTCAAAGACTATAACTACCGCACACCCACGACGCCCCTGCAGGGCGAAGCCGACATCGACGACCTGGGCCACGGCCTGATCAGCGAGTACGGCAACCATTTCAAGAACCCGGAAGAAGGCCAGGCGCTCGCCAAGGTCCGGGCCCAGGAAATTCATTGCCGCAAGGTCGAGTTCGTCGGCAAGAGCGACCGCATGGCCTTCGCCGCGGGCACGCCCTTCACGCTGAAAGGCCACTACAACAGCGGTTTCGATCAAGATTATGTGCTGACCCGCGTCACTCACAGTGGCACTCAGGCTTATGCGGAGGCCACTGGGTTTCCGGAAGTCGATGCCAATGATAGCGACTACCGCAACGAGTTCACCGCGATTCCCTTCCAGGTTCCGTTCCGCCCGGCCCGGCTGGCGCCGAAGCCGAAGCTGCACGGCGTCATGAATGGGCACATCGATTCCGCCGGTCCCGGCACCCGGGCCGAGATCGATTCCGAAGGCCGCTACAAGCTGGTCATGCCGTTCGATCTTAGCGGTACGGCCGGCGGCAAGGCCACGCGCTGGGTGCGCATGGCGCAACCCTACGGCGGTGGCCAGCAAGGCATGCACTTTCCACTCCACAAGGGCACGGAAGTGATCTGGACCTGCATCGGCGGCGACCCCGACCGGCCGATCATCACCGGCGTGGTGCCGAACCCGCTGAACAAGAGCGTGATCAACGCTGAAAGCCACACCAAGAACCGTATCCAGACGGCGAGCGGCATTCTAATCGAGATTGAGGACGGGCCGGGCGCGCGCGGCGAAACTTCGCAACAGGGCGATCAGCAGCAGAAGCAGCGCCTGGAGCCTGTCGCGCAGGTCGCGCAACCGGCGACAGCGGCCGAACCCTCGAACTTACACGTTGAAGCGGCCAGGCAAGAGCCGGCCTCCGCGCTCACCAATCAGCAGCAACAACAGGCGGCGAGCAATGGCAACGGGCAAGAAGCCGCGCAGGGACGCTACCTGCGCATGCATGTCCCACAGGCCGCGCTGGATTCGGCCAAGAACAACCCGCCGCAGACGATCGATCCGCAGGATCCGCACTTCACGTACTACGGCGCGCAACCTGATTCCCATCCCGGCGATCAGGAATTGCCGAACGGTAAGATCGAAGCCTACATGCGGATCGGCGCCAACGTGCCGCGCACGGACGGTTCAGTGCTCAAGGCCGGCGAAGACAGCGCCTGGCTGCCGCTTCAGGCGGAACCCGGGGACGCGCTCTACGGCTATCCCGCGCTTGAGAAGACCGTGACCAATTCCAAGACAAACCAGCCGGAGAAGCAACAAACTCAGACGCGCGAAGAGGGTATGTTCGATGGCTTCATCGACAACATCAGCGACGGCAACAACGAAAATGGCGGCAATCCGTCGCGCACCGACGAAGCCTCCAAGGCCAAGTTCCGCAATGGCGTCGTCTGGCGAGACCACGTGAGCGGCAACCGCCTGAGCACGACGCTCGGCGACAGCGTCGAAATCATCAGCGGGAACTACCGCCAGATCATCTGCAACGGCGCCATCAGTACCGATGCCGTCAACGGCGTGTTGCGCAACGGCAGCAACGTACCGGGCAACGTGAGCATGAAGTGGATCGAAATCGGCGAATCCAAGGGTCTGACGGCCGACACGCGTCTGGCGGCAACGGGCGCCGACAGCCCAAAGCAATGGGGTGTCACGGAGATCACGCGCAACGGCTGGACCAAAAGCGACTACGAAGGCTACACCGAAGAAAAGACCGTGGGCGATACCTTCAGCCACTATGTCGGCTATCAGGAAAGCCACACCCAGGGCCACGAGTTCTCTACGTTCCTAGGCACGCGCACTGAGGTCGCCGGCGGTCTGGACCTATCCTACTGGGCCGGCATGACCGGAAGTGTGCATCAAGGCATCGTCGTCGAGATCGACTCGGACTGGAAGTACACTTTCCAACACGCCGGCGCCTTCCAGCACGTCTACGGCAACTCTTACTCCGTCACAAAAGAGCAAGACTTGATCGCTTCCGAAAGCATCATGCTCCAGGTCAACAGCCAAGCGCACAACGCCGCATGGCAGTGGTTCAAGGGCCTGACCGCGGGTGGCCAATTCCTCAAGGCCGTGCCGATCCTCGGCCCGCTGGTCGCCGGTGCACTGAAGCCCCTGGTCGAAAAAGTTGTCGATACCGGTACGAAGCTTGGTGCACCGACAATTGAGCTCAAAGAAGACAAGATCGAGCTCAAGATAGGCATGATGCCGTCCGGGGCTGCCATTACTCTCGATAAAACGGGCACGGTGTCTATAGACGCCGTAAACATCAAGCTTGGCGGGAAGTTAATTAGCCTGAAGGGCGGGCAGATTCAGTTGAACCCGCCTGGCATCTGAAGAAGCCGAAGGCAAGTCGCGAGGCAGTGCCATGAAGGTCATCAACGATACCCCCTTCGCCACCGGCGCCATTGCGGTCAAGGCACCGCCACGCGCACCGGGACTGAGCCTGATCGTCAAGGGCACCTTCACACTGGCGCAGGGCGAAGCGGCACAGATCGCGCCGGAACAGCAGGCCCTTTGCGGCGATCGGTATCTGGGCGAAGCCTCCGAAGGGAATTTGCATTACGAAGACGATTTCGCCCCCTTCAAACCACGCGCCGACATCCTGATTGTCGGCCACAGTGGCCGCGGGGAGACGGCCGCCGGCTCATGCAGAGTCGGTGGGCAGGGCGCGGCGCTGGCCAGCTTTGGCCCGGTCGGCCGGTCAAACGGCGACCGGGCCAAGCTGGCCGGCGCCAAGGGCGGCGATTGGTTCACGCATCATTGGCCGCGCCTGGCCGACGATTGCCCTTGGGACTATTTCAATGCCGCCGCACCGGAGATGCAGGTTGAAGGATACCTGCAAGGCGACGAGGACGTCGTTCTCGACAAGCTGCATCCCAGGCACGAAGCCTTCCGCGCGCGCCTGCCTGGACTCAAGGTCCGCTGCTTCCTGACACAGGACGCCGGCGACGCCGCGGACGACGACATGACCCTGGACACGCTGTGGCTCGATGCCGCGAGCGACACCATGGTGCTGGTGTGGCGTGGCTTGGCGGAAGCCGATCCCGATTTGGACACCAGTGTTCTGGTGGTTTCCGAGCGCCTGAATGACACGCCCAAGGCCGAGGCAGAGTACTGCGACCGGTTGATTGACGAAGAGCCCGCCGCAGAGCCGGCGGAATCCGAAAAGGCGGAAAAGGTTCTTGCCGCGGCTGGCGGCGCGCCGGATGGCCTGCCGCCGGAGATCAAGCAGGCGCTCGACGATCCCGAAGCGGGCCTGCCTGTCTTGGCGAAACAAGCGAATCTGGAGGACGCGCGCTTCGACGGTCTGGGCGGCGGCGACGGCCCTGCCGACCCGAATACGGGTATGGATGGCGTTGGTGCGGCTACCGGTCAGCCAGAGACCAAGGCACCCGCGCCGCTGAAGGAGTTCTTCTCCGGCCAGGACGAGACCGGATCGGACGAGCCCGAGACTCAAGCCGCCGAAATTGGCGATACCGCTGACCAAGAAGCAGAAGCTGAAGCGGATCCCAGCCTTCTGGAAGGCATGTCGAAGAAGCTGGCCGCGCTGGGCCTGAGTCAAAGCGTTCAGGACACCGTTGTCGCACCCGAAGGGCCGAGCAGCGCCAAGGCCGGAAGCGCCGGGACCATGCAGCTCGCCGGTGTCGAATTCGATATGCTGACCAAGGATGTCCAAGAACTGCTACAGGACGAGACGATGCCGGAAACCACGGCGCAAACCCTGGAGCAGATTGAGCCCGGCGCGCCGCCGGCGGCCGAGACTCCCAGTCCCGAGATGGAAGAGGCGATCGAGTCGGGCGAGGTCCCGGACTGGCCGCCGCAAAGCGTCGAAGACCTGGCAACGATGGCCGACCTTACCGCTGCGTTCGGGGCTGACCGCCCGCCACGCGCCCAAGGCACGGCGTTCCTGTCGCTATTGGCCGCAATCGCGGGCGAACCCACGGCTGACCATAGCGCGACAACCGAAGGAAGGGAGAGTTAGACATGCCTGAACTGGTCTGCACAGGCGCACAACTCAAATGTACTTTCGGCGCAACGCCGGCAACGCTGATCGTGCCGCCGCTGAACCGCACGACGTCGGGGATGGGCACCGCCGCGACGATCATGGATCACAAACCGACGGTGAATATCCCGCCGTTCGGAATGTGCAAATCGCCGAACAACCCAGCCGTCATCGCGGCCACCGCAGCGGCAAGCGGCGTCTTCACCCAGGCACCTTGCGTCCCGGTGACCACTATGCCCTGGGCGCCGCCGAACCCGACCGTCACGATCGGAGGTCAGCCTGCCTTGCACAAGGAATGCAAATGCATGTGCGCCTGGGCTGGCATGATTTCGATCACCAATGCGAACTCCGTGAACACCAAGGTCGGCTGAGACCCGTGCAGTTGGCATTTCCGTCATGACTCGGTACCGGGTCGTCCATACGACTCGCTACGAGTTCGAGGATGTGGCCGCCGGCTGCACCTTGGAGGGGCGGCTGCGCGCGCGCGACACGCCGTTTCAAACATGCCGGTTCCATCAAATCGTGGCACGGCCATTGACCGGCAAACGGCGCGAATTCGCCGACGCGTTCGGAAACCGCGTGACAGCGTTCACGGTTCCGGCAAAGCATCAAAGGCTGGAGATCAGCGCCATCAATGTGGTCGACGTGGCACCACGGCCCGCGCGCCGTGCCGCTGCCGGCGTGTCCTGGCAAGCCGCGCGTCTGGAGAGCGGCAGCGCCTTGGCGGACGAATGGGCACCCTTCCTGAGCGCAACGCCCCTGACCGCGCACGACACCGATCTTGCCGCATACGCGCGCGAAAGCTTTCCAACGGATTGTCCCGTGTTGGACGGCGCGCGCGCCCTGGTGCATCGAATCCACCGCGATTTCGCTTACCGGCCGGGCGCGACAACGGTGGAGACCACGGCGATCGAGGCCGCGCGCCTGGGCCAGGGCGTGTGTCAGGATTTCGCGCACATCGGGATCGCTGGTTTACGCTCGTTGGGTTTAGCGGCACGCTATGTCAGCGGATATCTGGACACCGCGAGCGCGGATCTGGGCGCCGATGCCTCCCATGCCTGGCTATCGGTCTATGTGCCGGGTTTGGGCTGGGCCGATTTCGATCCGACAAACGATTGCCCGGCCGAGTCGGGATATGTGACCCTGGCCTGGGGGCGCGATTACCGCGACGTCGCACCGCTCAGTGGCGCGACCAAGGGTGCGGGCGCGCATCGGCTCGATGTGTCGGTCGATATGGTGCGCGAGACCACGGCCGCGGCCTGACAAGTTTGAACCGAAAGGGAGTGGGCAATGGCGAACAAGACGGTATGGCTGACCTGGCTGCCGAAGTCGGATGGCGGCCCGGGTCCGCAGGATACGATCGCCTTCATGACCCATTCCGGGCTACAGGTCGGCGGCGCGCCTTGGGTCGATGACCACCCCAATCTGGCCTGGGCCGAATTGGGCAATCTGCTGCTGGGGGACAAGGCGCCGGATGTCTGGCTGGTCGCGGGCGAGCAGGCCGACTTCACGGCGCTTGCCACCCGCTATGCCCTGTCGATGGACGCGGACAGGGTGCGCGCGGCGGCCGAGGCCCCGGTGGACGCGTGTCTGACACTGGACGGGGAGCGTACGGCCGATCCCCGGACCAGCCTTCTTGGCGCCGCGGCGTTGCTGGATGCCGGCGATTTCGGCTGGGCCGGAAAGCTGCTGAACGCCCGGCCGCGCGCCACCGAAGAGGAGTTTCGCCTGAGCGTTATCGCCCAGCGCTTGATCGGGCAATGGGTCGAGGTCGGCCCGGCCCAGGGCGAATGGCAGGGCGCCATGGTCGGCGCCAGCAGCGGCGGGAAAATCAACTATCAGGCGGTCGGCGAGAAAGGCCAGCTGCCGGAAAAGGCGGTCCTGGAATACCCGCTGGAGGGCCTTCAGGCCGAGTTGGGGGGCACGACCTTCACCGCCTGGGCGGTCCAGAACAAGATCGGCCCGGACCAGTCCTATTTCGTCCGCCTGGAGGGGCAGCCGGAACGCCTGATCCTGGGCCAGCACCCGGAATCCGACACCCCGGAGGTCCGGGTCATCGACCTGATCTGAGGAGTTACAGGCATTTGCGCCCAGCCGGGATATCCTGAATACTTCCCCGTCAATCATGGGACGGGCGAGCGGCTATGACACCAGTCAAAGAAATCGACATGCAGGAGATGGGGCGCATCCGCCAGGCCTCGCAGAAGGTCTCCGGCTTTCTGCAGAAGCGCCTGAACGACTACCTCCAGACCCTCACGCCCCTGTTCGCCCCGCGCAAGATCCTTGGGGAGTTCATGGAAAGCGCCTTCAAGGAGCGGGTCCACGGTGCCGACGCGAATTTCGTCGCCCTGGAAGAGGCCTTCAAAAGCCTGGCGCGGGAGCCCTTCGATATTCCCGCCAAGCTGGGGGCGCCGATCCCGACTATCCGCAATCAGCTCGAACTCCACCCCTGGCAATACCGCTATCAGATCGGGGGGGACGCGGGGCGTTCCGTCACCATCACCTCTCCCGTGCGCTGGAACCTGACCTACGGCTGCGGCACTACATTGTCTGACATTATGCAGCACCAGACCGGCGAAGAGGGGTTGGAGCCCGGCGAGATCCGCGAATTCACCATCCGGGCGCTGGCCTTGAGCAAGCTGATCGAAACTTCGCCGGCGATTCAGGTCATGCTTCAGGACCTGCGGTTTCCGGTTGCGATCGAAAAGGCGCCGCAGACCGGCGACCTGCCCCTGATCGTAATCAGCTCCGATCTCGCAACCTTCCGGCCGCAGGACGATCTCATCGAGACCGTTACCCAGCTTTCGGGCAAGCCGGTCTTCGAGGAGCTGATCGATCTCGGCGCAGTCGAATCCCTGCCCGACCCCTTCAAGGCCAAGGTGCTGGAACTGCTCGGCTAACCGCGAAACGGATCGCGCCCCGAAGTTCCAAGAGCTATAGCAGGGCCAAGGGCCTCTGAGTAAACTGTGCGCAGCGCCGGCCCCGTTCCGGTGATTCAGCCGAGAGGAGCCGTAAGCCCGCCATGCGAATCCCTGCCGACACCTTGCGCCGCGTCATCGGCGAAACATTCCAGGCCGCCGGATGCACGCCGGAAGAGGCGGGCCGCATAGGGACCTATCTGGTCAAGGCGAACCTGACCGGCCACGACAGCCACGGCGTCATCCGCACCTGGCGCTATCTGAAAATGCTGTCCGAGGGTGCGGTTCACGCCAACCGGAACATCACGGTGGTCCTGGAGACCGAGGGTCTGGCCGTCGTCGACGGCAACCACGGCTTTGGCCAGACGGTCGGCCCGCAGGCCGTCCGGCTCGGCATCGACAAGGCCAAGAAAACCGGGGCGGCCATCGTCGCCTTGCGCAGCGCCGGCCATTTGGGCCGGATCGGCGATTTCGCGGAGATGGCCGCGGCCGCCGACATCGTCTCCATTCACCTGGTCAACGTATCGGGCAGCGAATTGGTCGCGCCCTATGGCGCGCGCGAACGGCGCATGTCGACGAATCCCTTGGCGATCGGCGTGCCGCGGCCGGGCGAGCCGCCGCTGATCCTGGATTTCGCGACCTCGGTGGTCGCCGAGGGCAAGGTCGCCGTTGCTTTCGACGGCGGCGCGACTCTGCCGGCCGGCAGCCTGATCGACGAGCACGGCAACCTGAGCGCCGATCCGGCCGTGTTCTACGGCCCCCGCAAGCCCGGCGAGCCGCCGAATGTGACCACGGGCAAGGGGGCGATCAGGGCCATGGGCGAACACAAGGGCTCCGGCCTCTCGATCATGATGGAGCTGCTCGCCGGCGCCCTGACGGGGTCCGGGTGTTCGGGCCCGGCGCCGCGCCGCTTCGCCAATGGCATGCTGTCGATCTATCTCGACCCGGCCGTCGTCGACACCAAGAAAAGTTTCGTGGCGGAGGTCGGCCAATACATCGACTTCATCAAAAGCGCCAAGGCCATTACGCCGGGCGGCGAAGTGCTTCTGCCGGGCGAACCCGAACGACGCCGCGAGGCGCAGCGGCTTGCGGAGGGCATCGAACTACCGGAGGCGACCTGGAAAGAGATCCTGGCCTCGGCCGGGCGGGCCGGTTTGAGTCAGAATCGGATCGATACGATCCTCAAGGGCCAGGCCTGAGGCCGGGCTATAGAGTGTTTTCCGTTCGGACGGCACCAGCCCGCTCCCCCACCCGGCCACCCATAGGATACTGAAGTTGGGTGCCCTGGGGGATGACCGGGTGGGGGAGCGGGCCGGCGCGAGATTCCGCGTAGCGGAAAACTCTAGTCCTTCTTCTCGTCGGAGGCGCGGAAGCGCCCGAAAAGGCCGCCCAAGATGCGCGACTTTTGCGCCTCGGGGCGCGGGTCTTTGCCCTGTTGGCTTTCCACGGAAAGTATCCGGTCGAGTTCGGCATCCCCACTGCGTTCCGTTGTGACTTCCGGAACGATGCTCGCGGCCGGCGCCTCAGGCGCACCGGCACCTGCGTCCAGGTCGCTCAGGGACGCGGCCGAACGGCGGCTCGCGCGCGGCAAGGTATCGGCCAGTTCATCCTCGTTTTCGCCGGCCGGTTCGCATGCGACGACAATGACGGAGACGTTGTCTCGTGTCTTGTGTTCGAGCGCGACCTGAACGAGAGCGGGTGCGGCCTCCGCGATCTTCGCATTCCGCAGGATCTCGGCGATCTCCGCCTCCGGCACCTGACGGGTCAAACCATCGCTGCACAGCATGATGCGATCGCCCGGGCGAAAGCGATCGGTCCGCCGTTCGAGTTCGAGGTCTTCGGCGGCGCCGACGGCGCGCGTGATGACATTGGCGCGCGGATGCGATTCAGCCTGTTCCGGTTCGAGCTGTCCGGCCTCGACCATCTCTTGGACCAAGGAATGGTCCCGCGTGATTTGGCTCA
>ERZ869936.490-NODE-490-length-37140-cov-14.893946_pt1 | contig 37140 bp, 53 predicted proteins | sample MGYA00520876_ERZ869936 | MGnify/ENA primary metagenome ERZ869936 (study PRJEB32218, sample SAMN09650985) | biofilter metagenome | isolation source: enrty point of leading RO module | place: Saudi Arabia: Thuwal, RO plant located on Red Sea | collected 2016-02-17 ... | reverse complement strand
TATTACCTATAAGATATCTATATCATTGACTCTTGGTTCTCTGTGTGCTATACTTGGGGTTTAACGATGACGATAGGAGACACAACCCATGATGATCACCATCCCACGCGCAACCCTTGACACGTTGCTCATAGATTCGGCTTATGGCCGCATAAAAGCTGGCTATAAACTTGATGTCGGCACAACTTATGACGAAATCGCCATAGTCATACCAAACCTGACCGACGAAGAGGCACAACAATTAGCCGCTGATCTGGTTTTGTACGACGAATAGCCGGGCCGTGATCGACCTTGAGGCTTCACCTATGACCGAGGACGGCCCGTCATATATAGCCACCCCGCCAGAGGCCGCGTCCCACGGGGCCGCGTCATATGTGTCATACTCGTCATATGCTCTCGAATCCGTTCCAAAAAACAATAGGTCGCGTGGGGTGGGTGGGTTCTTTTTTCTTTCTTTTTTTAAAAAGGGTATGACGGGTATGACACATATGACTAGCCCCCGTCCCACGGGGTACGAAGTTTTAATCTTAACTATGACTAGATATATGACCGTCATATATCCAATCTTAGATATGGACTTAGTGAACGTAGTATGCTATACTTTACTTGAAACTAAGATAGATCACAGACGATAACGATAGGAGATACAACATGGCAACAAAAGCACAGATGTTAGAAACCATCAACGCAATCGACCCTGAACTGGCTGAACAGCTTAAAGAAGCCAAAAAACAGGATATCGAATCGGCATTAACCACATTACTCGAAAATGAGGACGAGGAAAGTCGTGGCCGTCGCATGGCTGAGACTCTAAAAAAGTATGCCGTCACTTATGAGCCGTCAATTTCGTACTCAGGACGCAAGTCGCTTAATACAGGTGACGATTTGGCTCATTTACTAGCCGGTATGAGTCCACGTGATGTAATCACAGTAGCTGAACGGGCTTTAGGGCTTGAACCTGATGAGTTGTGGGAAAAGTACCAGTCGCTTAATCCCGGTCAACAACGCATGAATGCAGGTAATCGGATTCGTAGCGCAATTAAGCGCGGTGACATAACCGAGGACCAAGTGAAGGCTGCAATCCACTGATACCCCCAACGCACAAGGACGTGCACCTTTTAATAGGAGACAATAATGAAAGTGGTGAACGATTACATAACCGAAAAATCAGGCAAAGAGTTACTATTGAGTGAAATTGAATGGTTCTTATGTTACTGGTATGCCGACCAACTACAACAATTGAGTATAAAAGAACTAGCTCATATGTTGCAAGGTTCAGTTGGTCTATCGCTTGATTTAGCAATCGAAGAGTTTAGCTATGCGATTGAAGAAGGACCAAACCCTGAATTAGACTCGTTTATACACGAGTTTTTTAACGACTGAATAGGAGACGATAACAATGGCTTTATTTTATGATGAACGTACTGATTCGTGCGTGTACGAGTCAGATGACCAACAAGGATTTGTGTTATTCCATCCTTCTAATTATGAAGCGTATGACGACATAATGATGAGAATTGATGACGACAAAGCAAGACAGGCTGATATTGATGCTTGTGATGTAGGAGACTTCAAGTGATTGATTACGATTACAACAAATTAAGTGATGAGCCGTTTCAAGAAATGAATGTTGAACTTTTATTAAAACACTATCTTGAAGGTAACGAGTGTTCCATCGAAGAAGTGAACGGAATATGGTACATAACCACGCCGGACGGCGAAGTGTGGGATATGACTGTTCCTAAAATTCGCGATGTTGGGCTGTTTGATTAATAGTCAGTTCACAATTTATCATTGACTAGTGCCCCTATATGTGCTATACTATAGGGGCACATGAGAGGAGACGATAATGAAAGTAGCTAATAACGCGTTCGAAGGATTGGTTCATCTTAATGGAACTCAAATCAAGCCAGCTATTTATAAGAACACTGGTGATCAAATACTAGGCAAAAGTGGTAAAACAAAAGCTTTTGACCATGTTGGTACCGGTGGCCGGATCTACTTAACTGACGACCAAATTGATGACTAAATCTGAAACAGATCTTTGGGTCAAGTCCGTCAACCGCAAAATAAACAAGCATGTGTACTACTATCATGTAATTAGTACACGTAAACATTTATTGAGGTTGATGGACTCTGGCAAAATAAAAATTTACATTTTACCTTCAACACTGATAATGGGAGTACAACCACATGAAAAGAATTTTGTTAATGTTAAGCTTGTTCGCAGTCACGACTTGCACAGTTCAAGCCGAGCCTTACATTGAAGTAGGACTTGGAATTGAGTTTGGTTCTGACTATAAAATCAAAACCGGGTCTGAACGTAAATGTGGATGGGGCATGAATCATAAATGGAAGTACTCATGTCGTAACATCGACCAATACAACAAGCCTGATAACCCGTTTGGTATGATCGAAATTGGATATGAATTTAATGCACCAGTTTCATTGTTCATTCTTCATATAAGTAGTATAGAAGATAGTGATCGTGGGTTCAATCTAGCTGGCATTAAGTATAGGTTTGACTTTAAATAAAACTATTAATGGACCTATTTGATTAGGAGACGATAATGAGTGACATAATAGATCTTGAATTAGAGGATTGGGAACACTTGCCTATACACGATTATTGCAACATGTTTCCTCAAATGGATGATTCAGATTATGACCGGTTAGTCCAAAGCATAAAAGACAATGGTTTCATGGAAGACGAGCCAGTCATTTGCGTAAGGGAAGGTGATGACGGCGATTTTTATGTACTAGATGGACGAAACCGATTAAATGCTGCACTTGATGTTGGCATAGAGCCTGTTTTTAAAGAGTACATAGGCGAGGACGCACTTAATTTTGTGGTATCACGCAACCTAAGCAGGCGTCATCTTACGACAGGGCAAAAAGCAGCACTTGCATCTAAACTTGCTAATCTTGGTATTGGTCAAAATAAAAAAGTTGTGCATGCACCGGTTACACAAAAAGAAGCAGCTAAACAGGTTGGTGTAGGTGAGGCTAGTGTGCGAAGGTATAATCAACTTGAAGCTAAAGACCCTGAACTGGCCGATAAAGTGGCAAAAGGCGAAGTTCCATTACAAACAGCAAGGGAAAAGACCGGGCTTGGTGCTAAACGTGAACAGCGTAAAGCAGAGGAAGAAGAAAAAATAAATTTAATTTTGGCTAAAATAGCGTTAGACTATGAATTAAATCAACCGAATTCTGAAGCCGGGATACGGGCTGCATTTGAAGCAGGGAGGAACTGGAAATGATTAAACTTGCCTTATTATGTGGGTTGTTATCAATGGTCATAAATGTATCATCATTTAATGTGCCACCAAGTGAAACTGATTATATGGAAGGAGTGAGTTGGTTTTTCCTTATAACATCTTATTTATTAGTTGTAATGGAGATTTGGATTTCATTTGGGTTGAAATATAAAATTAAAAAATGGATTGATAAAAAGGTAAATTCGCCATGGATGTAACAAGATTAAAAGTGTTAGAAAAACATAAATTAGAGGGCGTGGTTAGTGCTTATTTCATAAATTATGATTATATAATAGGAACTAAACAATACTTCATGGCGTTGATTCATTTGCGCCCGACTAAAAACAGTCCAAAACCAGACAAAGCCAGTTTCAAAGCTACGCACGAATTATTAATTGTGCCGGTGAAAGATGGCATGAAGTATGAGGGCGATGTTTACCCTGATTTTTTAAATATACAAAGTTTAATACTTCATAATTTACAATTTACATGTAAAAGTGATACACATGCAATGGAAATTGTCGATCGCATAGCTGAAGTCTTTAGGATGAATGGTCTTAGTCCAACTGTTGAATACAGAGACGCACTGGCTTATGTCATAAACAAAGCAACGGAGCAGAGAATATGGGCAAAGTATCCACTAAATATCCAGCAGAGTGGGAAATAAACAAACTGTACAAGGATGGTGATGGTTTTTATTACCGGTTAGTGCAAACTAATTCAAATAACATACTTGATGGGTTTACTAAAGCGAAGTCTATATTTCAAGCCGAAAAGAAAGTGAATAAAATAGTTGAATCTATGAATAAACGAATACTTAAACCAAGTAAGAAAAATGTGGTTGCAATTAACGCTTATTGCGACCCCTATGCCAATAGGAGGCAAAAATGAGAGATTATCAAGTTATTATACTTTTAATCATTGCTTTATTAGGCGTGTTGCAAATTTACCGCATTTATGCCAAAAACAGAAAGCAAAAAATCATGAGGAAACGTAAATGAGAGACATAAACTTAGGTGTGATCCATTGCTCTGCAACAAAACCAAACTTCGATATCGGCGCTGCTGAAATAGACACATGGCATCGCAGTCCGCCACGTAAATGGAGCAAGATCGGCTATCATGGTGTAATACGACGCAATGGTGTATGGGAAAATGGACGTCCATTAAATGAAATTGGTGCTCATGCTTATGGTTTTAATTTAAATAGTATTGGTATTTGTTTAATTGGTGGTCTTGATTATGACGGTAAACCGGCACCAATTTACTCAGAAAATCAAATGTATACACTTGCTCAAATGATGATGGCTTTTGATAAGTTGTTTCCCGGCATAAGATGGGTTGGCCATCGTGATTTATCGCCTGATGTTGATGGTGATGGTGTGATTGAGAAATGGGAGTGGACAAAAGATTGTCCTTGTTTTGATGTTCAGCAGTATATTGACGAAGGTTATGTACTTAGTAACAGATGGTAGTTCATAATAGGTAGTTGACTCGATGGATGAGACATGCTATACTATAGGTACGCTGATGATGACATATACAAAAGGAGAAACATATGAGTGATAAAGAAACAAAAGAGCCGATGGTTAAGGTCAATCGTGACCGATACCAGACGACTCGAACTGCGGCAGGTACTAAGTCTCTTCACAGTGGCGACGAAACTGCTAACATTCTTGATGGTCTTACAATCGATGAACTTTTCAAAATTGGTGATAAGTTCCTTGAAGTAAAAGATGATCTTCGTGCCAAATACCAGAAGTTGAATGTTGGTATGCAACGTATGAATATGGGTAATCGTATTCGTGCAAAAGTTCGTGCCATTGATGCTGCCAATGCCAAAGCAGTGGAAAAGGCGAAAAAAGATGGACAGCCAGTACCACAAGTTAAATCTGGCATCGATCAGTTGATCGCAGTCTCTGCTCCGTTTGTTGATGCACGTAATAAACGACATGAGGCTGAAGAAAAGGCTAAGGCCGAACGTAAGGCTAAGGCCGAGGAAGCAAAGAAAGCAAAAGCGGCGAAAGTTGCTGCTAAAGATAAAGCTAAGGATACCCCTAAGCCGAAGTCTAAAACAGCAGCATGATGTAATACCCTATGGCTAGGGTTAAGAGCCACTGATTATTAGTCAATAAAGACAAATAGCTGGAGCCATAGGTTTTTTAATACGATAACGAGGGAATAACACGAATGACTGGTTATGTTGTACTTTTAATCGGAGTAATAAACATGGGAAAACTATACGACGAATATATACGGCGATTAATTGAAGTAAACGACGAAACCAAGACGGAACAGGAACACATGCGCCTTTATTGGGAGTTTGTCGGATGGTGCGATGGAGTTCAGGCCGTGACCGGGCAGCGATTTAATGGGGATTACTATTACATAGAGAAATTCGATAGTGGAGAAATGCCAGAAAGACCACTATGTTGTGGTCAGTTTCTCGATTGGCAGACACAAGCAACATAACGATTGAAGGCAGGCGCGGGAGATAATTATGAATGAAACGTATGAACAGCAAATGAAAGACTCTGACATGATTTTTACGCAAATAACCAGCGGTGATTTCGACAACTGGAATGATGTTAATCGAGCTGTGGTGATGCTGTATGTGCCGGATATGACAATTAGCAGGGCTGGTATATCGCACGCACTGAAACGGCTTGAGCAGTATTACAAGCAGAGCGCCTAACGTTAAAGCTAATTTGCCGCGTTAGCGGTCAAAATTGAGCGCCTTGTTAGGCGCAGGAGATAAAAAATGACAAGTAACTTACCACCCGGATGTAGCTCACCAGATGGTGTTATTGACTATGAATATGAAACCGCCCTCGAATCTTTAGCCGATGCCGTAGAGCATACTCACACATTACGGCAACTGATCTTGCTTATTCCTGTGGTAGAAGAAATTTATCGGCAAGGTTATAGGGATGGTAAGGCTGATGAGCGCATGGATCGAATCAGTGAAAGCGCCTTGTTAGGCGCAGGAGGCCGAAAAGATGAATGATGCTATTGTGCCATGTAATGGGTGTAATCTATGTTGTAATTTCAATGAACAATTTTTAGCTCCTATTTTAACTGAAGAAGAAAAGGCCATATTTAATAACGCATGCTGGCAAGATCCGGACACCGGATCATGGAAAATGAAGATGAAAGAAACAGGCGGTTGTTATTTTTTAGTCCAAGGCAAATGTTCAATATATGACCATAGGCCACAGTTCTGTAGGTCGTTTGATTGTCGCAATTTGTTAGAACAAGCTGATAGTTTTTATGTCAGGGTTTTAATTAGAGCATCGGAAATCGAAAATGAATGATAAAATAGAAGTAGATTTTGATGGCAAAGAATTTACTGTAATTTGTCCATTTTGGGATAATGAACGGGCTAAATCCATACCTGAGCGTAAATGGGATCGAGCTAGTAAAAAGTGGCGAGTACCGGCAGTAAAGGTTAATGCTAATTATTTAAAACAAAGATACGCTGATACGGAGTTAACTGAATCAGCCAATAAAATGATAAGTAAAATTCAATCTGAGACTAGAGTCGATTCATTATTTAGATTTCCGTCTTGGTATAAATGGAAAACGGAACCCAGACCACATCAAATGCAAGCTTTGCATAAATCATATGAAATGAATGAATTTGCTTATTTTATGGAAATGAGAACAGGCAAATCATTTGTTACCATAGCTAAATCTTGTGTGCATGCTATGGAAGGTAAAGTAAACGCGTTAATAGTAGTGGTCGATTCCCCTTATAAGGTGGTATGGGAAGATGAATTTAATGACCATTGTCCTATACCATACAATCTTCATATCCTAGAAGCTGGTAAATATAAAGCATTTGATGATTTTATGCTAGACACAAAATCAGATGGAATAAAAGTATTAGTTACGGGGGTAGAAGCTTATAGCCAAGGTAAAGCGGCTAAATGTGCGGAACGTTTTGCTTTAACGCATAAATGTGCTATGGTAGTTGATGAGTCTACTAGTATAAAAAATCCTGAATCTATTAGAACTAAAAGAATAACTGATATAGGCGGATTATGTGAGTATAGAATGATACTTACAGGTACACCCATAACACAAGGCATTGAAGATTTATTTGCTCAATTCAGATTTTTAAATTGGAAAATTATTGGTATTAAATCTTATTTTGCATTTAAAAATCGCTATTGTGTTATGGGTGGATTTGAAGGACGTAAAATCGTTGGATATAAAAATGTACCAGAATTAATGGAAGCATTGAAACCTTATGTGTTCCTATGTGATGCTAAAGATGTATCAGATCCGCCTGAACGGATTTATGAACGTTGTTATGTTGACCCAACAAAAGAACAAAAACGTATGTTCGATGAATTAGGTGATCCATTTCAAATGGCAACTTATCAAAATGGCAATATGCTTGAAGTAGAAACTGTACTTGAGCGAATGATAAGGTATATGCAAATTTCTGCTGGTCTGTTTCCATATGATAAGGAAGAAGGTGGTCATGGCGTAGAATTAATAGAAGGCAAAAATCCTAAAATAGAAGCATTAATTAAAACAATACATCAAGCCAGAAAAGAAACTAAGATTATAATATGGACAGTGTTTCAACCAGAAATAAAATTAATAGTTGATTCTTTGAAATTAGAATTTGGTGATGATTCTGTGTGTGAGTATCATGGGCAGAATGTTGAAACTAGATCTGCCGAGTATAAACGATTCCAATCAGATCCAAGTGCCAAATTTTTTGTCACTAATAAATCTGGCTCTAAATCATTAGAATTAGCTGTTGCATCAATGCACATATTTGTTACCAATAGTTTCAGTTACGAAACAAGGAAACAAGCAGAGGCAAGAACCAATAGTAGTAAGCAAATACAAAAGAATGTACTGTATGTTGATATTGTAATGAATCATAAAATAGATAAAACTGTGCATGCCGCTTTAGAAAGGAAAGAATCAGTTTCATCTTATGTTAAACGAGAAATGAGAATAAATTAATTTTAAATTCATAATTTATAGTTGACACAGGAACGATGGTATGATATACTATATATACGATGATGAGGAGTTGACATGACTGTATTTGTAACACAGTATACGCCACATGCTAATTTTACTGAACTTAATAAGTACAGTGATAATGTCGTGTTTTTAACAGACAAAGAGTATAAGCCTGAACCAACAGTGCCTAGGTTTAATAATATTGTTGATGTTGAAATTAAATCAAAAATGGAACATTACATACCGGGCGAGGATTATATTGTTACTACCGGTAGTGCCATACCTAATGTACTGGCTGGTATGATGCTAGCACGTAAGAAAGGACCACATAAAATTTTGAAGTGGAACAATTATACTAAGCAGTATGAATTGTTCTTGATTAGAACTAATTAATGGAGACGATAACGATGGAATACAATGATAAGTACGGTAGTATGGAACTGTCTGAATTAGCAGCAGCCCAATTAAATGTTAAATTACAATTAGATGAAGCAAAACGTGTGCAATCTGAATTGCAATCAGAATTTGATTATCTGCGTAAGGTAGCATTGCCTAATAAAATGGAAGAAATGGGAATCGACGGAGCCAAAATTACCGGTGTCGGTCGAATTTCATTAAGGCAAGAAATGTATGCAGGTATCAACAAAGAGCATGAAGCGGAAGCTTATGCATGGCTTGAATCAAATGGACATGGTGATTTAATAAAGGATTACATTCATTCAAGCACATTAAAGGCTTTTATAAAGGAGCAAATTCGATCAGGTGAACTACTTCCTGATGAATTATTTAAGGTAGATCCCTTTACAATGGCCGTGATTACTAAATCTTAACAGAGGATAGAGAAATGGCAAAATCTAAAGAAGTAACAGTTGCAGGTGAACATTTACCAGTTGAAACTACACGACCAAGTTTTATGGGTGACACTGCCCGTGGTCAAGAAAATGTTGGTACTGATGATATCACAATCCCTCGATTAGATGTGATTCAATCATTATCACCACAACGTAAAAAGAACGACCCTGCCTATATTGAAGGCGCAGAAGAAGGATTACTATTTAATACCGTATCGGGTGAATTATATGGTAAGAGCGTAATCTTTGTACCTGTATTTTTCCGCAAAGAATTTGTAGTGTGGAAAGATCGTAAATCAGGTGGTGGATTTAATGGTGCATTTAGCACTAAGGCAGAAGCAGAAGCACATGCAACATCTTTGGGCGAAGATTTTGAAGTTCAAGATACAGCTCAACAATTTGGTTTAATCTGGCGACCAGAATCTACACCAGATAATCCAGTACTCGAAGAAATTGTTATTTCTATGGCAAAGTCAAAAATGAAAGTCAGTCGTCAGTTAAATACCATGTGTAAAATGGCTGGTGGTGATCGTTTTGAACGTGCCTATGAAATAAGTTCTGCTCACGTTGAAGGTACAAAAGGTGAATATGAATCATTAGTAGTTAAACCTCTTGGATTTGTTAATGAGCCTGTATACCGAGCTGCTGAAAAGTTGTATGAGGCAATAAGCAGTGGACAACGTGATGTAAATCGTGAATATGAGGGCGAATCTACCGACTCATCTGATCGCGAATATTAATAATTAAGTTTTACCGGGGCAGGGGTTCCATCCTTACTTTCCCCCTTTACCCTGTCCCGGTTTTTTAATTAGGAGATAAATCATGGCTTTTGAATTAAACGAAAATCAGATGATGATTTTCAGGAACAGGAATCGCGATGCTGAACGGAACCAATGTACACATGTTGGAAGTGTTAAAGTTGATGGAAAAGAATACTGGGTAAATTGCTGGCTCAAAGAAGGAAAGAACGGTAAATTCTTTTCTTGTGCTTTAAATCGTAAGGAAGAAAAGCCTGCTACTACAGTGCCGGATACAGAAATAGACGATGATATCCCTTTCTAATTATCCTTATTTTGCTCTTGATACAGAAACCACCGGGTTAAAATACCCGGTGGACAAGGCATTTGGGTTTAGTATATCATTGCCTGATAGAATGAGTTATTATTTTGATATAAGGCATCAATCTGAAATGGGGCGATGGTTACAAGACGAAACGAGGTATTACAATGGTACAATTATTTGTCATAATGCTAGTTTTGATTATCGTATGCTCCATTCTGCCGGTATTAACATTCCTATCCATTTACTTGATGATACTGTTATTCGTGCGTGTAATATTAATGAGCATTTAATGTCATATGATCTTGATTATTTAGCGTATAAATATTTAAAAAAGAAAAAAGAAACCGATATATGGAGTGAATTGGCATTGATTTTTGGCGGTAGTCCAACGCGTAAAGCGCAAATTGGAAATATAGCTAAAGCGCCGCCAGAAGTCGTAGCCCCTTATGCCGAAACTGATACTGATTTGACATTGGAATTATGGGAATGGCAACAAAAAGAAATAGAACGGCAAGAAATACAAGACATAATGGAATTTGAACGACGTCTCATTCCTACGTTTATACGAGCAGAAATGCGTGGAATCAGGGTGGATTTAAATTATGCAGAAGAAGCAGCACAAGCTCTTAATCCAATCATTGACCAAAAGCAAAAAGAACTTGACAGATATGCAGGAACTGAAGTTAATGTCAATTCACCACCGCAAGTTAAAGCATTATTTAAACCTACCCAGTTACAAAATGGCGATTGGATTGCATCAGACGGTACACCACTTTCCAAAACTCCTAAAGGCCAAGCGTCTTTGGGAGCAGAAGCATTGCGAAAGATCAATGATCCAATGGCTGAACTTATATTAGAAATTCGATCTTTGCTTAAAACCAGAGATACTTTTTTACTTAAACATGTTATCGAACATGCAGTTGACGGTCGAGTATATCCGACAATTAATCAATCGAAAGGTGAGGATGGCGGTACGGGAACAGGCAGATTATCTTATCAAGACCCTGCGATGCAACAAATACCCAGCCGCAATAAAAAGGTTGCTGCGATAGTTAAACCCTGTTTTCTGCCGGATGAAGGTCACGTATGGGTAGATTCAGATAAAGCTAGTTTTGAGGTTAGAGTGTTTTACCATTTAATTAATAATGCAAATATTAATAAACTATACGCTGAAAACCCTCATGAGGATGGTCATCAAATCGTATCTAATATAACTGGATTACCTCGCAATGCAAATTATAGTGGTGAACCAAATGCAAAACAACTTAATCTTTCAATGATTTTTAATTCAGGTAATGGTGCAATTGCTGATAAAATAGGATTGCCGTGGGAATGGGAAGAATTTACATTATCTAGAGGCAAGGATGCGGGTAAGGTAATAAGATATAAAAAAGCCGGGCCTGAAGCAATGAAAATGATAAACGAGTATCATCGCAAAGTGCCCGGAGTAAAAGAATTAGCAGAAAGTTGCAAAAAATTAGCAGAAAGGACGGGTTATTTGTTTACTAGAAGTGGCAGAAGGTTGAGATTTCCGGGCGGTGCGCATAGTTATGCTGCATCCGGTAAATTAATACAAGCCACAGCAGCAGATTTAAATAAAGAAAATTGGTTAATAATAGAAGAAGTACTTGGCGAAGATGGTCATTTAATACTTAATACACATGATAGTTATGGTATGTCTTTACCTGAAAATTGGGAACCTTATTTTAATAAGGTTAAACAAGAAATAGAGAAACCAAGATTAAGGATACCATTAATATTAGAACTATCAGGTGTTGGTGTTAATTGGTGGGACGCTATTAAAGAGGATTAACAATGAAAGCCAATGCAGTCACTGGTAATAGAGCATTAGATTTAAACGAAATTGATAAAATCAAAAAATCAGGTAATAAAAACATACAAGTCTATTTAGCAGCCAAATATTACATTAGTCTTGGTATTTATGTTTTGCCTTTGATAAAAAATGGGAAATCGTTGCCGTATAAAGATTATAGTATAAATTATGGTTCAGCGTCGCGCAATTTAGACACAATAGAGAAATGGTTTCATCCACATGATGGTAGATTTGCTGGATGGAACATAGGCATAGCCACTGGCAAAGAAGGTGGAATCTTTGCGGTTGATGTTGACATGCACGGTGATGTTGATGGATTAAAGGAATTAGAAGCATTATGCAAAGAATATGAGCCATTGCCAAATGGTCCGGTACAAGAAACACCAAGTGGTGGTCACCATTACATATTCAATTGGCAGGAAAATGCATCAAGTAGTACTGGTAAAATAGGCAAGGCAATAGATACAAGGGGTGGAACAGATAAATCTAGTAAAGGTCACATAGTAGTTTTCCCTTCTATTGTTAATGGTAAAGAATATAATTGGGTGTTGGGAGGTGAAATACCTAACATTCCTAAATGGGTAATGGAAAAGATGGGTGTTACATGGCGCAACCCTAATAAGAAAATGGGCCGTGGTAACGAAAATGTAGGTACTGATGACGAGGAAATGAAAGTACCGATAGAGCAAATTAAACGAATGATTGAACACATAAACCCCGATGATTTATCTTATGATGAATGGTTAAGGGTAGGAATGGCAATAAAATCTCAATACCAAGGTGAAGATGGACTCAAAATTTGGGATGATTGGAGTGCACAAGGATCAAGATATAAACAAAATGAATGTCATATAAGATGGGATGGGTTTGATGATTTTGGTGAAATAAGAATAGGAACTTTATTTTTCTTTGCTAAAGATTCGGGATGGGAACCGACAAAAGATGATGTTAAGGCTAATAAATACGATGAATTAGTAGAGAAAATGAACAAAACTTATGCAATTGTTATGGTAGGTGGTAAGATAAGAATATTAAGAGAAAAAAGTGAATTAAGTCAAGCAACCGGTGAATGTTACGATTTACTAGGTAAAGAAGATTTTAAGACTTTGTTGCAAAATGATACAATAGAAGTGGCAGACGCAAAGGGTAGAGTAAAAAACATATCAGTAGCTAATATATGGCTAGCGCATGGTGGACGCAGGACGTATCCTAATGGTATGGGCCTGTTTCCAGAAGGTGCTCCTCTAGGCTGGTATAACACGTGGACCGGTTTTTCTGTTGAACCGATTAAAGGACAATGTGATTTATTCCTTGATCATGTCAAAGAGGTGATATGCAATGGAAACGTTGATTACTATAATTGGGTCATTGATTGGTGCGCTGATTGTATACAAGATCCATCTAATCCTAAAGGAACTGCGATCGTACTTCGAGGAGAAGAAGGAGCCGGTAAAGGTACACTTGCAAATACAATTGGCCAATTATTTGGCTCTCACTACCGTCATCTTATTGATGATTCTCACTTACTTAGCAATTTCAACGCACATATGATAGATGCATTATTTGTGTTTGCTGATGAAATCACATGGGGTGGCAATATTAAAACATCCGGTAAATTAAAAGGCATGGTAACTGAAAAATATTTAATTGGTGAACGTAAAGGTGTTGATGCTGTGGGTTATCGTAACATGATTCATATGATGATAGCATCTAACAGTAGTTGGGTTATACCAGCGGGCACCAATAGTAGACGATGGTTCGTATTGGACGTGTCAGATAAAAAAGTAAATGACACGTCTTATTTTAATGCAATACAAGATGAACTAAATAATGGCGGATTAGAAGCACTACTTTATTATTTATTAAATAGAAAAATAACAAACAATTTACGTCGTGCATTAGAAACAAAAGCACTGCAAGAACAACGAGCTAGAGGACAATCAGGCGATTCAGTATTACAATGGTGGTTAAATGCTTTGTATTCTGAAGTAATAGAGGTAATGGACGAAAGGGAAATCGATCCATCGAACGATTTATCATGGCCATTTATAGTAAATAAAATCAATTTATATAAAGACTATAAAGAATGGTGCGAAACAAATGGACATAAATTCTTGTCTATGAATGTATTTTTTGTTGAAATACAGAGATTCGGGTTCATTAAGTCTAGACCTTCTATTAAAGGTAAACGAATTCAGGTATATCAAATACCGACAATTGAAGAAGCTAAAGATTTGATGAAAAGTAAATATAATATTGATGTAGATGGAGACGACAATGATCAGTAAAATAGAAATTTGGATAGAGAGTGAAGATGATGCACAAAAATTGGCATCTAATGTAAGAGAATTGGATGGCCATCATGTACGTGGGCCTTTTTATACTGATGGATATGGCGCACCAGTTCAATTCCCATTATTTAGAGAAGAAAAAGATAAGTATTGGATTGTAGTTGGTCAAATTTTATATAATTCATATCCTACATATGAATCAGCCAAGAAAGCACAAACTAAAATAGAACAAAGAAATCAAGGATACAAAACCCAAATCGTTAAAGTATGTTATGATGAAAATCAATATGGTGCACCTGAATACCCTGCTTTAACAGAAACGGAGGTACTAGGCGATGAGTAAAGCCGATATGATAGTAGACCTACAATATGGGTCAACTGGTAAAGGATTAATAGCTGGCTATTTAGCTGTTGTAAGAAAGTATGATACTGTAATTACTGCTAATATGCCTAATGCAGGCCATACTTTTATTGATACCATGGGCAATAAAATGGTACATAAAGTTTTGCCAAATGGAGTAGTTAGTCCTAGATGTAAATGGGCATTAATTGGGCCGGGTGCTGTGTTTGATTTAGATCAACTATTAGATGAATTAAATCATTTAAAAAACATTGGATATGACCATTTTAAAGTGGGAATTCATCCTAATGCCGTTTTATTAAAAACAGCACATAAGTTAAGTGAAAAAAATAATGTTAGTATAGGATCAACTATGCAAGGTTCTGGGGCTGCATTAATCGAAAAGATACAACGTGATCCTAAAAAAGTAACTATAATAGGCCAATTTTATGCTCTTAATAGTGGGATAATGTATAATAGTAAAAGTTTAAATAATATTGTTGTGTTAAGTCATGATGAGTATAGGCATATAATAGAAGATTCATTGTCCATATTGCTTGAAGGAGCACAAGGGTTTAGTTTAGGTATAAATGAACGTTTTTACCCTTATTGTACTAGCAGGGATTGTACACCGGCTAGATTTATGGCCGATATGGGTATCCCTTTGCCCATGTTAAGGGAAGTTATTGGTACCGCCAGAACTTATCCAATAAGAGTAGGTAACCCACCGGGTGGGTATAGTGGTAGTTGCTATAATGATCAAATGGAAATAAAATGGAGTGATATAGGTATCGAACCTGAATTGACCACAGTTACTAAAAGAGAACGCAGGTTATTTAGTTTTAGCTTTAAACAAATCAGAGATGCAATGTGGGCAATGGCCCCTGATTCTGTATTTTTAAATTTTTGTAATTATTGTAAGAATAATCCCACCCAATTAGAATTAATTGAATCTGCTTTCAAAGGTAAAATAGTTTGGAAAGGATGGGGACCGTCTGTTGACGATATTAAGGAAATAAAACATGGATAAATATGCAGATACGTTAGAAGTCATTAATAAAATGGCTATGGTTAAAATGGCCATGAATAATCATAAAGGTAAAATAGAAGATTTAAAATCTGAAATGATCATATCAATGATGACTTCAGAAATCGATGAATTAAAAGAAGCTGTTTCTAATGAAAACATATTGGAAATTATTGAAGAAGCGGCAGATATAATGAATTTCCTTGTTGGATTAATTTATAAACAAATTAAATTATATAGGATACGTAAAGATGATTAAAATACAAGATGTACTAAGAGCTGGTCATATTAAACGATGGCAAATAGTAAATACAACTAGACAACAAACTTTAGCTGAGCATCTATTTAATGTGGCTATGATAGGCAAAACTATTTGCGAACGGTGCGATTTGGAAGACATAAAAGAAATTGTCATGGAATGGGCATTGATTCATGATTTACCTGAAGTTGTGTGTGGTGACATGCCGACCCCAACAAAGAAAAGAATATTAGATGCTGGATTTGATATGGAATACATATATGATAAGATAGATCCAATGTATAGGGAAGTAAAATTAGAAGCTTATGCACAAATAATGCCTAATTATATTGTTAAAGCGGCTGATTTAATTGAATCTATACATTTCATATCTGATCATGGCATAGGCAGACATGCTAGAATGGTATGTGCTAGATTAATAAGGAAATTTGATGATCATATTGGGTCTAATTTATATGACTACCGACGTGAAATAAGAAGGATTTATGATGATGTAATAAATGGAGATTTTTATGAGTGAGAATAATTTTTGGCACCAATTAAGGAACGGTATCTACCATAAAGGGCATTTTAGTAGAATAGAATCACATGCTACATCTAATGGATTTCCCGATATAGATTTTTGTACTTTAGGCATATCAGGCCAGATTGAATTAAAATACACTAACAGTATGACTGCGCCTGAAATAAGACCTAGCCAAGTTAGATGGTTTAAGAAAAGAACTAAACATGATGGAAATGCTTGGTTATTTGTTAAAGTGGAAGTCGATAAGACTTTTTATTTATTGATACCACAAGATCGTGTAGTAGAAGTAGCCAGCCAATCCCATATAATGGATTGGTTTAAATATTCAATCCACATATGGGAAGGCCAAATGAATTGGGACGATTTTTTAGATACTATACGCACTTACCAGTTATGGGGTCGTACTCCTTCCCCTTAGATGCGCAATAAACTTTTTTATTTTTAGCTTTGCGTTTTTCAATAGCACCTGCTGCACCTTCAGCTAATCCGGTACCTAATCCCGGTCGATGTTTGCGATAATAATCTTTATCCATTCTACGATCTGCCATAATTTTTACTCCTATATATTTAATTACCAGCCAATATCACTATCTTCGTGTTTTTTACGACGTTTATCCAATCCTCTATCTACCATCCAAGCTGGAAAAGCCGCCATAAGGATAGTGTGCAATGTATCTGACATATGTATGCCTTTAAATTCCACATAAATAGCTATGCCTGTTAAAATACATGATATTATAGGTCTAAATAATCCTTTTATAATAGCTTCTGCAGAATATGCTAATTTAACAAAAGCATCCACCCATGGGTAAGTTTTAGCATTTATTAAAATTTCCATTTGTTTAAACGCCATTTCTTGTACTTTAAATGCATATTCTATTTTTTTATCTTTATCTTCTATTAATTTATCACCAATTTTAAATAGACCCGGCAATAATGAAGTAAATAAACTAATCATAATTTTCTCCTATGAAGGTGGAATCCTATTTAATATATACATAGCCAATATGCCAATTGCACTCAATAATGTTCCTATGAAAGTAATGGCTATAGTCCATGCCCTATTATATAAGGCATTTATCTTAGCTTCTACTTTCTGTATTCCATTATTCATTACTTCATGTTGAACAGTCATTACTTTAATATAACTATCAACTTTCATTTCGGCAGACATAGCAGCATGATTAGCTTGACTCGCTAAATCTTTGGCTTGATTTGCTATTTTTATTACTTCTGACTCCATATTTTATACTCCAAAGTCAATTAAATGTAATTGGAGATCAGTAGATGCCATATTATTTACATCATATCTCAATTCAAATCTTTTACCTTGATTATCGACTGGAATTTTTTGATATGACATGATTTGTTGGTTTCTGCCAGTAGTACCAGCTGATTCTATTTCAGCACGAAGTATGCTATCTCGTACGTTAATAGTATCAGCTGCACCGAAATTATTGTAATATAAATATGCAGTGGCTATTACGCTAGCATTGGCAACAAATCTACCATATATCTTAACTCCAATCCATTTTGCTCCATTAGGTACTACGTCCAATGCAGGCCATATGTTTTGTGCTCCACTAAGTGAATCGCCTACCGATTCAAATGCAGCAGCGATATTTGCACTTACACTAAATGATATTGCGTTAGCAGGATTAGCAAATATACAATCTCTATTAGATGGCAAAGCATAACCAGAAACTGCAGGTCTTAAACTACTATCTATAATTCTCCAATCAAAAGTAGCATCTAATACAAACCTAAACCAACAGTTAGGTTGGTTTATAACATAGTTAAGTCCGCCATTAATAGTAACACCAGATCCTTGATTCAATGTTAGATCATGATTAGTAACTGAATCTCTGAATATAAGAATTTCATCACCCGGTCTACTATTAGTAGAATTCGGAAACCAAATAGTTCTATCAGCAGTATTTGTGTGTCGTATTACTGTTCTATATGCTCCTTGTAAATTAATAGTAGTATCGGTGTCATAACTTTCCATTGACCGTCTAATTTCATAATTGTTTTCTGCTTGATTAATTTGCAGAATTTTACCGGCATCGCCAGTGCCAATTATAGGTGGGGATAAATCAGGTGGATTAGCTTCAATGGCAGTAGGTTGACCTTGAGCATCAAACCCTAAATACTTATTGGCCCTACTAGTAACTGTAGGCAAATTGTTAATACTAGTTTCATCAATTCTTATTAACATAGAGCGTTGGTATAATTCATTTAACTCTTGAATTAGCATAGTTAAATTATCAAATCCTTGCTCTGTTGATTCTGCAGGAAATTTGCCGTAAGCAATATAATCAATTAATTGTGTTTTCGGAATAATCCTTGCTATGGTTAAATTACCAGCAGCAGGAGCCACAGTAAATACTATATTACCACCAGTTTGAACCCCTATTCCACCTACTGTATACCCAGATAATGGATTACTCTCATCTCCATCCAAGTAAGCAACAATGTGACTTGCATCTAGGACAAGAAAATTGAAATTAAATACTAAAGTTACACCATCAGATACTTGAGTAATTCTAGCTGTTGATGATTCTACAGTCATTCTGTTGCCCTCTTAAGTAAATCGATCGCATGGAAAGAATTAGCTAATGGTATGGCCCTAATCATTCTCCATGTGTCATCTTCAGTAAACTCTTCATTAGGGTTTACAAGTTTAATTAATGTGCCAGTTACTTCTTTGGCATAATTAGCACCGGCAGGTATCATGAATTGTTCAACCATTCCGCGACCTACCCTTCTAGATGAAGATTCCCCAGATGTTAATTGTCTTATCCATCCAGTTGGTAATGCCATGATTCCTAAAGCCCCGCCTCTATCCATGCCATCTATTATTAAATTAATAGGATCATCAGGTATTTCTTGACCAGTTGCTAATTTCTTGCCCAATGATACTAGACCACCAGCAATCGAAATCATCATTATGCCTTGAAGAAATTCAATTTCTCCTCTTTGTAGACCTGACATTATCCATCTTTGAGTGGATGATAACATAAATGACATGAACATTGAAAAAAACTTACCAGTTTCTGTTTTCATCCACAAAGGAATGTCGCCTTTACCCGGCATCAATGTAGTAGTATGAGTTTCTTTCCTTATTGCATTTTCAAATCTTCTTGCTGCATCAACATCGTCCCATTTATATGACTCCGGTAATGTTACTCCGTTTTTAGTTACAGAATGTTTTTTTATTTGGGACATTATTCTATCCGACCATTCCTTATCAATACCAACATCCAATAATCTGTTAATTTTTTTATCGGTCAATTTTTCATATTGACGCATCCAATGTAAGAACATTTCAGATGTTGATACTGCATTGATTCCTTGAGTCAAGTCTGTAAATTTATTAAGACCTGTCCATTTGCCAAATGCATGTAAAGCTTTGTGCCCGGTATTAGTATTAAATGCCATTTCAGTAAAGGCAGCAGCTCTGGCACTGGTTATAGATTCAACTGCTATGCCAATTCTATTAATATCCTTAATTCTTTCTTTAGTAACCCCACTAAACAAAACTTTAAGGCCATGTTTAAATGGTTCTAATCCATGTCGTAATGCAGGAGATACAATATCTGATAATGAAGATGATGTGATATTGGCACCATAAGTCATCATAGCCATTATTCTTAATGAACGACCCATTGTAACAAGAGCACTAGTTGGATCCTTTGGTGCACCATAAGTGCCTAGTACAACATCACGTAACCCTTGAACAATTCTTATGTCTCTATCTTTCCTTTTCTTTAATTTAGGTACATCTTTTGGGTTAGCTTTAGCCAACAGTTCTTCATATTCATCAGATATCTCTTTAATTATCTGGCGCATATCAGTGGACCCAAATGTCTTGGCCATTTCAATTTCACGGGTCATTTGCCTAGCAGTAGTGGACATAACAGACAAAGCACTATTATCTAAGAATGGTTCAAGTTCTTGATCGGATAACAAATTCATAGTTCTTTCATGTAATGAACCAGCTTTAGGCACAATATAATCTATATTGGCTATGTCAACAGGGTCACCACCAAGCATACGATTTATAACCGATACTGCTGCTTTATCCGCAGCTTTTTCAATAGCATCATCGCCCGACTTTGCAATTTCGTCTCCGGTTAATACTTTAGCATTAACAAGTCTATCTTCAATTCCTTTAATATCATTAGCATGAATATATGATATCACTTCTTCACCTAAATCATCGTCAAAATGGCGAACTAATAGATGATCTGGGCTTCTTGCTATTCCTTTAGCTATTCTTGAAGATAACATGCGTCGCAATTGGTTAAAATTTTCTAATATTGCCTTCCTGTTATAAATCCTTTGTAAATGAGATTTAGCACCTGATAATGACCTTATTTTATTGCCATATAACCCTAAATTTTGGGCTTGTGTGAAATAAGCATCATCGAATTTACGAAAATAAGTAGCAGAAGCCTGAACTTCAGGTATGTCATGTAGATCGCCTGATCGCATTGCCCTTGCTACTTCAATATCAAATTCAGATTGAGATAATTTACCACCACGATTAACATACTTAGTGTATTCTTCATCAAATTTATGGCGCATAGAAGCCCAATCACCTTCGGCTTGCTTTATTTTAGATTCAACTGACTGTGGAACAGCTTTACCTTCAGTAAATCTATATGGCACGTCAACAAGATTTTGTATTGCTTCTTTTGCTGTTTTAGACGGACTTGAAGATAACACCTCACCAGCAGGTGCTATCTTAATAAAAACGTCACCGACCGGACCTAAAGATTTAACATCACCGGCACCCGGTTCGGCGGTGGGTGTGGCACCCGGTTCTAGGCCACCGTCCGGCACACCGTCGTCCGTTCTCTTGGCCTCACGGCCCGGTATTGGTACGAATGTATCCATGCTCTCGGCGGCGGCTCCCGTGGCCTCCCCTAAAGCGGAGCCATCTACTCGCCCACGGGGTATGAATCTGCCACCAATCCAAGTTAGGGCACCGGCACTAGTGATATTTATAGCAGATTCGGTTTTCGTACGTAATGGTTGCTGCTCATGTAATATGGCTTCATTTAAAACTTCTGCCCCCATTTCTGTGGAAACCATAGCAGGTAATGACCTGCCTCCAGTAATTAATGCTGGCACAGTCAACAATGGGTTGCCTATTACGCCTGCTATCTCACCGGTTATGCCGCCTGCTCCCTGTGCTCTTTCGTACAAACGTTGATTAACTTTAACTTGCTCTAAAATGTGGGCAGTTTCTTCTTTTGATTTGGATGATATGAAATGACGAGGATCATGACCTTTAGTTTGTTCATCAGATAAAGGATCATAAATAGGATCATCTTCAATTCCATCTGGTTTGGGTACATATGAATAATCAAAATACCTAGATATAGGATTTTGTAAAGCCATACCGGCAGCTATTCTATCTAAAGCCGTATTATTGTTCGGCTTTGGGATAGGGAATCCGGTTATTGGGTCCAATTCATCAGCCATATATTAATAACTCTGATAAGGTTTACTAAATGGGTAACCACCTATATCAATAGACAACCCTTTGCTCCACCTTTCATCTCTAGCTTCTTCTTCTAGTTTCTTTTGATAAGCTTTAATGTCTGGGGTCCATCTTAATTGTTCACCATTTTCATTTAACGCAGGTTCCGGTAACATAAATTCGTTTAATTTGAATACTGGATATGATTTTATTCCACGTTCTCTGGCAGTTACATCATCTGATGTAACAATAATATTATCCTTAACCATACCATGCTTATGTGCAAATTTTATCAAATCTTGTCTTAAGAATTTCTGAGGTATACCAGTTACTCTCTCAGGAGCATAGGCAAATGTTTGAGCTTTGCCATTTATTTCAGAAGTAGAAAATATTCTTGATATATGCTGAGCTGCAAACTTTTCTGCTAAATCTTCATCACCATTTGTCCAAGTATAATATTCAGCTTCTGCTGCTTTAAACGCAGTAGATAACGCAACTGATGGTTTAGGTGCACCAGTAGGTAGTATGGATATATCAAACAAATCAGACGAATCCATTATGTCTTGCAACCTAGAATTAGCATCGCGACTTCTCTCTTCATAACGTTGCCTTAATTCATTCCTATACTCAATAGGTTTAGATGCATTTTCCCTTGCAATCTCAACAGCATCCTGCAAAGGAACACCAGACCTATTTAGGGCAGAAACTGTACCATATATGGCCACTTGTTTGGCTCCTATTTTATCCAAAGTTTGCGGTGCCTTACGTTGTAAAACCTCAAATGCATTGGATAATTCTAACACACGTGCCGGTTTTCCTGCAATTGCTTGTCTTCTAAATTCAGATTCAACTGCAGATGGCATTATGTTAGTTTTAATGGCCAAATCCATACCAGTTTCAAGGGTAGGATTATCAGCAAAATGCATATCAACTGCTTCAATATGGTCCTTGTTCTTAGGGTCCAGTGGTTCTTGGTTAAGCAGAGAAATATTGACTAAAGATTTAAGATTAGCTTGCTTAACGTGCTTTTCTTTCTGTTTTTCAATAAGCACTAATAATTCTGCTCTTCTAGCTGGAGTTATAACATCTGGAAATCTATCATATGAAGCTTCAACCTCAGTGGCTCCAGCTTCGCCACGCAAAATAGCAATTTTAAGGTTACCAAAAACTCTACCGGCAGCATGTGCAGCAGCTTCTCTTTGCTCAGCAGTGGCAAGTTCAAAGGCAGTATTAAGATCTCTTATAGCCGAATCTCTCATATTAGGGGTTAAACTGCCTGAATATTCATTAGAGTTCAACTGTTCCAGTGCCGATTTAATCATCAATGGGTCTTTAGAATATTTAATCCTCTCTACAGAAGCTATTTCACTATTTATTCTAGCTTCAGTTCTCATTGCTTCTTTTTCAGAATCAGTATACATTGTAGCATTATTAATCATGTCTAATGCTATTTCAATTTGACCTTCACGTGAAATACTATCTACATCCTGCTTAAACATAGCCCTCTGTTCAGCATTAGCCCTGATTATAGAATCAGCAAACAATAACCTTTGAGTAGCATTGAATTTATTATCAAATTCCCGTTTCCATAATCGATAAACATTAGGATTCAATTCTTCTTTTGCTTTAGTATTAATCGCATTAGCAGCATCAACTAACATGTTAGGAGAATTTAAAGCATCAGGATTAGATTTAGCTTCAGATTCTGCTCTAGATAATTCTGTTAAACTTCTGCCCAAATATTGAGTGGCTTTATCAACATGGATTTGATTACGAATCTGATCAATAGTATCGCCAATAGAGTCAATAGCATCAGCTTGATGTTGTGCATCTCTGACATGAGTCCACGGGCTAATAGTAGGAACAGCACCCGGATCTTCTTTTGAATATTGTATTCCCGGTAATTTCATTTTTAATCCTCGTCCCAATAACCTTCAGGATAACTATACTCAGCATCATAGTCATACCCGCCACTGCTATTACGTCTCCACCAACTTGAAGCTGATTGAGCAGCTCTAGCATAAGCAGATCGTTCAGCTGATCTACCTTCAATCTCAGCAGATTTAGCTCCAGCTATGCCCGTTTTAGCTATCCAATCTATTTCCCTTCTCATTATTCTATCTTTTTCCATAAGATATATGCCAAATGTTCCCATTCCCTCTGGAATTTCACCTTCAGCAAATAAAGGCGCGGAGCTAATAGTTTGACCGGGTATATCTTCGCCTCTCCAATAGTCAATTTGCTCTTGGAAAAACCCGCCACTATCATTACCTAAAAATCCTAATGGATCAGGCAAGAAAGTTCTTTCCCAATACGATGGGCCTTCTCTTCCGCCAACAGTGTACTGAGCCATTTTGTCAATAGATGCGTTCTCAATATTTACCCTTGATAATTCTCTGGTATCAGAAAGACCAGAAGCAAGAATATTGGCTCTCAATTCTTCCATCTCACGAACATGGCCATACCATTTACGTCTGCCTTCTTCATAAGCACGTTCAAGGCGAATAATAGCATTTTGTTCGCCTTGTTTCCTTGATTCTCTGCCTTTAGCTGCGCCAGATACAGCACCTATTACAGATGACACTACGCCCATTATCTGATCCTTTTAACCATAGTCATTTCAGCTAGATCATATCCTTTTCTAAGTAAAATATGCGAAAAATCCTTCTGTGGCAAAACTGATTGATATATTTCTTCAGCATCTGTTTTACTTTTAATAATTTTTTCACAATAACTTATGAATTTAGATCCTATTTCTCTTCTATAATCATATATGACATACATAGAATCTTGCTTAGCTATAATATGACCTGTATGATGGGGATCATCGACAACTACAAATATAGCATATGCAACTAATTCCTTACCATCTCTGGCAGTTATTGCTATTAAATTGCCATTATATGCCAATACCTTATAATAGTGCCAATTAACATCAATACGATTGTGCCAATGTTTCCATAAATCTTCATCTTGAATTGGCAATAAAATCTTTAATTCATCTATTAAAGAATCAGTAAATAATTCAGTTTCAAATTTTATCATAAATCACTCGCCGTCATTTGACCTAATATAGCCGTGAATCTAAGTTTAATAGGCAAATCTTGTTCAACGGTAACTTGACCGAACTCATCATAACCTAAATTAGCCGCATAAACATCAGCAGTTATTAATGGTTCAGGAGTATCCATATCAGTATCATAACTTCTTTCAGGGGGACGTTTACCATTAATTAATGGTATAGATGAATTATATAATCTAACTCCTACTTTATTAGGACGTTTTTTCCAAGAGGCATTTGTGCCACCTTGCGTAGGTTGAATATATGGCAATGTTTGGCTAATGGCACTGAATTTAAATCCTAATTTAATATTATTAGCATCGTAATTAATAGTGCCATTACCACTAGCATCTAATGTAACATCTGGGTGAACAGCTCCATCTGCCAAGACATTTACTGTTTTACCAGCCAACATAGTTACACCAGTTATATTATTATCTGCCACTACATGGGTAACAGTTTCCATAGAATCAAGTAATTCATCGGGGTTATATTGTTCTAAAGTAATTTGTTGAGTTCCATTTACTGTTTTAGCAACTGCTCTTATTAAATAACTATCTTCACCTACTTCAATTACACACATATCCTTAACTGATCCATCAGTTATAGTATGAAAATGCCATCCTATAATAGGGTTAGTTATTCCTTCTTTAAAGTAAGTACAAGAAGCAAAAGAACCATCATCTAAAACTGCCCATATTAAACTATCTGGTTTCTTTTGATATATTAAATTTTTTATTGGAGATGGAAATTCGCCATCCGCAATAAATGTTAAATCATCAGATATGTGACCTTGTTCATCATAATTATACCACATATACCTTATTTTGGTTCTGTCTTGAGATAAATAAAAAGTATATAGCCCAATTCTAAATGGTTTCAAAGGATAAGAACCATATTCACTTTGCTCTTCATGATCAACTGTACCGGGTTTAATGGCTTGGGTACCATCATTACTAAATATTATATGTTCAGAATTTTCTGTTCCTACTAATAAATTCTTAGCATTTGACAACCATTCTATTTTACCTGATTTAGTTATATTAAATGCCATAGCATCACTTGCCGTAGCAGTTCCTAATGACATGTCACTAAATTGACCAACAACGGATCCCCATAATGTCTGCTGATTATTAGGACTTCCACCAAACCAAGCCCTCTGGCCAGCGAATGTAACAGCAGATGGATAATTACCTGCGACCCAAGCAGCCGGGGGAGAAGTAAATGATATTGGCTGCAAAGTCCATAATGGTATAGATGGATCATACAAAAGTTCATGCTGAGCTACATCATTGTGAACAAAATACATACGATTCCCGCCCGGTTGCATTTCAAATTGAATTTCATGCAATTCGGCAATAGTATAGGGAGATGCAACTGTTAATTGCAATGCTCCTGTTATAGCATTATATATTCTTAATGTATTATTATAGAACACTAAGAAAAATCCAATTGTTTTGCTTACAGGGAATGGTATTAATTGGCAATCTGTTTCATTCGATATATTGTTTATTCTCACAAAAGAACCTCTAGACTCACATGGTCCACGAGGATCAGCTATAACATTTTGGCATTTGGCCAGTCCGGTACTATATAGATCAAGATTAAACCTTGATCTAAATTTCCAAGAAACTTGACCAGATGAAAAAGCTGATTGTATTGGATAACTCTTAGGCATCAATATTTCCTGATTTTAGTATACCTTGTATTCTTAACTTTATCACTTCTGCCTTGGCCATTTTCAGTAGAAATATTAATAGGCAATTCATTTAAATATTGATCATATAGATCACGCGCCAATGATCTTGATGATGCTATAGGAATAGCAATTCTTGATGCCAATTTAAATATTAGTGCTTGAGTAAATCCGGGACTAAATTTAGCCGGGTCAGTTATATTAATTATGGATTTAATATATACTGCATTAACGTCACATAATATTTTGTCTTGTTCCCTTCTCCAATCAAGATCAGATTCACCATTTAATAAATCTTCATTTTCGGCTACATTTATAATTCTTAATACTTCAGCCGGAATTGTAAACTGATATAAATATCCCCATGCAGGTGAATCTGATTCAGGAGCTAATACATCCCGTTTAGTCGCAAAAGTCCAATCAGACTCATTCAATACTGATTGGACTAAATCCGAATATACGGCATTGCATGCAATTGCTTCAGCAGAATCATCACTAGGGGAGGTAACAATGTTACCTCCCACAAGGATAATAGCTGCATTATATATGCCAGTTGTACTGGCCATTATTCGTCAGCCTCTTCTTTAGTTTTTTCAAAATGTTCAAAAAAAGATTGAATACATTTAGGGTCAATACCCAAATGACTTGATACTTCTTCAACCGTATGATCATTTTGATACATTTGCTTAATTTTAGCTAAATCTACTTTATTTGCTCCGCTTTTCATAAAGATCTCCTATTGATTGGCCCAATAACTTAAAAATTTGTCATGTATATCGCCTACATATCCTAATCCACTTAAATATTCATTCCACATATCTACATTACAAGCAAGAGAAGCTCCATTAACAATTAAAAATTCTCTCTCAGCATCACACAGACAATCTGATGTGGCTCCATTAGATTTATAATGTGCCAATAGCCCGTCATGTAATGTGGGTCCACCGGTTTTTATCAATATTAAATCTTGTATGTCACTAGTAATTGGAACAACATATACTACATGATTGCCCTGAGCATATGAATTTGCAAGTGACCCGTTTAAAGATAAACTTATAGGATTACCAGTGAACACTACAGCCCCCGTCAGATGATTGCCCTGAGCATATGAATTTGCAAGTGACCCATTTAAAGATAAACTTATAGGATTACCAGTAAATGTCTGCGCTGAACTGGTGTGGGCGCCTTGCACATATGAATTTGCAAGTGACCCATTTAAAGATAAACTTATAGGATTACCAGTAAATGTCTGCGCTGAACTGGTGTGGGCGCCTTGCACAAAACCAATTGCAAGACTGCCATTTAAACCTAACGGGAATGATCCCGCGCCCGGATCAACATAGCGGCGAAAATCACCCTGAGCGTAGGCATTGTTGATATTGCCATTAAACGTGATTGAAAACGGGTTGCCTGTGTATGTTACCGGCGATCCGGTTACCGTTCCCTGCGCGTATGAATTTGCAAGTGATCCATTTAAAGATAAATTTATAGGGTTACCAGTAAATGTACTTGCCCCTGGCCCAGCATCAGCGATTTCAAGGGCAATAGCTGAGAATGGAGTATATTGACCACCATTTGCTGTCGATGCACATGTGTTATCAGCCGATGAACCGTGATATTGAGCCGCAATGTTTCGTGATTGGCCAGGAATGTACTCTGTCAGTTCTGTCCAACTACCGGCTGAGTCTTCAGTAAATGTTGCACCAGCTGGAGTGCCCAGAGCCAGTAATGGTCTGTTATTAGCAGAACCAAAGGCTGCTAAGTTGACTGTGAAGCCATGAGTAGGGCCGGGGTTAATCTCGCCTTGAAGCGTGGCTGACTGTACAATTGGAGTACCGGTATTATACCCTGTATAGGCAATAACAACCATGGACATAGCGTTATAGGACGCGCCATATGTGACAGTAATACTATCGGATGAAGGAGAGGATCCTACCTGTAATGAGAATACAGAGAACCTCTCTCCATAAAAGTCATCTACCGTGGCAATCGGCGTCGTTGACCATGCGCCATGGCCAGTGATACTGGTAGGGTTAGCTGCACCAGAGACTTGAACAATAGCTAGTAGTAAAGAATCTGCAGGAGGCGTAAAGGCCGCATCAGTTGCTACCGAATTAGTAAACTGAGAGTTACCTTGCCCCTGTAATATTGGATTTGACAACGGCATTATGCAGACGCCCTATCTTTATTTAAATAGTCATACAATCCAGCCGGATTATTTACCCAGCCACGATTTGCTGTCACAGCCGGTGTATGCCCCGATGCATTAGCATGTTGAATTTGGAACTCGCGGCGAATTTCTGATTCATATGGGTAGTTAGGCCATAAATCCTCACTTGTCGGTAAGTTATAACCCGGCTCACCATACCGTGACATGAAAGCACCCATTATCTTCTGTATTGATGCGCCACCCGGCACATTTAGTAAGTCAGCCGGAACAGTATCAGATATATAACTATTTGTTGCCGTGTTACCAGATGCATTATTAGTACCATCGCACTGCCCGATAGTGAGTTGATCAAGTATGTGCGATAACGTTGTTGAATCATTAATACCTGCGGCTGGCGCACCGCCACTATTACCTTTGATCCGCCACGCAATGCAATTGATTATATCATTATCGTAAGACGCGCCATTACTCGATTCGCCGTTCCAAAACCCAGCGTGATAAACTTCTTCATTGTAAACGATGCAGTCGCGTTTAATAATGCCGCTGCTAGAATGTGCATGCATAATGCCGCCATATTTTTGTTCTAAACCGCTGCCTACAAATGAACCATTGCCATCTAAAACTATCACTGTTTGTAGTTCACTCTGGCCAGTTTGGCCGGGACCAACACCACTGTTGCCTCCGTACCAATTAAAAGTACCTTTTGGTTGCCCTTGATTCGGGAATGCATCTTGGCGCAATAGCATGCGCCTATAAATATGATTAATGTCTGAAGAGTTACCCGACGCCTGAATAATGTATCGACCTGCACCACGGAAGGCGCAATCCTGAAACAGTACATTATTCCCGCCTGTAGACATTACACCACCATAAGTATTTGCTTCATTGCGCATACCTAGGCTACGACTTAGCGTATTGCTTCCACCAACGTATCCAGTCCACTCAGGATCAGCACCACCTAAATGCTCATAAACAATGCCATCTACCCAAACATTTGATGCATTCAATAGACCAATAATATGATCAAAATAATTGAGAATACCGGGGGTTGTGAATCTTATTTTAGTGCGAAAAGGATTTTCAGCTCTGATAATGGTTGGGTTTGCTGCATTGATGCCGCTTGGTATTGTGTAGTAGTTTATGCCGCCCGAATTATCGTTAATAATATTATCAGGGAGATTGTTAGACACGCCGTCTTTGATCAGTATTTTACCGCCCGGCCCTATTCGACCGATTGCATTTTCTATAGTGGCTAATGGTGCGCCGTACTCGCCAGAATTGCTATTATTGCCATTATTAAAATCTACGACATAATCCGCCCAGTCATCGGGCGTAGCAGTATGTCCCATGTATGAATCATAAAGGGAGTTCCAATAAGCATCATTAAGTGCGCTACTACTTAATAGCCCATCGGCAAAGGATACGGCTATATTAGAGGATAGCCGTATCCTATTATTGGTGCGGCGCAATACCATATATTATACCGCAGATAATGTAAATGTGATAGTAGCATTGCCTGGAGCAACTGTGTCACCCGTATTCCAGTTAGTTACTTGGTCAAATGTTATGTCTTCTGTGGTAATACCAACGCTATCTGTATGCAATAACTCACTGCCGCCAGAGTTACGAATAATAGCATCATCAGCAGTTTGATTAACAATACCAGCACCAATAACTGTCGCCGTAAACGACACAGTTAACACATTGTTAACTGTATTAACTGAAGTAATTGGGCAAGTGACTAAAAGGCCATCGGCTGCATTACGAAATTGTATATCTCCACCTGTTAATGCTGCATCAACGCTTTGTGAACCAGCCACCGCGTCACGTAAATTATTGTTTACCGTCCAAGTCATGTTTTAATCTCCTGTTAGGTTGTAGTAAATTCTCTTTCCCTTAAAACTTGGGCAAGAGATTTAATCAACTCATCAATTGGTTGACTTGTTAATTGCACACTAGCACCTATAACTATGCCAATTTGATTAGCGCCTACAGTAGCTTGCACAGTTTCAGTGCCTAATGGAAGAGTTGAGCGAGAAAAATTAGCAGGTGCATCATCTAAATCACCTACGATTACTAATTCGTTAGCCATGACATTACTCCTAAAAAGGTGCCCCCCAATATTGGGGGGCTAAAGCGGCGAAATTAGATAGAATCTAATAAATGAACGTGAACAATATGTTCATCTTCAACACGAACTGCGCCAAGAGTCATGTGCGCATATAGACGCCATGCGAATGACAAACTTGGGTCTTCGGCCACACGAGTTGAAATATCTTTATTAACTTGCAAACCAAGAGCATCCATGGTATAAGCAAGGCAAGAAATTTCACCGGCAGCTGGCACCAACAGTCGAGTAGATACGATCCACGTAAAGCCCATCCAATTCGGAACAATACCGGTTGAATTAAGTGTTTGAAGAGCTTTAGCATCAACATAATCAGCAGAAGTTTGCTGGGTCAGTTGCATCAACTTACGTACTTGAGTAGGACCAACCACGAAACATTTCGGTACAGAAGGATCAATTTCATTCTGCATGAAAAGTTCTTGTACTTGAGTTACTGTATCAAATGTAATTGATGCTGTGCCATTGCCGATTACTTGACCAGCAGGAAAAGCTTGGTTAACGCCTTGGCCATCAAGTGCAGTACCGGTTGCAGCAGCAATAATAACATCATCAATCTGACGTTGCATGCCTGCGGCGATGGCACGAGTAAGATTTGAATTTGGATCGACCAACATTTGAACAGGATCTTCTTGTTCAGCCGATGTACCAATGTGATAGGTTGAAGGAACAGAAACCCTGCGACTCCATGTGGCATCTTGTGTAGGAGTTGCAACACGGGCAGATGCTTTTTGAGATGCGGTTAGAGTACCAAGACGTTCCCAGTTATGAGATTCAGATTGAACACTTCGCTCTTGCACTGTGCCACGAAGTTTGGCTTGAGATTGTTGTGCAAGGTGGCGAACGTTATTTTCGAAAGTATCGATATAGGCTTCACTTATTGAAATAGCCATTTCGTTCTCCTCAAGTTAAAATTAATAACCAAATTCTAGGAGTAGCCCGTAACCTTACGGATTCCGAATGGCAACTTCAAAGATCGTTTTACGGTAGCCTTATCTGTTGCGAATTTTAAAAAGTATAGCACGTCCGTGTGCTTCTGTCAAGTACTTAAGTTATCTACCAGCTCTAGCTGCTTCTTGGTATTTAATCATCTTTTCTAAAGCTGCTTTATGATCTGGATGACTAGCTATCCAGTATGGATGACTGGTATTGTTATTGATTTCAGCAATTTTCTCTCTTGCTTCTTCTGGAGTAAGACCACGGTTACTTCCTTGATCTTCCTGATTACCGATATTAATTCCTTCACCAGAAATTTGTTTGGTCAAATTATATAACCATTCCATAGTTTCACTGTCAGCAAGTTTACCTTTAATTGCTTCAACAAGACGAACAGGGGCACCAGTACCTTCAACTAATTGAGTAACATGATTATATCGATCATCATAAGCATGACCCCATTTTTGCTTCAAAGCTTTAGCATCTGCTTCATCTTGTTCATTTATTTTTTCAACTTCAGCCATATCCGCCTTATAAACTTCAGATATAACTTTATTAAATTGATCTTTGGTTAGATTAGCATTTGCAGCCACATTTTTAAGTAATTCAAGTCGAGATTCAGGTAATTTAATATCTTCATTTACTGAATAACCATCGACAGATTCAGGTACACCCAAAGTTCGATAAAATTCCTTACTTTGTTCTTCATTATCAAAATCAGGCTTAACCATTACATTAGGAACTTTAGATATTAATTTATTTATAAATTCCTTACGATCTTCATCGCTTGCATCTTCGCCCGGTATACGCAATGAATTACCTTGATAAGATTTCAATTCCAAAAATCCTTTAGCCAATTGGCCAGCATCTTTGAAATTTTTTATAGCTTCGTTTGAACGTATATCCTCAGGCAAACTATCAATAAAATTATTAGTATTAGTACTTTCACCAGTACCACTACCAGTACCACTACCAGTACCACTACCAGTTCCTCCACCAGCACCTTCGCCTTCTTGATAAATACGAAATAATCTTCTTTTAAGATTCATGAGTTTCTCCTTTATAATTAATTAATAAATCGATGTATTTAAGTACATCAAATTGCGCCGCCCTTACTACTGTTAAATGTGGATCCGGTCCAGCCAACTGAGGATAACCAAATTCTTTATTTAGCTCCTCAAGTACAACTTTACCATCACTAGAATTAAAAACCCTCTTAAATGCTTGAGATAATCTATATGTTTCTTTTTCAGTGTCTTCTAAATTATTCATTCACCGCCTCCTGTTCAATCACATTAGCTTCAGCTTGAACCTTACGAGCTTCGCCTTCAGCCCCTAATTGTTCAGCAGCCATGCGCTCTTGTATTTGTGCTTCACGTTCTTTACGTCGTTTATCAATATCAGATACCGATCTCATGAATTTAGCAGATACGCCTTCAAGTGTTCCTAACTCACGAGTAATTTTATCTACATCAGGTATATCAAGTGCTTCAGGGAAAACTTCTGCATATTGACCAATATTACCTATCCAGTTAAGCATAGATACCGCAACTTGACGTTTCTGCGCCCTTGCCATAGGGCCAACATATTCAATGTTCATATAGCCCTGCATATCTTCTACTATTTGAGGCATTTTTGGTAATTGACCAGAACGATATAAAGCATTAAATGTACGTTTAACCAATGGGTCAAGAAAATCATTCTGCAATCTACCTAATGTAGGACCAAGTAATCGTTGCATAAGTTCATATCTAACTTGAACTTCAGTAGCCGTCATTGCAGGTGAATCTTTTAACATCAACTGATTTACATGGAATGCTCGATTAATAGCATCTTGCAAATTCTTGATTTTAACTTCACCCACATCAAATCTAGCATTAGATTCATAGGGTTTAATGTCATCCATACTACGAACAACTGTTAATCCGGCCCGACCCAAATCAAGATCACTAAGTAACCCACGTCTTGTGGTTAAAGTAGCAGGATCAATAACTTTGCCCAATGCTTCGAGTGTATCTTCAGTAATTTGGTTGACGGTAAGAATATCTGGCATAGCAACAAATGCAGGGCTAAATCCCCAATTGCTGACTGATGATTTGCGCCATCTGGTTACATAAGAAGGCATTTCATAATATCCACCTTCTTCGCCAAGTATTTCTTTATCTTGTTCCAATACATACTTAAATCCATAAGGTCTAGATTTAGGAGCAAGTTTTTCACCAGTATCTTCATATTTATAATTACGTTTATAAATACAAAATATGATAGTGTGTTTTTTAGTTTGATCTTGCTGATTTTTAAGACAATCTGGCAATTGTTCATCTTCAAGTTTAAATTTAGTTTTTATCTCACTCTTGGTCCATTCAATTTTTCTGAAGAATTTGCATACTTTGCCCTTAAAATCAACATCGAAATAGCAATTATTAATTGGAATAGCATTAAATGTCACGCCTTCCCAACTTAATTCACTTTCAATTTCTTCAGTAATAATAGAAGTCCCAAATGATGTTAAATCAAGATAAAATTCACTTGTTTCAACATCAAAATTAGAATCTTGTAAAGTTTCAAATATAATATCTTCAGATTCTTGTGCCCATAGCATGGCATCATAATCTTCATTAAGTTCATCTTGGCGAAATCTTAACGAAAACCACTTAGTAGCCATAGATGTAAGACTGCCGTGAATAGATGATGATAAAATTTCATTTGCTGTAATAGCTGTACCGTCAAATATTCCTCGATCCCTCCAATTAACCACATTTTCACTGGTAACTTGGGTATATACTTCTGTTCTGAACGGTACTACATATCGTTCAGTTAAATCAAATAATCCATTTATATTCTGTCTAGCAGTGACATGAGCGGCAAATTCTTTACATATTTGTGCATTATCCATTATCTTCTCCCGATAGCTGGAATTACTTTAAAGTGGTTACTACCATAATCTTGGTAATTATCGTCCCAACCAATTGCCATATATCTCATAGCATCAGATGGGTGTGAAGCCCAATCATGTAATGGGCGATTCATAAATACTTGTAATTTCTGGTTATACTCACGCCTATAATTAGTCAATGCATCAAACCCTTGCATTACTTCAGGGCTATTATTAAATCTTAAACGCGGTAAGAACATCTTAACTGCATCTATGCCCTCGTTAATTGATATATTAGGTACTTCTTCATAATCAAAACCAAATTCCATAGCTACATTATGAGCAGATTTTCCATCTTTCCAATCTCTCTTTTTAAAATCATGTGGCATATAGTGCATGCCATAATTATAAGGTTTTTGATTTATTCTCGATATCCAATCAACAAAAGGTATGTTATTTTGACTTTCGAAATCTATTATATTAATAGCATCGCCTTCAAATGATTTTTGTCCAAACCATATAGATGTAGCGTCTGATAATCCTATGTCCCAGAATGTATGTACTGGAATCATTGGATTCCATGGATAATCCCCTATTCTTGTTAATTTTAATTGTTCTGTATAATATGCCCCCATTAAACCGGCATCGAAACTGCAGTAATATTCCTGTCTAGCTAATAATGGGTCCATTCCTTCAGCAAGTTCATTTTGGTACATTTCATCTGTGAATATCCTAGTACCATCTTCTCTGAATGTATCCTCAATTGTTAACTTTTCGCAGAACCAATTAAGGTTATCTTTTGCCATTTCATATAAACGCCACCCATGATTTTTGCCACGAGGTGTATAAGGAAATATAGCCCACCCTCCATTTTCTAAAAGAATAGGTCTAATAAATTCCCAAGCTGCTGGATTTGCTAATGCCCATTCTGAAAGAATTATGCCATAAGGTGTAGTACCAACGTTACTATCATATGTATCAGATCCAACTACCTGCCACGTGCTACCATTTTTAAAACGCAACATCATTTCAGTGTCGTTTTTACTGGCTCTCATTTCTTTAGGAAATGCTTGGTCAATAAATTTAATACCAGTATGTGGGTTTACACCTTCCCACAAAGCTTTACGTCCCTGTTTTTGTTCTGGAAACATATGCCAATAGTTGGCTACTTTGCGTTGCGTTTCCACTGCTGTAAAATTTAAAGCTGCATTATCTTTACCTGCACGTCTATGCCATAATAGTAAAGCTCTTTTACCAGATACCCCTCCATCTGCATACATATATTTCATAAATTTAGATTGGTGTAGTCTAGCTTTCCAATTATGAGGCAATGATATACTAGACATTTATGTCACCCACTAAATCACCCATATTGATTTGTATATTAGTAACTCCTTTATCAGAACTACCATCTTCATAAAATTTAGTAGATTTAGCAAGTTCCTTTAATACATTGACTAATTCACCGGGATAAAATTTACGAGCTTCAATTTGTTCACCTGATCCAGTTACAATAGGTACTTCGATTTGCCCGGATAAATAAGGTATTAAATTAACAAATTGAGTTTTGATAAAGTCACTGGTTACTATATTAGATAACCCTTTTTCTTTTTGTAATTCAGATATAAAAGCAGCCGTTAAAGGTTCCCTTAATAAGGACATTGCTATATTTGGACTAAACCCAGATTCTTCAGCAGCAGTACGATGATCATAATCAATAATATAACGCATAGCAAAGGCTTTACGTTTAGAATCCAAATCTACCCAACCATCGAGTTTGTTGCGCTCGATTACATTTTGAGTATCATCAATTGGAATTATTTGTTGATTATCATCGGAATCAGCCATGGTGCTGTTATTCTCAACCTTTTGATAAGTTCAACTTCAACTCTTTGAGAGATACCAACTGCAGAATTTAAAAGCCTTCTATCTAGTTCTAATTCACGATGCAATAGTTCATCTTCATAAGAAACTATATAATCGTTTAAAGACTCTAATTTTACGTTGGCGTTCATTAAAAAAGTATAGCACACAGAGAACCAAGAGTCAATGATATAGATATCTTATAGGTAATATCGGAGCGATTTTCGAGGTTCGCGAATTGGGGGGCCGGGGCCGGGGATCCCGGTTTCGCTGGGTGTGGGGGTATTGCGTGGTTCCACGTGGAACAAGCTTCATTCGCGACACAACCACCGGCCACCGGCATAAGGCCGGGTTATGGGAGTATTAGTCCTGTTTATGGGCACACGACCCGATCATCAGATATCTACACTGGGATATGGACCCATGGGCTTGCGTGTGCTATACTTGGGGTTTAACGATGACGATAGGAGACACAACCCATGATGATC
>ERZ869936.489-NODE-489-length-37143-cov-7.102756_pt1 | contig 37143 bp, 32 predicted proteins | sample MGYA00520876_ERZ869936 | MGnify/ENA primary metagenome ERZ869936 (study PRJEB32218, sample SAMN09650985) | biofilter metagenome | isolation source: enrty point of leading RO module | place: Saudi Arabia: Thuwal, RO plant located on Red Sea | collected 2016-02-17 ... | reverse complement strand
ACGAACAGTAACAGGATGGTGAGGGCGGGCAGCGTGCGCATGTCGGTCTCCGCTGGAACGAGCGCGCATTCTCCCCGGCGCGCGGCGGGCGCGGCCGATCGTTGACAATGTTTGACGATCGGCAGGCGGCTACAATGGCCGCCGACACCGCCCGGAGCCCTGCATGGACCTGCCCGCCTGTCGCGACCTGCTGGATCTGACCGGCCGCACGGCCGTGGTGACCGGCGCGGGCCGCGGCCTCGGCGCCGCGATCGCCGCGCGCCTGGCCGAAGCCGGCGCCAGTGTCGTCGTCCACTCCCGCTCCGGGCGCGCGGATGACGAGCGCGTCGTCGCGGGGATCGCGGACGCGGGCGGCACCGCGGTCGCCGAGCCGGCGGAGCTTGACGGTGCGGAGGGCGCCGAGGCGCTGATCGCGGCGGCCGTCGGGCATTTCGGCACGCCAGCCATCCTGGTCAACAACGCCGGGATCTACCCGACGGGCGAGCTGCTGGACATGAGCCTCGCCGACTGGGCCGGGATGCAGCGGGCCAACGTAGAGACCGCGCTCGCCTGTACGCAGGCCGCGGCCCGCCGCATGCGCGACGCGGGCGGCGGCGCGATCGTGAACATCGCGTCGATCTCGGCGTACAGCCCGGCGCCGGCGCACGCGCACTACAACGCGTCGAAGGCGGCGCTGGTCATGCTGACGCGCTCGGCGGCCCAGGAGCTCGGGCCGTCAGGCATCCGGGTCAACGCCGTGTCGCCCGGCGTGGTCGACCGCCCCGGGCTGCGCGAGGACTGGCCGGACGGCGTCGCGCGCTGGGAGGCGCGGGTGCCGCTCGGCCGCCTCTGTGCTCCGGCGGACGTCGCGGACGCCTGCCTGTTCCTCGCCTCGGACGCGGCCCGCTTCGTCAGCGGGCAGGACCTCGTCGTCGACGGCGGCATGCTGGCGACCAGTATCTTCTGAGCGCGGCGCGACATAGCCGGCGATTGTTTGAAAAGCGCGCGGGCGTCGACCAGACTCGAGACATCCAGCCGGAGGATTCGCCATGGCCGATCGTCACGACCCCGAGGGCAGCCGCCTGCCGATCAAGATCGATACCACGTCGAACGGCGAGTTCGCGCCACTGCCATTGTCGCTCGCGAACGTCGAGGCGAACCGGCTCGCGCACGAGCGCGCGGCGCTGCACGCGAAGAAGACCGGCGTCGACCGGCGCCGCTTCCTGGTCTCGACCTGCGGCGCGGCGAGCACGCTGCTCGCTTTCAACGAAGTGAACGCGCTGGCCGGCCAGTCGGGCGGCCGCTTCGAGCTCGCGGCCGACGCGGCGCTCGACGCGGAGCTGGCCGAGGCGGCACTCGGCGGCGACGAGTTCATCTTCGACGTGCAGGGGCACTTCGTCGACCCGAACGGCAAGTGGATACGCGACAACCCGGCGCGCGGGCGCGGGTTCCGCTTCGCGCCGAAGACGAACTGCGAGCTCGCGGACGGGCCGGGCGAGAACAGCCACCTCGAGTGCCTCGGGCCGGAGGAATTCGTCAAGGACGTGTTCATGGACTCGGACACGGACATGATGGTGCTGTCCTTCGTGCCGTCGTCGCGCGAGGCCGAGCCGCTGACGATCGAGGAGGCCGACGCGACGCGGCAGATCGTCGCGGACCTGGAAGGCGAGCACCGGCTGATGCTGCACGGCCGCGTCAACCCGAACCAGGACGGCGATCTCGAGGCCATGGACGAGCTCAAGGAACGCTGGGACGTCTGCGCCTGGAAGACCTACACGCAGTTCGGCCCGGGCGGCAAGGGCTACTTCCTGTCCGACGAGGACACCGGCATCCCGTTCATCGAGAAGGCCCTCGCGCTCGGCGTCAACATCATCTGCGTGCACAAGGGCATCCCGTTCGGCCCGCAGTCCTACGAGCACAGCCAGTGTCACGACATCGGCGTGGTCGCGAAGCGCTACCCGGACATGAACTTCCTGATCTACCACTCGGGCTACGTGCCGGGCCGGGCCGAGGGGCCGTGGCTGGGCGAGGGCTCGGGCGACGGCATCGATACGCTCATCAAGTCGCTGATCGACAACGAGGTCGCGCCGAATTCGAACGTCTACGCCGAGCTCGGCAGCACCTGGCGCATGCTGATGCGCGAACCGGAGAGCGCCGCGCACGCGCTCGGCAAGCTGTTCCGCTACTGCGGCGAGGACAACGTGCTGTGGGGCACGGACTCGATCTGGTACGGCAGCCCGCAGGACCAGATCCAGGCATTCCGCACCTTCCAGATCGCGGAGGAATACCGCGAGCGCTACGGCTACCCGGAGATCACGCCGCGCCTGCGGGCCAAGGTCTTCGGCCTCAACGCGACGAAGCCCTATGGCATAGACGCGGCGGAAGTGAAGCTCCGGGCCGGCAACGACCGGCTGACGAAGCGACGGCAGAACTACCTGAACGACCCCGATCCGTCGTTCCTGACCCACGGACCGAAGACTCGCCGCGAGTTCCTGAACCTGCTGCGCTGGGCCGGCGACGCGCCTACCTGAGCCCGGTCCGCTACTGGTAGCCGCGCGCCTGCAGCTCGAACAGGTGCGCGTACTGGCCACCCTGCGCGCGCAGCTCGGCGTGCGTGCCGCGCTCGATGATCCGGCCGCGCTGCATGACGACGATCTGGTCGGCGGCGCGCACCGTCGAGAAGCGGTGCGAGATCAGGATCGTCATGCGGTCGCCGCTCGAGCGCCGGAAGTGCTCGAATACCTCGGCCTCGGCCGCCGCGTCCATCGCGGCGGTCGGCTCGTCGAGCACGAGTATGTCCGCGGCCGAGCGCATGAACGCTCGGGACAGCGCGATCTTCTGCCACTGCCCGCCGGACAACTCGCGGCCGCCCCTGAACCAGCGGCCGAGCTGCGTCCGGTAGCCCTCGGGCATGGCCTCGATGAACGGCGCCGCGAGCCCGGTCTTCGCGGCCGCCGCCCAGCGGCCCTCGTCGTCGATGTGGCGCACGTCGCCGGCGCCGATGTTCTCGCCGACCGTGAACTGGTAGCGGCCGAAGTCCTGGAAGATCACGCCGACGCGCTGCCTGAGCGCCTCGACGTCCCAGTCGCGCAGGTCGAGGCCGTCGAGCAGGATGCGGCCGGCCGTCGGTTCGTAGAGCCTCGTCAGCAGCTTGATCAGCGTCGTCTTGCCCGAGCCGTTCTCGCCGACCAGCGCCAGGCTCTGGCCTGGCCGCAGCTGCAGGTCGATGTCGCCGAGCGCGTCCTCGAGCGCGCCGGGGTAGCGGAACGAGACGCCCTCGAACTCGATACCGCGGCCCGGGTCCGGGCCGCGGCTCGCCTCGCCGACGCGTCCCGGCACCGGCTGCGCGAGGTACTCGTACAGGTTCGACAGGTACAGGTTGTCCTCGTACATGCCGCTGACCGCCGACAGGATCGCGGAGACGGCCGACTGGCCCTGCCGGAACAGCATCAGGTACATCGTCATCGCGCCGAGCGTGATTTCCTTCGCGATCGTCGCGAGCACGATCCAGACGTAAGCGCCGTAGAACGCGGCCGTCGAGACGAGCCCGAGGAGGAAACCCCAGGTATCGCGGCGCAGCGTCAGCGCGCGGTCCTCGACGAACAGCTTGTCGAAGATGTCGCGGTAGCGCTGGAGCAGCCGCGGACCGAGCTGGAACAGCTTGACCTCTTTCACCCCGTCCTCGCGGGCGATGACGGTCTCGAGGTACATCTGCATGCGCGTCTCGGGCGAGCGCCAGCGGAACAGCCGGAACGCGTCGCCGGAGAACTTGGCCTCCGCGAAGAACGACGGCAGGCCGGCGCCGACGAGGATCAGCACGGCCCAGGGCGAGAAGGCGAACAGCAGCACGGCGTAACTCGTCAGCGTGATCGCGTTCTGGATAAGCCCGAAGGTGCGGTTGACCAGCGACAGCGGCCGACTCGAGGCCTCGCGCCGGGCCTGGGTCAGCTTGTCGTAGAATTCCGAGTCCTCGAAGTGCGCCAGCGTCAGCGTCAGCGCCTTTTCGAGGATCATGACGTTGACGCGCTGGCCCAGCAGCGCGCGCAGCAGCGACTGGCTGGCGGAGATACCGCGCTGGCTGGCGGCGATGCCGATGACCAGCAGCGCCTCGAGGCCGACCAGCGTCAACACGCCGCGGATGTCCGGGTCGTCCGCCGCGATCGCCGCGACGACGCCGTCGACGATCAGCTGGCCGACCCAGGCGATGCCGGCCGGCAGGATGCCGGCGGTCAGGGTAAGGACGGCGAGGACGACGGTCAGCAGCGGGCTGGTCGTCCAGACCAGCTGCATGGCGCGGTGGCTGTAGCGGAAGACGCCGATAAAGCGGGTGACGAGGCCCGCGTCATCGCCGTTCATCGGCAATGCACCGCCGCTCGCGGGTCGCGCTCTGCAGGCTGTCCGTTCATGCTGCGCGCCAGCATACCGGCAAGCTCAGGGCGCCGACAGCGGCCGGCGCGAATTTGTCAGCACCCGGGCAGCGGCGCACAATATCTGCGTCTGACTATCACCGGGGGTCGAGCGATGGCGGCAGGCACGGGTTTTCTGCACAGCGTCAACCAGATGGTGGACCGGGCTTTCGGCGCGATGGACCTGCCCCCCGGCATAGCGAAGCAGATCCAGGCGACGAACTCGCTGTACCGCGTCCAGTTCCCGGTCGAGATTCGCGGGCACGTGCAGGTCTTCAGCGGCTGGCGCGCGGTGCACAGCGAGCACCGGCTGCCGGTCAAGGGCGGCATTCGCTATTCGCCGGCCGTCGACCAGGACGAGATCGAGGCGCTGGCGGCGCTGATGTCCTACAAGTGCGCGATCGTCGACGTGCCCTTCGGCGGCTCCAAGGGCGGCCTGTGCATCGATCCCGCGGACTACGAGGCCGATGAACTGCGCGACATCACGCAACGCTTCGCCTACGAGCTCGCGAAGAAGGGCTACATCAGCCCGAGCGAAAACGTGCCGGCGCCCGACATGGGCACCGGCGAGCGCGAAATGGCCTGGATCGTCGACGCCTACCGCATGAACTACCCGGACGACATCAATGCCATCGCCTGCGTGACCGGCAAGCCGGTGAGCCAGGGGGGCATCGCCGGGCGCACCGAGGCCACCGGCCGCGGCGTGCAGTACGCGGTGCAGGAATTCTTCCGACACGAGGAAGACGTCAAGGCCGCGGGCCTCTCGCCGGGCCTCGGGGGCAAGCGCGTGGTCGTCCAGGGCCTCGGCAACGTCGGCTACCACGCCGCGAAGTTCCTGAGCGAGGAGGACGAGGTCCGGATCGTCGCGATCATCGAGCGCGACGGCGCGATACGGAACGACGAGGGGCTGGACGTGCAGGCCGTCTACGAACACCTCCAGCAGACCAGGGGCGTCCGCGACTTTCCCGGCGCCGACTACGTGGAAGACGGCAAGAAGGTGCTGGAACTCGACTGCGACATCCTGATCCCGGCGGCGCTGGAGAGCCAGATCACGGCCGACAATGCAAAGCGCATCAAGGCGCGGCTGATCGTCGAGGCCGCGAACGGCCCGGTTACCTACGACGCGGACCGGATCCTCTGCGAATCGGGCAAGACGCTGTTGCCGGACGCCTACGTAAACGCCGGCGGCGTGACCGTGTCCTATTTCGAATGGGTCAAGAACGTCTCGCACATCCGTTTCGGGCGCCTCGACCGGCGCCTCGAGGAGAATCGCGGGCACCAGATCATCAAGATCGTCGAGGAAGCGACGGGCAAAAAAATCCCGGATCGCCTGGCCGCGCCGCTCAAGGAAGGGCCGCGCGAAATCGACCTGGTCCGGTCAGGGCTCGAGGACACGATGCGCAACGCCTACCTGCAGATCCGCGAAGTGCGCAACTCGCGCAAGAACATAACGGATCTGAGGACCGCCGCCTTCGTGCTGGCCATCGACAAGATCGCCACCGCCTACTTCGAGCTGGGCATCGGCCACTAGGGAGACGCCGGTCAGCGCAGGCAAACCGTGCGACCTGAGCTGATGCCGCTATTCCTTGCCGCCCGCGGCCTCCGCGTTGACCTTGCGCCAGGCGTCGGCGACGGCGATGGCGCTCATGTTGAAGATCCCCCGGACGCCCTGAGACGGCGTAACGATGTGCGCCGGCTGCGCGGTACCGGACAGGATCGGCCCGATGAACAGGGCGTCCGTGATCGAGCGGATCAGCTCCATCGCGATGTTCGCCGTGTCCAGGTTCGGCATGATCAGCAGGTTGGCCCGACCTTGCAGCCTCGAGCGCGGGTCCAGCGTCTTGCGCACGGCCTCGTTCATGGCCGTCAGCGCGTGCATCTCGCCGTCCACCTCGAGGGCGGGCGCGGCCTCCTGCAGTAGCCGCGTGGCGTCGCGCATCTTGCGCGCAGAGCGCGAGCGCGACGAGCCGAAATTCGAGTGCGACAACAGCGCGACCTTGGGCCGGATACCGAAACTCTGGACGCGCTCGGCGCTCGCCAGCGTCGTCGCGACGATCTGCTCGACGCTCGGGTCGACCTCGATGAAGGCATCGGCGATGAACAGCGGTCCGTCCGGCAGGAACAGCACGGCCATCGACGAGATCTTGTGGCCCGGTTTCTCGGGCCCGATGATCTCGATGACTTCCTGCAGGTGGTGGTCGAAACGGCCGATCGTGCCGCAGATCAACGCGTCGGCCTGCCGCATCGCGACCATGCAGGCCGCGATGACCGTCGTGTTGGTACGGATGACCGTTTTCGCCGCCTGCACGGAAACTCCGCGCCGGCAGACGCGCGAATGGTAGAACTGCCAGTACTCGCGGTAGCGCGGGTCGTCCTCCGGGTCGACCAGCTCGAAGTCCTCGCCCGCGCGCATGCGCAGGCCCAGCCGGGCGATCCGGTCGTCGACGACCGCGGCGCGGCCGATGACGATCGGGTCCGCGATCTGCTCGTCGACGACGAGCTGCACCGCGCGCAGCACGGTCATGTTCTCGCCTTCCGCGTAGACGAGCCGCTCCGTGTCGCGCTTCGCGACGTCGATGATCGGTTGCATGAACATGACCGAGCGGTGGCTGAAGCTCTGCAGCCGGTCGCGGTAGGCCTCGAGGTCGTCGATCGGTCGTGTCGCCACGCCGCTGTCCATCGCAGCCTTCGCGACCGCGAGCGACACCTCTTCCATCAGCCGCGGGTCGAAGGGCTTCGGAATCAGGTAGTCGCGACCGAAGGTCAGATTTTCGTCCTGGTAGGCGTTGGCCACTTCGTCGGTCGATTCGCGACGGGCGAGTTTCGCAATGGCCTCGACGCAGGCTCTTTTCATGTCCGCGTTGATGTCCGTCGCCCCGACGTCCAGCGCGCCGCGGAAGATGAACGGAAAGCACAGGACGTTGTTCACCTGGTTCGGATAGTCGGAGCGACCGGTGGCGATGATCGCATCGGGTCGCGCTTCGAGCGCCGCCTCCGGCAGGATCTCGGGCACCGGGTTGGCGAGCGCGAGTATCAGCGGCTGCTCGGCCATCTTCCTGACCATCGCCGGCTTCAGCACGTCGGGCGCCGACAGCCCGAGGAACACGTCGGCGCCGTCAATGGCCTCATCGAGGGTGCGCAGGTCGGTGTCGCGGGCGAAGACCTCCTTGTACCGGTTCATGTCCTCCTTGCGGCCCCGGTACACGACGCCCTGCAGGTCGACCAGCGTGATGTTTTCCCTCGGCAGGCCCAGTTCGACCAGCAGGTTCAGGCACGACAGGCTCGCCGCGCCGCCGCCGGTGGACACCAGGCGGATCTCGTCCAGCCGCTTGCCGACGATTTCCAGGCCGTTCCTGATCGCGGCGCTGGCCACGATGGCCGTGCCGTGCTGGTCGTCGTGGAACACCGGTATGCCCATGCGCTCGTTGAGCTTCTCCTCGACGATGAAACACTCCGGGGCCTTGATGTCCTCGAGATTGATCGCGCCGAAGGTCGGCTCGAGGCGGGCGATGATTTCGACCAGCCGCTCCGGGTCGTTCTCGTCGATCTCGATGTCGAAGGCGTCGATGCCGGCGAATTTCTTGAACAGGACGGACTTGCCTTCCATGACCGGTTTCGCGGCGAGCGGGCCGATCGCGCCCAGTCCGAGCACGGCACTGCCGTTGGAGATGACGCCGACGAGATTGCCGCGCGCCGTGTACACCGCGGCCTGGGTCGGGTCGTCCTTGATCCGCAGGCACGGCGCCGCGACGCCCGGCGAGTAGGCCTGGGCGAGGTCGAGCTGGTTCGCCAGCGGCTTCGTCGGCGTGATCGTCAGCTTGCCCGCGGGCGGCAGCCGGTGGTAGCGCAGCGAATTCTCTTCCAGCGAGTCTTTCATCCAGTTCCCCCGGGTCTGCGGACCGTAGCGCTGCGGCGATGATAAACCAATCGATCCGGGCGCCAGAACCGGCGGCCAGCGTAAGTTTTGCAGCCGCGTTGCAAAATCTGCCCGTGTTTGCCGGCAAATCCGCCGCGAATGCCGCTGGAAATCGCTGGCATGCTTTCTGCATTGCTATCCGCAGCGCCCCTGCCGGCAGGCAGCGGCAACGTCAACGACAATAAACCTGAGGAGAAATCGAATGAGCGCATATCGGAAACTGTTTGTAACCATCGCCGTTGTCATGGGCTTCGCTGCGGTAGGCTGCCAGCCCGACTCGACGTCAGAGCGAATCGCTGACGACGTCGAGGAGGCCGGCGAGGAGCTGCAGGCGGCTGCCGAGGACGTCGGCAACGAAGTCGAGGACGCCTGCGAGGAGGTCAAGCAGGAAGCCGGCGCGGAAGACACCGACTGCTAGTACGCGCCGGGTAAAGCCGACCATCTGCAACGAACAAACCAGGAGTTACCGTGAAGTTTGAGATGAAACCCCTGCCCTACGATTACGATGCGCTCGAGCCGCACATCAGTGCGCGCACGCTCGAGTTTCACTACGACAAGCATCACAAGGGCTACATGAGCAAGCTCGAGAAGGCGATCAAGGACGATCCGCTCGCTGACAAGTCGCTCGAAGACATCATCCGGCATGCGAAGGGCGGTACGTTCAATTCCGCCGCGCAGGTATGGAACCACGATTTCTACTGGCGCAGCCTGTCGCCCGACGGCGGCGGCCAGCCGGGCGAGTATCTCGGCAAGGCGCTGGAGCAGAGCTTCGGCGACACGGCGAGCTTCCGCGAGCGGCTCAAGAAGGCCGCCGTCGGCGAATTCGGCAGCGGCTGGGCCTGGCTGGTGGTCACGCCCTCCGGCAAGCTCGACGTCGTGAGCACGCATGACGCCGCGAATCCGCTCACGGGCGACGACACGCCGCTCCTGACCATCGACGTCTGGGAGCATGCCTACTACCTCGACACGCAAAACGACCGCGGCGAGTATGTCGACCGCGTGATCAACGAACTGCTCAACTGGCAGTTCGCCGAGGAGAACCTCCGGGCGTTTGCCGACAGCCGCTCGGAAACGCGCAAGGCCAGCTAGGGCAGGGAGGCGCTGTGACCGAACTGCAGAAAATTCTCCACGATCCGTCGGCGGAGTTCGCCGATCCGTGCGAAGTGCTGGTAGCCCGGCGCCTGTCGGCCGACGACAAGGTCCGCGTGCTGGAGCAATGGCGCTACGACCTCGTACGCCTGCAGGCCGCGAGCGACGAGAACCTGACCGGCGACGCCGACAGCGGCTCGAAGATCCGCAAGATCGACGAGTGCCTGCGCCAGCTCGAGGACGAGCGCTCGACCGCCTGACCTCCCCCTGGTGCGGCGGTCGGCGCCGCCCGCCGGCAGTAAGACCCGTCACGCCACCGGCGGCAGCCTGCCGCCGGTGGCGCTGTGCATCTCGGGTATACTGCCCGTCGGCCTCGCGCACCGCGCCGGCCCAGACTTTCCCACCGAGGAGCCCGGGCTTGGCGCTAGCGTTGATCGTCGATGAAAAACAGGACGGAGCCGTAGCCCTCGGCGACGTATTCCGCCGTTGTGGCTACCGCGTCGAAACCGCCACCGAACTCGGCGCCGCGCGCGAGATCATGCTCGGGCAGATGCCCGACGTGGTCGTCCTGCACGAAACCGTCGGCGGCGAGGATGCGCTGGAGCTGCTCGAGTCGCTCGACCTCGCAGCGGTGATCGAGATCTACCTGGTCTGCCCCGAACCGACCGTGCCGCTCGCGACGCGCGCGATGCGAGCCGGCGTCTCGGACCTGTTCCAGGCGCCGGTGGACGAGCAGCGGCTCGAGCGAAACCTGCGCGAGCTGCAGGACAAGCTGTCGGCTGACGAAGCTGACGCAGCGGCGCAGAAATCCGGCCGCGGCCTGCTCATCGGCGAATCGCCGCCGATGCAAAGGCTGTACCGGCACATCCGCAAGTGTGCGCCCAGCGAAGCGAGCATTTTCATCAGCGGCGAGAGCGGGGCGGGCAAGGAGCTCGTTGCGCAGACCGTGCACCAGCTCAGCGAACGCGCGGCGAAGCCGTTCGTGGCGCTCAACTGCAGCGCACTGGCGCCGGAGCTGATGGAAAGCGAGCTGTTCGGACACAAGAAAGGCAGCTTCACGGGTGCCGTGCGCGACCACCGCGGTTATTTCCAGCGTGCGTCCGGTGGCACGCTGTTCCTGGACGAGATCACCGAGATGGAGCCCGGGCTGCAGGCGAAGCTGCTGCGCGCTCTCGAGTCCGGCCGGATCAGGCCGGTCGGCGAGGAGCGCGAGATCGACGTCGACGTGCGCATCCTGGCCGCGACCAACCGCGACGCGGACGAGGCGGTCGCGGAGGGCAAGCTGCGGGAAGACCTGTATTTCCGGCTCGCGCAGTTCCCGCTGCGCGTGCCGGCGCTGCGCGAGCGCGGCGAGGACATCGACCTGCTCGCCGAGCACTTTCTCGCGCAGCGCAACGAGGAAACGGGCCTCGACAAGCGTTTCGCTCCCGACGTGCTCGAGGCGTTCCGGCTGCACGACTGGCCCGGGAACGTGCGCGAACTGCGCAACGCGGTCCTGCACGGCTACCTGCTGGCGGCGAGCGAGATCGCGGTCGACGACCTGCCGGGCCGCGTGGTGTCGACGAGCCCCAGCACCACCGACTACATCCGCCTGAACGTCGCGACCCCGCTGAAGGAAGTGGAGCGGCGCGCAATCCTCTCCACGCTCGAGCACTTCGAGGGCGACAAGAAAAAGACGGCAAAAGCGCTCGGCGTCAGCCTGAAGACGCTCTACAACCGCCTGAAGGCCTACCGCGAGGCGGACTGAGGCCTTGAAAATTCCGGCGCCGCGGTTGTAAGCGCTACACCGAATCCCGCGGGGCTGCGCCACCCGCGGCCGGGCAAATCACGCCGTTACGGGCTTCCGAGCAGGCAGCGCCGCCCGGCACGCATCTTGCTTCGTATTGCATATCCCGAGCCTGAGCGCGCCGCGCACGGTGCGCAGGAGATGCAGTGACTCCCTTCAACAAGATCCTGGCCGAGGTCGACCCCCGCGCTGCCGCCCAGCCTGCGCTGGCCCGGCTGCGGCAGCTGACCCGGGGCGGCGACGCCCGTATCGACCTGGTGACCTGCGACTGCATGGACGCGCCGGACGTGCCGGTCGCGGACGCCGACCTCGAGGCCGCGCAGGCGGACTACGCTGCGCGACTCGAGCGCTGGCTGGACGAACAGGCCGCCGCGCTGGGCGACCGCGAGGTCTGGACCCAGGTCGTCTGGCACGCGCCGCGCTACGAGGCGATCCTCGACCGGGCGAAAGCCGCCGGTGCCGATCTCGTCATGCGTTCGGCCCGCCACCACTCCAGGCTAGAGCGCCTGCTGATCGGCGCGACTGACTGGGAGCTGGTGCGACACGCGCCGCAGACCGTGTGGCTGGTCAAGCGCGAACCCGTCGACGAGGACCGGGGGCTGCGCGTGCTCGCCGCCGTCGACCCGGTGCACGCCCGGGAACGCCAGGTGGGCCTCGACCGCCGCGTGGTGGACACCGCGGCGCGCATCGCCGCTCCCGATGGCGGCGAGCTGCACCTGTTCCACGCCTGGCAGCCGGGCATCGCGATGGCGCCGGCAATCGCGGCCGGGCCGCACGTGCCGCTGCCGCTGATCAACATGGATCCCGAGACGATCGATCGCCTGCGCGGGGAGCGACAGAGCCGGCTGGACGAACTGGCCGGGCGAGCCGGGCTGCCGTCGTCGCGCACGCACCTCGTCGAGGGTGCCGTCACCGATGCGCTCGACGAGCTGGTCCGCGAGCTCGATGTCGACGTCATCGTCGCGGGCGGCGTCGCACGCGGCCGGCTCGAGCGGCTGGTCATAGGCAGCACCGCGGAGGCGATCCTGGAACACGCCGACTGCGACGTGGTCGTGGTCAAACCGCCAAGCGACAGCAAGGAGGAAACGAACCGATGAGAAGCACCGACAGGCACACGTCAGTGCAGGCTTCCCTCGGCGGAATTCTGCTGGATGCAGAAGGCCGCGACAGCGGGCACATCCGCGACCTGCTGGTCGACCGCGACACCGGCCGCGTCGATTTCGTCCGGGTCGCGATCGAGCCGGGCGGATCGCAGGCGCCGGCGCGCACGATCGCCATACCGTGGTCCGCGGTGCGGCCGCCCGGCGGCAACGGCCAGCCCTGGCAGGCCCGCGTACGCCGCGAGACGCTCGCGAAAATGGCGCGCTTCGACGCGGCGCAGCCGGCCTAGCGGTCGATATCGCCGACGTCGAGGACCGGGGACGCATCGATGGCCGACGCGTCCAGCATCTCGGCCACCTGCTCCAGGACGCTGATGACCATCAGCTGCTGCCAGTTCTCGAGGCGCTCGAAACCGGCGGCGAAACGGTCCTGCAACAGGTCCGGGGACTGCGCGAGCTGCCGGCGTCCCTCCTCGGTCACCTCGATCCAGATGCGTCGGCGGTCCTCGGTGTCGCGCCGCCGGGACGTCAGGCCAGCGCGCGTCAGCTTGTCGACCAGCGAAGTCACGGTGGCCTGCGTCAGGTGAGCGTCGCGCGCCACGGCGCTGGGCAGGGCCTTGCCCTCGCGGGCGACGAGCTGCAGCACGATCAGCTGCGACGGGGTCAGGCCGCTGGCCGTGCCGAGCTGCCGGGCACTGAGTTCGGTGGCGCGCAGGATGCGGCGCAGGGCGACGAGTGCGTGCTGCGACTGCCTCGTGGTCACGCTTGCTTGCCCGGTAGCCGATGGAACCGGGATTGTGGACGGATTCGCAAAGCGGGCGCCAGCCCCGGCGATGTGCGAATGCACAAATACTTAACAAAACGAAGGGTTTTTCAGCGGTTCATCCGTAACGAAATGCAACGATACACGGCCAGGCTGGCCAATATGAGAGAGAAAATAAGATAATTCAGCAATTTACACGGAAGCGCCAGCAAACCGGCGGTTCCGTTTGATTCGAGCATTGGTTAGAATAGGGAAATACCATGAGTCATTCCGACACCCGACAAAGTGCCGCATCCCGGGATGCGGACCGGATACGGCTGCGCAAGCCGGACGCGACCGACGGCACCGCCGTCGCGCGCCTGATCCGCGAATGCCCGCCGCTCGACCGCAACTCGGTGTACTGCAACCTGTTGCAGTGCACCGATTTCGCGGACACCTGCATCCTGGCCGAGCGCGACGGAGACGTCGTCGGCTGGATCTCCGGCTACCGGCCGCCGGCCGAGCCGGACACGCTGTTCGTCTGGCAGGTGGCCGTGCACGAGCGTGCGCGCGGCTGCGGACTCGCGGGCCGGATGCTCGAGGCGCTGGTCGAACGGGCCGACTGTGAAGACGTCGTGCGCATGAAGACGACGATCACGCCGGACAACGACGGCTCGTTCGCGCTGTTCCGCTCCTTCGCGAAACGCATGGACGCGCCGTTCGACGAAAGCGACGGCTTCGACAAGCACGAACACTTCGATGGGCGCCACGACAGCGAACGGCTCATCACGATCGGTCCGATCCCGGACCGCGAGGCAGCGCAGGCCGATTCCCGCAGCGCTGCCTGAATCACGAATTCGACACTTATACAGAGGACCGACATGTCTGATACCAACCGTACGGCGGCCGGCGAGCCAGCCGTTGAAACTTTCGAACTGCTCGAATCCCGCGTTCGCAGCTACTCCCGCAACTTCCCCGCCATCTTCGACCGGGCGCAGGGCTCGTGGCTGATCAGCCGCGACGGCGAGAAGTACCTCGACTTCCTGATGGGCTGCTCGAGCCTGAACTATGGCCACAACCACCCGGTGCTCAAGGACGCGCTGGTCGACTACATCACCGGCGACGGCATCACCCACAGCCTCGACATGCACTCGAGCGCCAAGGAGCGCTTCCTCTTCGAGTTCCACGAGACGGTCCTGAAGCCGCGCGAACTCGACTACGTGCTGCAGTTCCCCGGCCCGACCGGCGCGAACGCCGTCGAGGCGGCCATGAAGCTCGCGCGCAAGGTCACCGGGCGCCAGAACGTCATCGCATTCACGAACGGCTTCCACGGCGTGACGCTAGGGGCGCTGGCAGCGACCGGCAACCAGCATCACCGCGGCGGCGCCGGCGTCGAGCTCGGCGGCGTGACGCGCATGCCGTACGACGGCTACATGGGCGACGAGCTAGACACGGCCGACTACCTCGACCGCGTGCTGTCCGACCCGTCCAGCGGCGTCGACGCGCCGGCGGCGATTCTCGTCGAGGCCGTGCAGGGCGAGGGCGGGCTCAATGCCGCGAGCGACGAGTGGCTGCGCAAGATCGAAAAGATCGCCCGCGAGCACGGCGCGCTGCTGATCCTGGACGACATCCAGGCCGGCGTCGGCCGTTGCGGGACCTTCTTCAGCTTCGAGCCGTCCGGAATCCGGCCGGATATCGTCACGCTGGCCAAGTCCGTTTCCGGTTACGGCCTGCCGATGGCGCTGGTGCTGATCGACCGCAAGCACGACGACTGGCTGCCGGGTGAGCACAACGGCACGTTCCGCGGCAACTGCCACGCCTTCGTCACGGCGCGCGCCGCCCTCGAGCACTTCTGGCGTGATCGCGACCAGGCCGAGGCGACCCTGGCCGACAAGTCGGCGAAGCTCGAAGCCGGGCTCGAGGCCATCATCGCGCGCAACAAGTCCGCGGGCATCGCCATGAAGGGACGCGGCATGATGCGCGGCCTGCAGATGCCGTCCGGTGAGTTCGCCGGCGAGGTCATCTCGCATGCTTACGAGAACGGTCTCGTCATCGAGTCGGCCGGCCCGGAGGACGAGGTCGTCAAGTGCCTCGTCGCGCTGACGATCAGCGACGAAGAGCTCGCGAAGGGCCTCACCATACTCGGCGACGCCGTCGACGCCGTGGCCGCCAGGCACGACCGGCAGGCTGCGTGAGGAGGCTTGAGATGATCATTCGCGACTACAACGAAGCGAAGGACAGCGACCGCCGCGTCGACGCGGAGGGCTGGACCAGCGTCCGCCTGCTGCTGCGCGATGACGGCATGGGCTTTTCCTTCCACGTCACGACCATCTACGCCGGCGCCGAGCTGCCGATGCACTACAAGCGGCACCTCGAGTCGGTCTATTGCATGTCCGGCCGCGGCAGCATCGAGGACCGCGAGACCGGCGAAGTGACGCAGATCCGTCCGGGCGTCATGTACGCGCTGGACAGGCACGACCGGCACATCCTGCGTGCCGAAGAGGACATGCAGATGGCCTGCGTCTTCAACCCGCCGCTGCGCGGCGACGAGGTCCACGACGCCTCCGGCGCCTACCCGGTGCACGCGGAGGCGGCCGAGGCCTGAGCCTGCGGCCCGCGCAGGCCGCGCGCAGCGACCTGCCAGGCAAGGAATTGCGAAAGTGAACACGAGCGACGAAAAAACCGCGGCGCAGAGCGCCGGACACACGGTCGAGAAAATCGGCGGCACATCGATGGCCGATACCGAGTCGATCCTCAACAACATCTTCATCGGGCAGCGCCGCGGCGACGAGTTGTACCGCCGCGTCTTCGTGGTCTCGGCCTATGCCGGCATCACGAACAAGCTGCTGCGCCACAAGAAGACCGGCGAGCCGGGCGTGCACGCGCTGTTCTCGAACTCCGAGTCCGACTGGGCCTGGGGTGACGCGCTGTCGCGGGTCGGCGACGACATGCTGAAGATCAACTCGGAGATCTTCGGCGACCATGCAGATCGGCGCATCGCCGACCAGTTCGTGCGCGAGCGCATCGAGGGCGTGCGCAGCTGCCTGCTCGACCTGCACCGCCTGTGTTCCTACGGGCATTTCAGCCTGTCGGAGCACATGAATACCGTCCGGGAGATGCTGTCGGCGCTGGGCGAGGCGCATAGCGCGCACAACACGACATTGCTGCTGCAGCAGCGCGGCGTCAACGCCTGCTTCGTCGACCTGACCAACTGGCGCGACAACGAGCAGCTTACGCTGGACGAGAAAATCCGCGGCTCGCTCGACGACATCGACCTCGCGACGACGCTGCCGATCGTCACCGGCTATGGCCACAGCCGCGACGGCGCGGTCGCCACCTACGGCCGCGGCTACACCGAGGTCATTTTCTCGCGCATCGCCGTGCTGACGCGCGCCCGCGAGGCCATCATCCACAAGGAATTCCACCTGTCGAGCGGCGACCCGCTGCTGATCGGCGAGGACAAGGTCAGGAAGATAGGCCGCACCAACTACGACGTCGCCGACCAGCTGTCGAACATGGGCATGGAGGCGATCCACCCGAGCGCCGCCAAGGGCCTGCGCCAGGCGCGCATCCCGCTGCGCATCAAGAATACCTTCGACCCGGAAGACGAGGGCACCGTCATCAACGGCGACTACGTGTCCGAGCAGCCGCGCACGGAGATCGTGACCGGCCTGCCCAACGTCTACGCGCTCGAGTTCTTCGAGCAGGACATGGTGCGCGTCAACGGCTACGACATCGCGATCCTCGAGGCCATGAAGCGCAATCGCCTGCGCATCGTCACCAAGACGTCGAACGCCAACACGATCGTTCACTACGTCGAGGGCCCGCTGAAGAAGATCAAGCGGGCAACCGTCGAACTGCGCGAGCGCTTCGAGTCGGCCACGATCACGGTCCGCAAGGTCGCCGTCGTGTCCGCGATCGGCAGCGATCTCGAGGTGCCGGGGCTGACCGCCCGCGCGGTCAACGCGCTCGCCGACGACGGCGTGGACGTGCTGGGCGTGCACCAGCTGATCCGCAACGTCGACATCCTGTTCGTGGTCGGCGAGGACGATTTCGACAAGTCGGTGATCGCGCTGCACCGGGAGCTCGTCGAATCACCGGCGAAAGCGGCGAGCGACGACAGCCGGTCGACGCGGGCCGCGTGAGCCCGCCGCCGGCGCGGCAGCATCGACGCCCGGACCCGACATGATCATCGAACTCAGTTTTGCCGCTTTCCTGCTGCTCTTCGTCGGCGTGGGGCTGGCGTCCGCGCTGCGCGCGCGCAAGCATCGCAACGACTACTACCTCGCGAGCCGCGAGGTGAAACCCTGGCTCGCCGGCCTGTCCGCGGTGGCGACCAACAACTCGGGCTACATGTTCATAGGCGTCATCGGCTTCACCTACGCCGCAGGTTTCGCCGCGGCCTGGCTGATGATCGGCTGGCTGCTCGGCGATTTCCTCGGCTCGCTCTTCATCCACCGGCGGCTGCGCGAGTACACCGAGTCCACCAACGAAGCCTCCTTCGCCGCCGTGCTGGCGCGCTGGCACGGCGAGGAGTTCGCCACCTGGCGGCGACTGGCGGCCGTCGTGATGCTGCTGTTCCTCGGTTCCTACGCCGCGGCGCAGATCAGCGCCGGCGGCAAGGCGCTGCAGGGCGTTCTGGGTTGGAACCCCGACTACGGCGCGATCGCCGTCGCGGTCGTCGTACTCGCCTACAGCGTCGCCGGCGGCATCCGTGCGTCGATCTGGACCGATGCCGCGCAATCCATGGTCATGCTCGCGGCCATGGCGCTGCTGCTCGTCGTCGCCGTCGTCGGCAAGGGAGGGCTGGACGCTACGATCAGCGACATGCGGGCGATCCCCGGATTCCTCGATGTCTACCCGCAGGACATGCTGCTGCCCGGCATGGCCGGGCTCGCGATGTTCGTCGTCGGCTGGATGTTCGCCGGCTTCTCCGTGGTCGGCCAGCCGCACGTGATGGTGCGCTTCATGGCGCTCGACGACCCGGCCAATCTCGGTCGCACGCGCTTCTGGTATTACAGCTACTTCACGCTGTTCTACCTGCTGGCCACGGGCGTCGGGATGCTCTCGCGCCTGTACCTGCCCGAGATCGGCGACCTGGACGCGGAACTCGCGCTGCCGACGATGGCGCTCGAGCTGCTGCCCGATTTCTTCGTCGGCATGATCCTGGCCGGCATTTTCGCCGCAACGATGTCGACCGCCGATTCGCTCGTGCTCTCCTGTTCGGCCGCGGTAACCCACGACCTCGCGCCTTCCCGGCTGGAGCGCAACTGGCAGATCAAGCTGGTCACGGCGCTGGTCGTCGCACTCGCGCTCGGCGTCTCGCTCGCCGGCGCGCGCAGCGTCTTCCAGCTCGTGATCATGTCCTGGGGCGTGCTGGCCTCGGCCTTCGCGCCGCTCCTGGCGCTGTACGCCCTCGGCCGCCGGGTCACGGAGCCCGTGGCCATCGCGACGATGCTGGGCGGCGTGGCGACCGCCATCGGCTGGCGCCTGGCCGGCTGGCACGACATGGTCTACGAGGGCATGCCGGGCATCCTGGTCGGCTTCCTCGTCGCACTGGCCCTGTCCAGCGCCACGTCCGGCGCAGGCGCCCGCGCGGCGCTGGCGGACCGGACCTGAGACCCGCGCCGCGGCCGCCCTGCTGCGGTCGCGACCGGCAAAGCTTTGCCGGGCCGGTCGCCGGCCCGGCCCGACCGAATCCAGAGGTGATTTCCATGAAAGTACGCAAGGACTTCGTTGTCCGCATCGGCGGCAACGAGTACACAGATACGCCGAACCTGCTGGCCTGCAAGGGCGAGCCGCTGCTCAGGGTCGCGCGCGAGGAGGACAGCGGCGACCTCGACGTCGAGCTGGACCTGTTCGACGAGAAGGGCAAGCGCCGGGCGACCGTGCACAACGGCGAGGTCGTGCGCGGCAGCGGCAAGGCCTACGACGTGCGCATGACGGAAAACAGCTTCACGGTTTTCGATCGCAGGAAGGAACGTACTGTTTGCGAGATTCGCCGCCGGGCGAACGCCCGCGACATGGACATCGACGTCTCGCTGTTGCTGCACACGCCGGAAGGATTCCTCGTGCACGCGAATCCCGACCAGACCAACCTGCGCATCCGCCACAGCGAGCAGGTCATCGCCGGGCGCGACGCGGCGCTGAACATCAAGTAGCACCGGCCCGCGCTCGCCCGTAACATGCGCCCCTCGGGTCCCGGGGAGCGCCAGTCCATGCAGGTCGCCGTCCTGGGCGCGGGCGTCGCCGGTGTCACCTGCGCCTACTACCTTGCCAGCCGCGGCGTCGCGGTCACACTCGTCGAGCGCGCCGCAGAACCGGCGGCGGGCGCGAGCTTCGCCAACGGCGGCCAGCTGTCCTGGAGCTTCACCGATGCCCTGGCGCGGCCGGCCCTGCTGGCTGCGCTGCCGCGCGTCATCTGCGGCCGCGATCCCGCCATCCGCCTGCGGCCCTTCCGCGAGCCGCCGCTCACCGCCTGGGGATTGCGTTTTCTCGCGCAGTGCACGGCTGCCAGGGCCCGCGCCAATACGCTGGCCGTGCTCGAGCTCGCACTCGCCTCGGCGCGGCTGCTGGCCGAGCTGCGCGAGGCGACCGGCATCGAGTTTGCACACGCGGCCGACGGCAAGCTCGTGCTGCTGCCGCCCGGCACCCCGCTGGCCGAGGCGCGCGCGCTCGCCGACCTCAAGCGCCGTGCCGGTTGCGAGACCGCTGTCCTGGGACCGGCCGAGGCGCGCGCGCTGGAGCCGGCGCTCGCGAGTTTCGCCGCGGACTATGCCGGCGCGGTGCATGCGGAACGCGACGAGGTCGGCGATGCCCGGGCGTTCACGCGCGGTCTCGCCGCGTGGCTCGCCGTTCGGGGCCGCGTGGAAACCCGTTACGGGACGACAGTGACCGGCCTTGCCCTCGAACGCGGTCGCCTGCGTGCCGTCCTGTGCGATTCGGGCGAACTGCGCGCGGACGCCGCGGTCGTCTGCCTCGGCGATGCGAGTCGCGCGTTGCTGCGCGGCGTCGGGCTGCGCGCGCCGATCTACCCGGTGCGCGGCTACAGCCTGACGCTGCCGCGCGGCCTGCGGGCGCCGGCGATCAGCATCACCGACCCCGCCCGGCGCATCCTGTTCTGCCCGCTCGGCGGGCGGCTGCGCGTCTCGGGCTTCGCCGATTTCTCGGGCGGCGACGGCCGCGACGACGACCGCCGCATCGGCGACCTCAGGCGCGCGGCGCGCGCGCTCGCGCCCTCGGCCGCCGACTGGACGGAGAAGGACGATTCGCCATGGGCCGGCAACCGGCCGATGACGCCCGACGGCCGGCCGCTGACCGGGCCGACGTCGATCTCGGGGCTGTACCTGAACTGCGGCCACGGCATGCTCGGCTGGACGCTCGCGGCGGCGACGGGCGAACGGGTCGCGCGCGCCGTCCTCGACCCGGATCGCTGATCACGCGCGCACGCCGGAGAGCGGCGGCGTTGGACGGTTTCGCGCGATTTGCTACGCTCGCAAGCGAGCCGGCACGCGGGCTCCTGACGTTTCAACTGTAATCTGTCGCGCGCCGCGACCCGGCTCGCCGGCGAAGCGTGCATACCGGGGGGATTCATGCTCGATGCCTTGCTCGGCGTCGTGACGCAACTGAGCGACCTGCTGTGGGGCCCGTGGACGATGGGCTTCATTGCGTTCGTGTCCGTGTACCTGACCTGGCGCAGCCGCTTCTTCCAGGTAACGCGCTTCCGCACGATTTTCGGCGAGACCTTCGGCCGCATTCTCGACCGGCAGGCGAGCCGCGAGCGTACGCGCATGACGCCGTTCCAGGCCGCGTCGACTTCGCTGGCCGGGACCGTCGGCATGGGCAACATGGCCGGCGTCGCGACGGCGCTGTCGCTCGGCGGGCCCGGCGCGATCTTCTGGATGTGGGTGCTCGCGTTCTTCGGCATGATCTCGAAAGCTGCCGAGGTCACGCTCGGCGTTCACTACCGCGAGATGGGACCGGACGGCGCGCTGCGCGGCGGACCGATGTTCTACATCCGCAAGGCGCTCGGCTGGCGAGCGCTCGCCGTGCTGTTCAGCATCGGCGTCACGATAAACTGTTTCTTCAGCTCCTCGATGCTGCAGGCACACACGGTCGGTCGCGCGTTCGACGCGAGCTACGGCATCAGCCCGTATCTCGTGACGGCGGGCATGGGCATCGTCACCGCAATCGTCGCGATCGGCGGCGTCCGCCGCATCGGCCGCTTCTGCGCGCGCCTCGTGCCGCTGATGACGGTGTTGTACCTGGCGGGCAGCCTGGTCATCGTCGCGGCGAATGCAACCGCGATTCCCTCGGTACTCGCCGATATCCTGCGCTACGCATTCGCGCCGGCGCCGGCGATCGGCGGCTTCGCCGGCGCCGCGGTCGTCGCCGCGGTGCAGATGGGCATGGCGCGCGGCATGCTGTCGAACGAAGCCGGGCTCGGCACGTCGCCGATGGTGCACGCAAACGCCGAGACGCCGCACCCGTTCCGCCAGGGATTGTGGGGCGCGGCGGAGGTGTTCGTGGACACGACGGTCGTCTGCACGGTCACGGCGCTCGCGATCCTGTCGACCGGCGTGCTGGCGAACGGCAGCTCCGGCATCGAAATGCTGCTGGATGCATTCTCGACTTTCTACAGCCCCGGCCTGTCGAACGCGTTCATCTCGACGGCGATCCTGACTTTCTGCCTGTCGACGCAGATCGGTTTCTACGTCTACTTCAGGACCGCAGTGGAGGACCTCGTCGGCGCGCGCGCGTTCTACTGGCTGCGCTGGCTGTACTTCCTGCCCGGCGTGGTGTTCGCCGGCGTGACGAACGTCGACCAGCTGTGGGCGTTCGCCAATATTTCGGTGGCGGCGAGCGCGCTGCCGAATCTCGTCGCGCTGCTGTTGCTGTCCGGGGTCTTCCTGACGTTGATGCGCGACTACCTGAACGGCGAGCATCGCTACGCTACGGCAATCAGCGACCGCGAGCGCCGTTACGTGCGCGTCGCGGCCAGTAATTCGGAAACAGGAACAGAAGCGGCATGAGCACACATCGACTGGATGAGAGCGCGGCAGGCGTCTACATCATATCGGCGACGCCGTTCTCGGCCGACGGCCGCCTCGATCTCGACAGCGCCGACCGGCTGACGGACTTCTACATCGAGCGAGGCGTCACGGGCATAACGATCCTCGGCATGATGGGCGAGGCGCAGAAACTGACTTCCGCCGAGTCGCTGGAGTTCATGCGGCGCGTGCTGGCCCGTGTCGACGGGCGCGTGCCGGTCGTGGTTGGCGTATCGAACGCCGGCCTCGACAAGCTCGCGAGCCTGTCGCGGCAGGCCATGGACGCGGGCGCCGCCGGGGTCATGGTCGCACCGCTCGCCGGCCTCGGCACCGGTGCCAAGATCCGCCGTTACTTCGACCTCGTCTTCGCGGCGCTCGACGACAACGTGCCGGTCTGCTACCAGGACTACCCGCTGTCGACGAACTCGGAGATCTCGGTCGAGGACTTCGGCCGGCTGGTCGCCGACTACCGGCAGCTGGTCATGCTGAAACACGAGGAATGGCCGGGCCTCGCCAAGCTCACCGCGGTGCGCGAGGCCGAGGCCAACGGGCAGCGGCGCGTCTCCATCCTGTGCGGCAACGGCGGTCTCTACCTGCCGCAGGAGCTCGGCCGTGGCGCCGACGGCGCGATGACCGGCTTCGCCTTCCCGGAAATGCTGGTCGAGGTCGTCAGGCTCTGGCGGGCCGGCGAACACGACCGCGCCGAGGACCTGTTCGACGCCTACCTGCCGCTCGTGCGCCACGAGCAGCAGCCTGGCGTCGGTCTCGCGCTGCGCAAGGAACTGCTGTATCGCCGCGGCGCGATCGCGTCGCCGACCGTGCGCGCCCCGGGCCCGGCGCTGACGGCTCGCGACCACGAGGAGTTGACCCGGTTGGTCACCCGCATCGAACGCAACCGCGAGAGGTTGGCGGCATGAACCTCGGTCTCGATGGCAAGCGTGCGCTGGTGCTGGCGTCCAGCCAGGGCCTCGGGCTCGGCATCGCGACGGCGTTGTGCGCGGAGGGTGCGAGCGTACTGCTCAGCGGCCGCTCCGGCGAGCGCCTGGCCGCCGCGGCCGCGCGGCTCGACCGGGACGGGCAGGGCGCCGCGGACTACGTCGTTGCCGACCTCGGCGACGCCGACGCCGCCGCGCGCCTGCATGCAGCCGCGACGGACAAGCTCGGCGGCGTGGACATACTGGTGAACAATACCGGCGGCCCGCCCCCCGGGGAGGTCGCCAGGGCCGATGCCGACGAGTGGCGGCGGCAGTTCGAGATGATGGTGCTGAGGGTCATCGAGGTATCCAATCGCTGCGTCGCCGACATGCGCGAGCGCGGCTGGGGCCGGATCCTGACCATCGCGTCGTCCGGTGTCCTGCAGCCGATTCCGAACCTGTCGATGTCGAACACGCTGCGTTCCGCGCTGACGGGCTGGAACAAATCGCTGTCGAACGAGGTTGCCGCCGACGGCGTGACCGTGAACCTGCTGGCGCCCGGGCGCATTCACACGCACCGGGTCGACCAGCTCGACCAGGCCGCCGCGGAACGGCAGGGCAAGTCGCTCGACGCCGTGCGTGCCGCGTCGCGCGCGACGATCCCGGTCGGCCGCTACGGGCGGGTCGAGGAATTCGCCGCGGTCGCCGCCTTCCTGGTCAGCGAGCCGGCGAGCTACGTAACCGGCAGCGTCGTGCGCTGCGACGGCGGCATGATCAGGAGTCTCTAGCCGATGACGGGACGGGCAGAATGACAGGGCTGGATCTCAAGATCAGCGGCGGAACCGTCGCTAACGCCGACGAGACTTTCGCCGCCGACATCGGCATCCGCGCGGGCAGAATCGTCGCGATCGGCAAGGAGCTCGGCGAGGCCCGGCGCACGATCGACGCGAGCGGCAAGTACGTGCTGCCCGGCGGCATCGAGGCGCATTGCCACATCGAGCAGGAATCGTCGAGCGGCATCATGACCGCGGACGACTACTGGTCCGGCAGCGTGTCCGCCGCGTTCGGCGGTAACACCTGTTTCGTGCCGTTCGCCGCGCAGCACCGCGGGCAGTCGCTTGCCGAAGTGCTGGAAACCTACCACGGGCGCGCGGCGCCGAAGTCGGTGATCGACTACTCGTTCCACCTGATCGTCTCGGATCCGACCGACAAGGTGCTGCACGAGGAGTTGCCGCGTGCGATCGAGCAGGGCATCAGTTCGTTCAAGGTCTACATGACTTACGACAAGCTGATCGTCGACGACGAACAGATGCTCGACATACTCGCGGTCGCGAAGCGTCACGGCGCACTGACGATGATCCACGCCGAGAATAACGCGATGATCAAGTGGATGAGTCACCGGCTGGTGGACGCGGGCCACGCCGAGCCGAAGCACCACGCGCTCAGCCATCCCCGTTCTGCCGAGTCCGAGGCGATCAACCGCGCGATCACGCTCTCAGGCTTCCTCGATACGCCGATCCTGATCGTGCACGTGTCCACCGAGGCCGGCGCCCGGCTGATCGCGAAGGCGCGCTACGACGGGCAGAAAGTCTTCGGCGAGACCTGCCCGCAGTACATGTTCCTGAACGCGGAGCAGATGGACCTGCCCGGCATGCAGGGTGCGCAGCTCTGCTGCAGCCCGCCGTTGCGTGACCGCGCCTCGCAGGAGGAAATCTGGCGCTGCCTGCAGAACGGCACCTTCCAGGTCTACTCGTCCGACCACGCGCCCTACCGGCTCGACGGCAGCGGCAAGCTGCACGCCGGACCGAAGCCGCCGTTCACGAAGATCGCGAACGGGCTGCCCGGGATCGAGTTGCGCCTGCCGCTGTTGTTCTCGGAGGGCGTGATGAACAAGCGGATCACGCTCAATCACTTCGTCGCGCTCGCCTGCGGCAACGTCTCGCGCATCTACGGGCTGGCCCATCGGAAGGGCTCGATCACCGAGGGCAAGGACGCCGACATCGCGATCTGGGATCCCGACGCGACCCGCACGGTGACCGCGGCCGACCTGCACGACAACATGGACTACACGCCCTACGAGGGCATGCAGCTGCGCGGCTGGCCGACGACGGTGATCGGCCGCGGCCGGGTGCTGGTCGAGGACGGCGAGCTCAAGGTCGAGCGCGGCTCGGGCGAATTCGTGCCGCGCAAGACCATCGACTGCACCGGCATGCCGGGACGGCTCGCGCCGGAACTGGACCCGGACAGGAACTTCGGCGTGACACTCGATCTTTGAGGTTCGGGCTTGCCGCACATACTGGTCCTGAACCCGAATTCGAACGAGAGCGTGACCCGCGGGCTCGCGGAGGCTCTCACTGCCCGGCGCTACGCCGGGGATGTGCGGATCGAGTGCGCCACGCTGAGCGACGGACCGTTCGGCATCGAGAGCGACGCCGACATCCGCGCGGTCGAGCCTATGGTGCGCGAGGCCCTGGCCGCGCGCGACGACTGCGACGCCTTCGTCATCGCCTGCTACTCCGACCCCGGGCTCGAGGCCTGCCGCGCGGCGCTGGCGAAACCGGTCTTCGGCATGCAGGAGAGCGCGGTCGCGGCGGCGCTGGCGCGCGGCGGTCGATTCGGCGTGCTGGCCCTGTCGCAGCGCTCGATCGAGCGCCACCTCGGCTACCTGCGGGAACTCGGTCTCGACGGCCGGCTGGCGGGAGAGCTGCCGCTGGACCTGGACGTGGACGCCGCGGCCAACGATCCGGCCGCGCTGTCGCGCATCGTGTCGCAGGGGCGCGTGCTGGTTCGCGACCACGGTGCACGCACCTTGATCCTCGGCTGCGCTGGCCTGGCCCGGCATCGCGCGGCCGCCAGCGACGCGCTCGGCGTGCCGGTCATCGAGCCCGTGCAGGCGGCGGTAGACTTCGCGGCGGCAGCGCTGAGCTGATTCGCTCAGGCGGCGCGCGTGGCCGCGGCTAGCGCGTCGAGCGCGCGCCGGACCAGTTGCCGCGAGGTCGCGAGGTTCATGCGCATGCGGCCGGCGCCGCCGGTGCCGTAGCGGAAGCCGTCGTTCAGCTGCACGCCCGCGTGGTCGACCAGCCAGCGCTCGACCATGTGCTCCGGCGCGAGCTTCGGCAGCGCCGGGTCGCGGTCGCGATTCGCCGCTGCGGCCATGCCGGCCGCGTCTATGCGCTCCTCGAGCTCGCTGACGTCGAGCCAGGCGAGGTAGGTGCCCTCCGGCATGCGGAAGTCCACGTGCGGGATTTCGCTGCGCACGTAGGTTTCGGCGAATGCCATGTTGCCGCTGATGTAGGCGACCACCTCGTCCAGCCAGTCCTCCGCCTCGTTGTACGCCGTTTCCGACGCGATGACGCCCAGCGTGTTGACGGTCGCATTGTGCCCGGTATCGCGGATCCGCTGCATGTAGTCGGCGTTGCGCGAGTACATGTAGGCGCATTTCGTTGCCGCCAGGTTGAAGGACTTGCTGGTCGACTTGAAGGTCACGCTGTTCCGTACGACCGCCTCGTCGTCGAGCGTGCCGAACGGCGTGTAGCTGGCGCCCGGGTTGACGAAGTCGCAGTGGATCTCGTCGGCGAAGACCACGACCCGGCGCCGCGCGCAGATCTCGCCGAGCGTCGCAAGCTCGTCGCGGCTCCAGCAGTTGCCCGTCGGATTCTGCGGGTTGCAGAGGATCAGCACGTTCGTGTCGTGGTCGATGCGGCGTTCAAGGTCGTCGAAGTCCATCCGGTAACGCCCGTCGACGAGTTTCAGCGGGTTTTCCTCGGGCACGCAGTGTGCGCTGCGGATCGTCGAGTAAAAGGCGCTGTAGGTCGGTGACTGCACGATGACCTTGCTGCCGGGCGGCGAGAACGCGCGCAGGCCACTCAGGATCGCGGGATTGACGCCGGTCGCAGTCAGCAGCAGGTCGCGGTCGATCTCTTCGCCGTAGCGCCTCAGGTTCCAGTCGATCATCGATTCGTAGAAGGACTGCGGCACGTGCATGTAGCCCCAGTTCTCGTGCTCGATGCGTTTCAGCAGCGCCTCGGTAATGACGGGTGCCGTGCGGAAATCCATGTCGGCAATGCCCATCGGCACGCTGATGCGCTCGGCGCCGAAGGTCTCGATCTGCTTGTCCCACTTGTAGCAGTCGCTGCCGACGCGGTCGTACACCGCGTCGAAATCGTAGTGCCCGTCCGGGCGCCGGGCGCCGGGCGCGACGTGCGCGGCGGCATTGCCGGTAACGCCGGCGGCGCCGGCGATGGCGGTGAGTCCGGCGCCCTTCAGGAACGCGCGGCGGTCGAGTCCTGCTGACTGTGCCATTCGATGATCCCCCCGTTTCATCAATGGTGCGGGTCACGGGTCGTGGGCAGCCGGTGGTCGGCCTGCGCAGAGTGCCGGTTGCGAACGGCCGCGACGCCGTTCACAGCATAGTGGCTCGCGCCGGGCGGCGCAAAAAAACGGCGGGTTGGTTTCGGGTGTTACCGGCGCAAGCCTGGGGCTTGCTAGCGCCGGCGCGGTGCGACCGTGATCGACTCCAGCGCGCCGTCGGCATGTGCGAGCGGCGTATCGCCTTCCGGGTAACGGGACAGCGACAGGATGTAGGCGAGGATGTCGATGTATTCCTGTTCGCGCAGCGAGGCCGGATTGCTCTCCGGCATCGAGGTGCTCATGATCAGGTACAGCATGCTGAGCGGCTGGCCGTTCCAGCGCTGCAGCACGGGGCGGAAGTAACGCTTGTCGTGACAGAGCAGGCAGTGCTGCGCGTACAGCTCTTCGCCGCGTTCGGCCTGCTCTTCCGTGTAGACGCCGTCCGCGATCGTGCGGTCTTCCGCCGCGGCCGCGGTGACGCAGAGCGCGCCGATCAGCAGTAAAAAGGTGCGTGCCATGATTTCCCTGTGGCTCGTATGGAGACTGTTAAGACCCGCCTGTGCGCCAGGCGTTCCCGCGGGCGGCACGGATCGGCCGCCCGCGGTCGCGTCCGCTACCAGTCGGACAGGGCCAGCGCGGTCAGTCGCGGCCCCGTCTGCAGGATCACGTACTGCTTGCCGTCGTGCACGTAGGTCATCATGCCGTAGTTGCTGCGCTCCGGGACCTCGACGCGCGCCAGTTCCTCGCCGCTGGCCTTGTCGACGGCGAACAGGTACGGGGTGTCGTCGCTGTCCTCGCCGGCGTACATCAGCAGCGTCTCGGTGACGACCATCGGCGCGGCGCGGCCGGTGCCGGTATTGTCGATGTCCATGTCCGCCAGGTCGGGGTGCTCGAGCACGATGGACGGCGTCCGGCCGACCGGGATCCACCACAGGTGCTCGCCCGTGTTCATGTCGATCGCCGTGATGCGGCTGTACGGCGGCTTGAACATGTTCAGGCCGTCCGGCCCGCGCACGCCGAAGCCGGACAGCACCGCGTAGTCGGCGATCGTCGTGCCGGTCGGCTTCTCGATCAGCGCATCGCGCTCCTTGCCCGGCGCGATGATGCGCGTCGTGCAGTGCTTGCGCGAGGTCACGTAGAGAATGCCGGTGTGCGGGTCCGCGGCCGCCGGGCCGTCGATGTTGACGCCGCCGATGTCGCCCGGGCACCACAGTGCGGCCTTGTAGCCCTCGTCGTTGTCGCGGTGCAGCGGCGGATTGAACAGCGGCCCGATCTTGTAGTCCTTGAGGATCTCGATCATCTGCGCGCGCAGTTCCGGCGTGAAGTCGATCAGGTCGTCGTGGGTCAGGCCCTGGTTGTCGTAAGGCGCCGGCTTCGTCGGAAACGGCTGCGTTTTCGACAGCTTCTCACCGGGAATGGTCGACGCCGGGACCTGGTGCTCGACGATCGGCCAGATCGGCTCGCCGGTTACCCGGTTGAACGTGTAGGCGAATGACTGCTTTGTCACCTGCACGACGATCGGCACGGTCTTGCCGTCCATCTCGACGTCCAGCAGTACCGGGGCGGTCGGCGTGTCGTAGTTCCAGATGTCGTGGTGTACGAGCTGGTAGTGCCACTTGCGTTCGCCGGTCTTGACGTCGAGGGCGATCAGGCTGGTCGAGAACAGGTTGTCGCCCGGCCGGAAGCCACCGTAGAAATCCAGGGTTGCACCGTTCGTCGGAACGTACACGATGCCGCGCTGCTGGTCGGCTGCCAGCGGTGCCCAGGACGAAATGTCGCCGGTCCACTTCCAGGCGTCGTTCTCCCAGGTCTCGTGACCGAACTCGCCCGGGCCGGGAAGCACGTTGAATTTCCACAGGAACTCGCCGGTCTTGGCATCGTAGCCGAGGATGTCGCCCGGGATGTTTTCGATGCGCGACTGGTTGTAGCCCTGTTCGTGCGAATTGCCGACGACGACCACGCCGTTGACGACGATCGGCGGCGACGAGGTCGTAATGTAGCCCTTCTCGAGCGGTACCCCGTCGTACGGATCGTACTCGTGACCGAGGTCGGCGAGCATGTCGACGACGCCGGAAGCCGGGAAGCCGTCGATCGGCACCGGCGTGCCCCAGTCCTCGAGCGGGCGGCCGGTCTTCGCGTCGATCGCGTGCAGGAAGAACCCCGGCGTCGAGATGTAGATGACGTCCCGGCCCTCCACCTTCGCGTACGCGACGCCCTTGCCGTAGTCCTTGCGCATCGAGTACTCGTAGCGCCCCGTGTGCGGCTCGCGGTAGGACCAGAGCGTCTCGCCGCTGCCGGCGTCGATGGCGACGACGTAGCGCCGCGGCCCCGCCACGGTGTACAGCACGCCGTCAACGTAGCTCGGCGTCGAACGCCCGCTCGCGGCATTGAAGCTGGCGCCGTCCCAGACCCACGCGGTCTCGAGATCCTCGAAATTGTCGGCGTCGATCTCGTCGGCCGGGGAGTAGCGCGTGTGCGCGGAGTCCCCGCCCAGGTAATGCCATGCGCCGTCGCGGGTGCCCGGCGCCTCGTCGGCGAGTGCGGGCAGCCCCAGCAGGCAGGCGAGAACGGTGAGAGACGAAGAACGGTATAAAGGCTGACGGCTGAACGTCATGCTGATCCCCCCGGATGGCGGCGCGCGGTGGTCTCTGGCGGACCGGCCAGGCGCCGGTTGATTCGGCAAGTGCCCGGAAACGAGGCCGAAGCATACCGCAGCGCCCCGGGCGGTAAAACCGATTCAGCTGAAAGCGTAGGCACGGGCGGCGGACAAAAAAAACGCCGGCGAACCGGCGTTTTCAGAAGAACCGAGCGGCGCGCTCAGGCCTGCGTCGGGCCGTTGATCAGCGCGTCGCGGGTAAGCTCGATGATCAGCTCGGCGCCTTTCCCGGACATCAGGAAGGACGGCGTGTAGCGCAGCGAGTTGGTGCCGCCGTGAATCACGCCGAGACCCTGCTTGCGCAGGTATTCTTCCGTGCTGTTGGCACCGTAGCACTTGTAGCGCGGGTGCAGTTCGCAGGACAGCAGCAGGCCGGTGCCCTGTACCTTCGTGATTGCGTCGCCCAGTTCTTCCTTGAGCCGCGCGAACCCGTCGAGCAGCTGTTTGCCGCGCGCCCGGATGTTCTCGCGCACTTCCGGAGTCAGCTGGTCGAGCACGGCGACCGCGACGTCCAGAGCTCGGGGGTTGCAGGTCATCGTGTTGCCGTAGGTGCCGGGCCGGTACATCGTCGCCGCGCGGCCGGCCATGGCCAGCACCGACAGCGGGAACTGGCCGGCATTGAGCGCCTTGGAATAGGTCTCCATGTCAGGCGGCGGCAGGTCCTGGAAGCCCGGGTAGTCAACGATCGACAGCACGCCGTGCGCTCGCAGGCCCGCCTGGATCGAGTCGACCATGAACAGGCTGCCGTGTGCCTCGGTCAGCTCGCGGGCGCGCCGGTAGAACGCGGGCGTGATCGCCTGGCCGGGGTTGCCCTCGCCCATGACGGGCTCCATGAAAAACGCCTCGATGAAGACGTCGTCCTCGTCCGCCGCGGCGAAGATCGCTTCGAGCTGTTCCAGGTTGTTCGGCTCCACGGTCAGCAGGTAGTCGCCGTCCTGGAACGAGGCGAGATGCTTGCGATAGGCCTTGAGCGTCGAGTCCGAGTAGCGGGCCGGCCGGTCGGTGCGGCCATGGAAGCTGCCTTTCAGGGACAGTCCGCAGATCCGCTTGCCGGCGTGCCGGCCGCCCGGGTCCGTCATTTGCTTGGCGTTGATGTCGGCGAGGCGTGATGCCACCGACACCGCCTCCGAACCGCTGTTCAGGCACAGGTAGCTCTCGAAGGGGTTGCCGTCCGCGCGGGTGTGGCCGAGTTCCGCACGCAGGCGACGGATGAAGCGCATCTGGTTGACGCTAGGCGTCATGACGTTGGCCATGACGTGCGGCGCGTTCATCGCGTCCAGGATCGGCTGCGGCACGTGACCGAAACCGAGCATGCCGTAGCCGCCGCAGTCGTACAGCACGGCGCCCTTCAGCGTAACGATCCAGGAACCCTGCGCGGCCGCGGCGACGTACGGGTTCACCGCGTCGGCAGCGTAGAAATTGACGATCCCGTCCTGCAGCACGCGCATCTGCTCGGCTTCGTCCAGCGCGATCAGGTCGGGTTCTTCGCGCTTGAGCTTCACAAACATTTCGTGGCCGCGCTCGATAGCGGCGGCGAGCGCGGTGTCGCGCTCGAGAAAACGACGAAGGGTCTCGTCGTCGAGGCCACGGGTCAGCTTCGCGCCCGGTGCGGCACGCATCTCCGCCAGGTGCGCGAGATGGATACCGGAATCGACAATCGTTGCTGGCTGCGCCATATACACTCCTGAAATCCTTTCCTGCCCCGGGATGCAAGCGGGGGCGGTGCGCTTTTTGTCGAAAGCGCCGCCGCCCCCGTCGGGCAGGCCGAACATTGTAGCAAATCCGGCCGATTATCTGCTGCCGGAAGCGCCGGATTTCAAGGGCCGGGAGCGCGGCCCGGTCCCGCTAGAGCATACCCTCGAGCCCGTCCAGGTCGTTGATTACCCGAAAGTTTCCGCCTGCCGCCTCGACCCGCCGGCGCCATTCGCCGAGCCGCCCCAGGTACTCGTTCGGGTCCACGTTGTCGCTGCGCAGCTTTGTTACGTTCAATGCGATGACATCGAAGCCGGCGAGCTCGAAAGGCACGTCGCGGACGTAGCCATCCTCGAGGTCCTCCTTGAGGTCCGAGAAGATCAGCACGGTCTTGCGCCCCGTGTCCTTCTCGTTGAGGAACTCGACTGCCTGCAGCAGTCCGCCGCTGATGTCCGTGTACGGCGAGGACTGCGTTGCCTCGACGAAACGCCCGACCGTCTCGGCGAACTGGCGCTTCTGCCGGTTCATGGTGCTGGGACGATCGTCCAGCGTCGTTTTCGCCACGATGTCCTTCTCGCTGAAACTGCCGGTGTCGATGCGCGCGACCGCGAACGAATCCGCGGCGTCGAGACGCGACAGCGTGTAGCGAATGATCTGCTGCGCCTTGTCGAGTTCCTGGCGGTAGGTTCCAGAGGTATCCAGCAGCATGTAAACGCCGTGGTTGACCGGTGCCTGAGGGGTGCAGCCGACGGCCAGCAACAGCGCAAGCAGCACCGCGCCCGGCAAACTGCCGCGCGCGCTCACGACGTCACCTCCTGCCGCTTCGGCCGGGCGAGGCCATCGTCCGGCACGGCTCGCTGCTCGAGCCACAGCGGGATGAACAGCGGCAGGTCGTAGATGCTCCGCAGCAATGCGCCGAGATAGCGGCAGGCGTTGCCGATCACCCGCAGGGTCAGCGCGACGAAGCGCAGCAGGCCGATCGCGGCAAGCCCTAGCACCGTGCGCAAAGAGTGCACGAAGGTCTCGAGCGGAATCGCGACGAAGGTCAGCGCGAACGGCAGGATGAAGCCCATGCCCATCTGCGCTGCCGTCGTGATCCACAGGAACTCGCCGGGAAGCGTCGCATCCCCGTCTCCGCGCAGCAGCGCGCTGGTCGCGAGCTCGTCCTGCAGCAACACTTCGCGCATGTATGCGAGACCCGCCTCGACGCTGGCGAGCAGGAACAGGATCGTGAACGTGATCCAGATCATGCGCACGCGGGTCTTGTCTGGCAGGGCGCCTATTACCGGGAACAGGCGGGTGATGCGCAGGCTTTCCATCAGGAACAGGCCCATCGAGATCTCGACCATGATGATGACCAGGGCCGCGATGTCTGCGGTCCGGAAACCGCCAATCAGGTTCGTGCCGCCGACCATCTCTGCCATCGGCCGCGCGATCAGCGAGAAGTTGATCGTCGCGCCGCCGATCGCGACGGCGAGTACCAGCGCCGAGACGAAGAAGTACACGAGCGAGGAGGAAGACAGGATCGCGACGGCCCGGTCACGACCGTGCACGATGTCCTCGTACTCCTGCATGTGGCGGTCGATGGCCGTCGAGCGTTCGAGCAGGCTGCTGACGCTCTTGCCGACCTGCTCGAGCCGCTGCTGGACGCCGCGCCATTCGGGGCGCATCGCGTGCAGCAGCCGGTGACGTTCGCGGCTGGCGCGGCGATACAGGTTCATCGCCTCGCCGTGCGCCTTGACCAGCGACTTGTGAATGTCCGCCAGCACGTTGCCGACGCCGACACGGCCCTCGCGGGTGTCGATTTTCGCCACGGCCTCGACCGCGCTGACCCAGCCGGGCGGATCCGGCGGCACCTCGACGGCCTCGCGGTGATCGGTCTCGATGCGCTCGATACTCTCCGACAGGGCGCGGTGCAGCGCCGCGTACTGCCCGAGGTCCTTGCGCACGCTGTCGGCTACGCGGTCGAACTCGCGTTCGACCACGCGTTCCTTGGCCTCGCGCCCGGCGGCAAGCAGGACCTCGCGGTTACGGGCGCGCAGGTGCGTCTCGCCGCGCGCGACGGCGGCAGAGGCCAGGCGGAAACTGCGGTGCAGCGTACGCGCCGCCGCGGCGATCGCCGAGTGCGCCGTGCTGCGGGCGAAGTACAGGGCCGTGACGGCCAGCACGAGCCAGAGCAACGCTGACACGACCGGCCACGGTGTGATGCCGAGAAGAAACTGCATGGTGGTAACCCCGCTGTCGTAGTCGAAACCGTAGACCGGTGGCTTTGCGAGGCAGCCTTTCGGCTGCTGTGCCCTTGTCATCCGGCATCGAGGCTTTCACAGCGGCGCTCGGCCTGTCAACGACCGCGGCCCGCGCAGCACCCCGGCGCGCGCAACAGGGCGCGCACCGCGCGCCGCCCGGTCTTTTCGCTTGACATAAGCGGCCGGTGTGACAGCGGGATTTACCATATGCGGCAGGCTTTCCGCATTTGCTGCGGACCTTCGGGCAACTGAGACCTGCGTCCTAGTGCCACTGGTCTGCGCGGCTATTCTGATTCGCCGGTGCAGGAACGGCCGCGCCCGCCGGGACCGTTCCGGCTTGCCACGGGGATTGCCGGTGTTACGAAATTACCTGTCGATCGCTCTGCTCGGCCTGTCGCTGGCCGGCTGCGCCGTGTTCGAGGCGCCGCCGCAGCCCGCACCCGGGCCCGAACCGGTCGCAGAGCCCGAGCCCGCGGCGCCGCCCCCGCCGCCGGTCGTGATCGAGGAGCCGCCGCCCCCGCCGCCGGTCGTGGTGGAGGAGCCGCCGCCCCCGCCGCCGCTGGTCGCGATCGTGCTGAGCAGTCGCGCCCCGGCCTACGAGAGCGTCGCGCTAGAGCTGGCGAAGCGCCTGCCGGCGACCGAGACCTACGACCTCGCCGACCGCAGTCTCTCCGTGCGCGACGCGTTCGACGCCATCCGTGCCTCGGGTGCCGCCGCCGTGGTCGCCATCGGGCTCAAGGCCGCGGTGCACGCGCGCGACGCGAGCGATATCCCGGTCGTGTTCGCCCAGGTCTTCAACGTGCGCGAGAACGACCTGGAGCAGACTCACATGCGCGGCGTTGCCGTGCTGCCGCCGCTCGCGGAACAGCTCGCGCACTGGCGCGAGGTGGCGCCCGCGATGCGCAGCGTGGGCGCGATCGTCGGGGAGGGTCACGAAGCCCTGCTGGAAGAGGCCGGGCAGGCCGCCGCGGCAGAGGGGCTTGCCTTCCACTCGCGGGTCGCGAGTTCGGATCGCGAGACGCTGTACCTGTTCACCCGCATGGCGCCCGAGATCGACGGCTACTGGCTGTTCCCGGACAACCGCATCCTGAGCGGCGCCGTGCTGCGCGAGATGCTCGCCTACGCAAACCGGCACGGCGTGCAGGTCGCGGCTTTCAACGAGTCGCTGCTGGAGCTCGGCGCGACGCTCGCCGCCACCAGCGATGCCGGCGACGTGGCCGACACCGTGGTCGACATACTCGCGAGCCTCGCCGCGGGCGAATTTGCCGCCGTGCCGCCGCTCACGCCGCTGACCGAGACCCGCACGAGCCTGCACGAGAGCCTGCGCCGGCGCCTGCAGCTGGCCGAGCGCAGCGTCCCTGGTGCGGAGCGATGAAGGCCTGGCTGTCCGCGCTCTGGCCGCGGCGCGAGGGCAGGCTCGCTGCTGCGAGCGGCAAGCGGGTCCTGATCAACGAGATCCTCTCGCTGCAGATCCTGATAACGGCGGTCATCGGCGCGCTGGCGATCGCCGGCCTCTACTGGGGCGGCCAGTGGGTGCTACAGAAGAACTACAGCCGCTGGGCCCTGCAGTGGACCGAGGAATTGAACGAGCTCGGCGCGCCGCTGTACCTGCCGTCCGACGAGGGTGTCGAGCGGCGCCTCGAGCAGTACATCGGCCGCTATCCCGAAATCGAGCGGGTCACCTATTACCGCCTGGACGGCTCCGCGATCGCATCGCTCGCGCACGCCGCGGACACTCCGGCGGCGGCCGATTATTCGCTGTCGCCGCGCCAGCTCGAGCGGGTCTCGGCCCTGGTCGGGGCGGAAACGCCGTACCTCATAGAAAGCACGATCGTCGACGTCCGGGCCTTCGGCATCTACGCGCCGATCTGGACGGAGTCGATCGCGAGCGACGGACTTTTCGATTTCGACCCGCTGGCCGAGGAGGCGGATACCGCGATGGAGCTGGTCGGTTTCGTCGGCCTGGAACTCGACTTTACGGAGTTCCACGACAACCTGCTCGGCAACATCAAGCTCGCGACCGTGGCGCTGTTGCTGCTGCTGGTGTTCTCGGGCTTCGTCGGCCGCCTGTCGCTGCGTCGCGCGCTGCGCGCGATCTCGGACCTGCAGCACCCGATCGCGGAACTCGCCAAGGGCAACCTGGCGGTACGCTTCAAGCCGGCGGCCCACCGGGAAATCTCGGAGATCGTCGAGGCGCTCGAGACCACCGCGAAGGAACTCGGAGAGCGCGACGCCAAGCTCCTTCAGCTCGCCAACCACGACCCGCTCACCGGCCTGTTCAACCGGCGCCGTTTCGTCGAGGAACTCGAACAGGCGATTGCCGATGCGTCGCGTTCGCGCAACCGCGGCGCGCTACTGTTCATCGATCTCGACCAGTTCAAGTACGTCAACGATACCTGCGGACACCCGGCCGGCGACCGCCTGATCACTAAAGTGGCCGAGCAGCTGCGCCGCTCGGTCGGCGAGCAGGGCGTCGTCGCGCGCTTCGGCGGCGACGAGTTCGCAGTGCTCGTGCGCGGCGTGAACAAGCGCGGCGCGACCGAGCTGGCTCGCCGCATCCTCGAGGAGATGCGCCAGCTCGTGCACATCGAGGAAAACAACGCGTTCCACGTCCATTGCAGCATCGGCGCGACGATGATTCGCGGCGGCACCGGCGGCCACGACGACCTGATCGCGCGCGCGGACATCGCGTGCCGCGAGGCGAAATCGCGCGGCCGCAACCGCCTCGAGTTTTACAAGGTCTCGAAGCGCGAGGCCGAGCAGATGGCAGCCGACGTCGGCTGGATGCGCCGCCTGCGCGAAGCCATAGATTCGGACGGCTTCCTGCTGCGCTTCCAGCCGATCGCCGAGGTCGCGAGCGGTCGAATTTCCCACCACGAGGTGCTGCTGCGCATGCGCACCGAAAACGGCCAGCTGATCGGTCCCGACCTGTTCCTGCCGGCGGCCGTGCCCTTCGGCCTGATCGAGGGGATCGACGCGTGGCTGATCCGCCGGGTCGTCGCCGCGCTCCCCGCACTGCGCGAGGAGCACGAGGACCTGAAGCTGGCGCTGAACCTGTCGGCGAACGCTTTCGAGACCGAGAACCTGGCGCGCTACGTGCAGTCGCTCCTGGGCGAGCACGGCGTCCCGGCCGACTGCCTGGTCTTCGAGGTCAACTAGGACCTCGCCCCCCGGCTCCTCGAGCATGTCGACGAACAGGGAACAGCGGCGCTCGCGC
>ERZ869936.488-NODE-488-length-37231-cov-7.630568_pt1 | contig 37231 bp, 26 predicted proteins | sample MGYA00520876_ERZ869936 | MGnify/ENA primary metagenome ERZ869936 (study PRJEB32218, sample SAMN09650985) | biofilter metagenome | isolation source: enrty point of leading RO module | place: Saudi Arabia: Thuwal, RO plant located on Red Sea | collected 2016-02-17 ... | reverse complement strand
GGGCTGCTCTTCGCGGACTTGCAACTCGCGGACGAAGCGGTCCAAGGCCCGTGCAGAACCGACGCCCGACCAGGGCACGCTCAACACGTTGCCCAACGCCCGGCGTAGCTCACGCTGATCCGGAAACGCGGTGACCATCGCGACGGTGATGGGCAGTTCAACCGGCAAGATCCCGCCCTGCCGCGCATAGGCGTTGGCCCATTGCCATAGCACGAGCGTCCGGGGGCGAATCGTGTCTCGGTTGGTCGGAAAGTTGGCCACGTCCAGCTTGAGCCGCTCGACCTGAGTCCGCAGGGCAGGGGAGAGGTAGTCGTCCTTCTCGGCAGCCGATGCAGGGCGCGTCGACGCCGACAAGGCGAACCAACTCGACACAATCGCCGCTATCGCCAGAAACTCGATTGCTCGCATGCCGTTGGCTCCGCTGGCTCGATTAACTTACACGCCGGCGCGAGTATAAGCGTGCTCGGCGCGGTCGTCCAGTTTTTCACGCGTTGCTTGGCACGTGCGAATACGCCGCCGCGTGCGACCCGAGTTCGCGGCGCGGCCGCGCAGCGGCTATAGTCGTGGAAGCATCACGAGCGTATCGTCACCGTTTTGAGAAATTGCCATGACCTTGCACGACAAATCAGTCGCAGCCGATCCGATCACCGTTGGACTGCTGACCCACGCAGGCGGAGCCCACGTCGGAGCGTATTTGACCGCGTTGGCCGAGTCGGAACACTGTGGATCGGTCGTCTTGGCGGACCCGGACGGCAAGTGGGAAGCGGAAGCGCGGCGCGTCTTGGGCACGAAGCTCAAGCAAGTTCATCGGGACTACAAGCAACTGCTGCAACACCATCAACCGCGGATGGCACTCGTTACGATGGAAGCACGACTCGCTCCGCCGATCATCCGCGCGGCGCTCGAGGCAGACTGTCACGTTTTCTCCGAAAAGCCGGCCTGTGTGCGCGTGGCGGATTTCGCCTCGTTGGTCGATCTGGCCGACAGCAAGCACCGCTACTTAATGTTGGCGTTGGCGAATCGTACGAATCCCGAGATCATCGCGGCACGCGACATGATCGCCGAGGGCACAATCGGCAAGCTGTTTGGCATGGAGACCCACATCATCGCCGACCAGACTCGGCTGACGCGGCCCAGCTACCACCGCGAGTGGTTTGCCCACAAGAAGCGGGCCGGCGGCGGTCACTTGATCTGGCTGGGCATCCATTGGCTCGACTTGGGAATGTATCTGGTCGATTCGCCCATCGTGGAAACTGCCGGCTTCATCGCCAACGTGGGCGGCCAGCCGATCGACGTCGAAGACTCGGCGGCCGCCGCGTACCGATTCGAGAACGGAGCGCTCGGCACGATCACTTCCGGTTTCTACCTCGACAAGAGCTACCATTCGCATATCAAGATTTGGGGATCGGCCGGATGGATTCACTTGCAGCCGATGCGCGACCAGCCGCTGCAGTGGTACTCGACGAAAGATGGCGATTCCGCGGAGGTGCGGATTTGGGAAGGTTCGAAAGAACCGCGCGGCTATACGCCGTTCGTACGCGAAGCGGTGCGGGCATGCGCCACGATGACCAATCCGCCGATCAGCAATGCCGACAGCCTGCGAGCGCTGAAGACCGTCTTTTCGATCTACGCCGCCGCCGAATCAGGCCGGTCGACCGCCGTGTAGCCGACCGGGACGCTCGTCCGGCCAGCGCGGTTTCGACGCGACTTCGGCTGTGCCTGACCCTGGTCTCGGGTGACATGCACGTCCTTTGCTGCTAGATTGCAATCGTCGCCCGAATGGTTGGGCCACCGAGCGCTAGCAGGCCACGGGTCGCCCAATTGACGGCGTCGGTATCGCGACGCAACCACTCCAGCCACCCGCCGAACGCCGACTTCGGGGTTCATGACTGTCGACCAACCGCCGCCGCGCGACGCATCCGTCCTGAAAACGAATCGCGCCTTTGCCTTCAGCACAGTCGTGACGCTGTCAGTGATCGTGCTGGTCGTTCCGTTTGCCGTCCTGGGTAGCTACCGCGGGCTGCAAGCGATGAACAACCACACGTTGAGCTGGATGCCCAGCGACACGCCCAGCCGTGCGCGGTATCAGCAGTTCGTTTCACACTTCGAGCACTACGACCCGGTCGTCGTGTCGTGGCCCGGCTGCACGATCGACGACGACCGCGTCGACGAGTTTGCCGAAGCACTGCGCGCCGCCGGCACGGGCGACGGATCAAACGGCAATCTATTTCACCGCGTCGTGACCGGGCGGGATCTGTTGCGGGAGTTGACCGCGCGACCGCTACGGTTGTCGCGCCAGGCCGCGATCACGCGCCTGTTGGGCTCGATGATCGGACCGGACCGCGAGTCGACCTGCGCCGTGGTCGTGCTGACGCCCGAGGCGGCCCGCGTCGGCGGCGAAGCACTGCAGGTCATCTACGACGTCGCCCAGCAGGAGTGCGGGTTGGAACGCAACGAGTTGCGGCTGGGCGGTTCGGCCGTAGAAAGCGCCGAGATCGACGTGGCCAGCGTGCGCTCGCTGGTCGACAACATCCTGCCTTCGGCGATCGCCGTCGTGCTTGTGGCTTGGCCGTTCCTGCGAAGCTTCTGGGTGACCGTGCTCGTCTGTGTCGGAGCGTTGAGCATCGAGGCGACGATGCTGGCGCTGGTCTACTACAGCGGGGCGGAGGTCAATGGCATTTTAGTGGTCATGCCCAGCTTGATCTTCGTGTTGTTCGTGGCCGGCGCGGTGCATCTGCTGAACTACTATGACGACGCGGTGGTCGAAGTGGGCCCGGTCGCGGCACCGCTGGAAGCGGTTCGCGTCGGCTGGCTACCGTGCCTGCTGGCGACGCTGACCACGGCCGTGGGCACTGCCTCGCTGGCGGCTAGCGGAATCAAGCCAGTTGTCGTCTTTGCCGAATACGCCACGATCGGGATCGTTTCCGCGCTGGCCATGCTGTTCCTTCTTCTTCCCGGCGCTATGGTCTTTCGGTCGCGCTGTCAGGGCGGTTGCTCAGCCCTACGGTCGTGGTATGCGCGGCGACCCGACCGCTGGCCGACGTGGCATGCCTTGGCGCGCATCATTGCCGCGCGACACCTAATCGTGGTTGGCGGTTTTCTGGCGGTCATGATTTGGGGCGCGGCCGGCCTTTCGAGGCTGCGGGCCACGATGGAACTGGGCGACTTCTTCACCGAAGAAACCAAGATCGTGCAGGATCACGAATGGCTTGAGGACACGATCGGACCACTGTTGCCGGTGGAAGTGGTGCTCCGCTTTGGCCAACAGGCCCCCGCGAACATGCGCGACCGGCTACTGCTCGTTCGACGAATCGAAGAGGCCATCGAAGAAACCGGCGCCGCCGGCGCGTCGCTCTCCGCCGCTACGTTGCTCCCATCGCCCGAGCTGGGCAGCGACGCCCGGGCCATTGCCCAACGGGTTGTATTGGATCGCCGGCTGCGACGCCAGGTTGACGACCTGGTGCGGAGCAACTACCTGGCACGCGAGGGCGACGATCAGCTTTGGCGCATTAGCACGCGAATCTACGCGCTCTCGCCTAGCGACTACGGGCAGTCGCTCGACGCCGTGGAGTCCGCGGTCCAGACCGTGCTCGACGAGCAACAAGAGCAGAGCCGCGACGTTTCGGCCATCTACACCGGCATGCTGCCGTTGATTGTCGAATTCCGGAGCCGGTTGCTGCTCGACCTGGCGACCAGCTTCGCCCTGGCGCTGGTGGTTATCGTGGTGGTGCTGGCGATCGCGTTTCGTAACGTCGGATTGGGGCTGCTGTCGCTGTTGCCGAACGTCTTTCCCACGTTGCTGGTGTTCGGCGCGCTAGGCTGGATGGGTTCGCACATCGACATCGGGTCGATGATGACCGCCAGCGTCGGGCTGGGAATCGCGATTGACGACACCGTGCACTATCTGACCTGGTATCGGCGCGGGATCGCGCTGGGACAGGCCCCCAGTGAAGCGATTTGGTTGGCCTACCGCCGCTGTGGCGGGGCCATGATTCGCACGACGGTGATTTGTAGCGCCGGGCTGATCGTGTTTGTCTTGAGCCCGCTGGTGCCGGCCGCGCAATTCTCGCTAATGATCTGCGTGTTGCTGGCCATGTCGTTGGCCGGCGACCTGCTCTTTCTGCCGGCCCTTTTGTGTGCGCTGGGCCGGCGCAAAGTTCGCGACGCGTCGGCCGAGCCGGGTAGTAACCGCCAAAGGGCCGAAGCACCGAAGTTGCCCTAGCGTATCGCCGCCAGACGACTCGCCGCGCCCCAACCAATATTGCACGTGGCGGGCACGAATATCGTCCGCCGGACATCGCTCGCGTTGTACGATGGAGTCCAGTTCGTCTCGATTCCCCAACAGGAGCGTGACCGCTGATGAAATCCACACCACTCGTTACGGGAAAGTCCGCCGCGCTGCTGCTGGCCGTCTGTGCCGCAATCAGTTCCACAGTAGACCGGACGGCGCTTGCCGCCACCGTGAGGGTTGCCGCCAAGGACTCGTCGGCAGCATCGAAAGCTGCCGCGGACTTCGTTGCCGATGGAACCGGCGATCAAGAACAAGTCATGGCGGCGATTCGCGCATTGCCCGAAGCCGGTGGCACGGTGCTGCTGCTCGAGGGAACATACGACATTCGTCGCGTCGACGGCACCCTTGGCGGCGTGACCATCGACCGATCGCGAGTTGTCTTGGCTGGGCAGGGGGCGGCAACCGTCCTGCGGCTTGCGGCAGAACAGAACACGAACGTCGTGCGTATCATCGGTTCCGGCGTTGGCGACATCACGATTCGCGACCTGACGGTCGACGCAAATCGAGATCAAAACGCCGCCGGCACGGGCGACCCGAACATCTCACACGATCGCTTTGAATTCTGCGGCATCAAGGCATTCCGTCAGGCGCCCCGCGGCCCAACCGCGCCGGTCGACACGCACGACGTGACCGTGCGTAACTGCGCGGTGAAAAACGTTCACCGGCTAAACATCATGCTCGAAGGGCCCAACATGCGCGTACTGGACAACGTGCTGGGCAACGCCGGGTCCGATTCGGTCGAGATTCTCACCGGCCCCGGGATCATCCGTGGTAACTACGTTCGCATTACCGGACGAACGCACGTGGCAATCGGTTCCGACCGCGGCAACTCGATCATTATGGTCGGCAACATCGTCGATGTACGCAAGAATGGCGACTTGGACATCGGCTTTCGGTCCTGGGCAGATTCGCAGCGCCACGTCATCTCCAACAACATCCTAACCGTTGCGCCCGATGCCCGATGTGGCCTGGCAATGGACGTGCGCGGAAACGGCGCAGCCGTGACCGGTAACACCATCCAAGGCGCGGATAGTGGGAAGCGCATCGGACTTAAGGTCGAAGGCACTGGCACGATCATCTCCGGCAACTTCCTGCAACACGTTGAGATCTGTGTGCCCGCAACCTCCGTGAAGCGTACGCCGGTCGTCATCGGGCAGAACGTGATGGAGAACTCAACGATGGTCCACATTGAGGACACGTCCCCGCCATGACACGGACAGCTCGACGGTGAACCGGCACCGAGCGTCGTTCCACATCGGACCGCAACATTGCTGCGGTCAGTTCCGGCTTGCCGTCTTCGCGACCCAGGTCGTGGCGATGCCTTGCAGGTCGGGCTCGTCGGTATCGGGGGCGGCGAAATAATGCCGCTCCAGGCGATCGATCGAGTCGGCCAGCTCGCGATGTTCGGCGTCGTCCAACCCATTGTTGTGTTGGATGTCGCGCAGTAGCCCCAGCACGCTAAACGGCGTGATCTGTTGCGGAACGTGAAACCGTTGCGGAGCTTGATCGCGAGTTCGTCGGGCGAAGCGCGCGGCCAACACGCCGCCGACCACGACGACACCCAGCGCTACCAAAGGAATCCATGCCCAAGCATAGTCATCCTCGCCGTAGCGCGCCGCCAACGATATTTCCGGCTCGACCGCCACGAGATCGGCGTCTTCGTAGCGTTGATACACGTTTTCCTTGACGACCATCTTGGCCTTGGCAAACCGAAATGTCTCGGGCACCTGTTCCGCGTCGTCAGCGTGCATCGTGATGAGCCAGACCCGCTCCGAAGCGATCACCGTATCGTCGGCCTCCTTGTCGAACTGTGTAACGGCCAGGTCGCCGCCCTCGACCTCCTGCTGCTGGAAACCGGGAATCTCCAAATCAACCAGGTCATCCAGTCGCGGCATCAGCCCGCGACCGCTGGCCCGAACTTCGAGAATCAGCTTGCCCTCGTCGGACTGCCGTTCGTCGAGCGTCTGCACAAGCTCGATTTGCGTGGCGGGACGAGCGGCCGCTTTCTTGGCCTGCGCGTCGATCGGCACCACGGGCGATTCCACCGGCAACATCGCGTAGCCGGACGTATCCAAAAAGTCGAAGTCCAGTCGCAAGGGCGCGATCTTGTCCACTTCCGGCCCGCGCGCCTTGAGCAGCAAGTAAGCGTACGGCGTCACGCGCCAGCCATACTTGCTGCCTGCCTTCGAGTTGACGTCCGGCTCCTGGAACGTGATCGAGATCACTTCGAATTGTTCGCCCAGGGCCTGCGTCACGGTGTCGCGAAACTTGTCGCGATAGTTTTCCGTGGGGCGGCCGAAGTTGTAGTAGTACCTGTTGCCGCTGTTTTGATTCTGCAAGTAGCGACCGAACCCGCCGCTTTCGCGTTCGATTTCCTTTGTGTGCAGGATATTGACGAACGCTCCAAACGGCTCATCGTGCCCCACGACGTCGGACCCGTCGATCTTGGTCTCAAGCTTGATCTCGCTGACCAGATCGCCGTAGTAGTCGAGCAACTTGCGGGCCTCGCGGGCGAGCTTGTGATCGCCGACGATCTCGAACCCGCTGCGAAGATACCGATACTTTAACTCGGGTTTTGCGCTGCTGACCCGAGTGAATAGGTTATTGGCGAACTTTGCCAGGTGGTCGTCGGCGATTTCGGCGGGCAGCGCCATGATCGCGTCTCGGATCATTGCCGGCTGTTTCTGGTCGGCCACCTTGTCGGCGGTGATGCGCTCGAGGTCGACCGCCCCCAAGCCGGCATAGAACCACTGCTCGTACACCTTGGTCGTTTGCTCTTCCTCGGTCATTTCGTCGACCACGGCGGCGTAGCGCTCGGCCGCTTCGCGATAGCGCGCCAACGCAGCCCGGCGACGCTCGGAAAACTCGCTGCTCTTGTTCAATTCCTGCTGGAACTCGTTTTCATCGTGCATCACGGCCGCATCGGCCATCATCAAGGCCCAATGATCGGGATTGCGCTCGAGCGCCTGGCGCACCACGCTGCGGGCCAACTCGTATCCGCGCCGGACTTCCGCTTCGATGTCGTGCTTTTTCCGATTGGTGCTGTTTTGTTTCTGCACGTCGGGCATTCGCCAGACACCGGCCAGGTTGCCACGCATCTGTTGAATCAACTCGGCCAAGGTGCGCGGCTTCAGGCTATCGATCGACCCGAAAACGTCCTCGATCGCCTCGAGCCGGTAGACCTCGGCCTGGCTATGGCTGGTAGTAAAGGCCTTGGCCAGCAGCTCCTCGTCGAGCTCCTTGAATGGCAGCGCCCGTAAGCGGCGCAGCCATTGGCCCAACTCCTCGAGATTGCGTTCCTGCTTCGAGCGCGTCAGCGGGATCCGCTCGGCCCGTTGTTCGTAGCGATAGTAGTAGTAGACGAACGGATTCTGGTCCTCGCGGCGCTCGTTAGGATCGTGATTGCGCGTCCAGACGCGCAGAAACTCTCCGGCCAAGTCGCGGGCCTGTTCCGGGTGGGTCGTGGCAAGCTGTTCGATATACGGAAATGCGGCCGCCTCTTCCTCCAGCTTCAAGTGCAATTGGCAAGTCGTCATCGCGAACTTGGGCCGCAGGTCGGCGCTGACCACCCCCAGCCACACGTCGTCGGGCCGGGTGTCTAGCACGTCGGCCGAGGGAATCGCGCGGACGTTATTGACGTTTTGATAGCGATACACCGACGTGTCACCGGATTCCGGATCGGGGTGGTAGTAGTTGCCATAACGGTCGCGCCGCCACATCGAACCGAACTGGTTCTGCTGGTCGAAGCGGTGCGAGACTTCGGCCTCTTTCAGCCAATGAGCCGCGAGCAGCGTCAAGGCGTCGGCCCATTGCTCAGCTTTCTTAGGCGCGGCGCGGAGCAACGATTCGACGGCGGCCTTCTGCAATTGCAGGCTCTTGAGGCGCGCGTCGGCGTCGTGAGGCCGCGATTGCAGATTCATCGACACCTGCGTTCCCAGCGTAACCAGGATTTCGTGTCCGCGCTCCAGCCGCGTCGTGAAACTCTCGTCGAGCCACTTTTGGCCCAGCTCGTCGGGCAGTTGGGGCGCAAGTTGCACGGCCCGCGCCAGGGCAGCGGTGATTTCCTGGCGCAGCGCATCGCGCTTTTTCTTTGCGGCTTCGGCCTTTTTCTTTTCGGCTTCCTCCTCGGCTTTGTGTTTCGCCTTTTCTTCGTCGCTGGCGGCCTCGGCGGCGTCGCTGTCGTCGGCCTTTGGCTCAGACGTTTCCTTCTGCGCTGTGTCCGGCTCAGCCTTGGGTTCGTCGGGTGGAGTTTCCAAGGCCAGCACGCCCTGCGTCGCCCGCCAGGCATTTTCCAGATGGGCCGCTTTCTTCTCGCGCGCGTTCTGTGCCAAGAAGTACCGGGCCAGCAGATTCAGTGCCTGCGCGTCTCCGGCTGCTTCGTCGATCGAAGGCAGGTAGTCGCCCGCACGGACTTCCTGGCCAGAAGCACAAAGCAGCCGCGCGACGTCGCGTTGGGATAGCGACTTGCTCTCGACGTCGACATGCTTGTCGAGCGTCTCCAGCAGCTCATTCAAATCGTGGCCGTCGGCGAGCGTCATCCGCAGGATCGTGCCCAGCTTCGTAAAGCAGTCCTCATCGAGCTCGTGGGGTGCGGCGTCGACCAGCCCGGCGATGTCATTCATCGAGAAGCGATTCTTCTCGACAAACGCGGCACCCGGTCCTTGTCCGCTGGCGGAGAGCACGGCCTGAATAGTGGCCTGGTCGGCCGAATCCATGATCATCTGCTGGAGCAACTGGGGATTGGCGTTGGCCGCCTGATTGGGTTGAGGGCCACTGCGCAGCCCGTCGAGCAGCCGGGCATACAGCGCCTTGGCTTCCTCTTCTTCGAGGCCGGCGACAAACGACTTGACTTCGCCCCAGCGCCCGAGGGTGACGTCGCGTTGAAACGCGGTGAGCTGCTTTTCGAACTGTTTGAGTGCTGCTGCCTGTTCGGCTTTCTTCTTCTCTTGTTCGGCCTTCTTCTTATCGGCCTCTTGTTTGGCTTTTTGCTTGGCCTGCTCCTCGTCGCCGGCTGGCTCTTCCGCGCCGTCGTCTCCGGGTTTCGATTCGTCCGACTTTTCTGTCGATTTGTCGTCGGCATCGCCGTCCGCCTTGTCGTCGGATTCCTCCTTCACGGCCGCTTCGTCGGCAGCCGACGCATCCGGCTTGTCCGACGTTGACTCCTCGGTTTTCGTTTCGGAGTCAGCCTCGTCCTTGACCTCCGCGTCCGGCTTGTCGGCGTCGCCTTGGTCTTTCTGGTCCGCGCTGGAATGTTCGTCCGCGGCGGCCTGCTTGTTCGGCTCTGCAGGGCTAGCTTCTTCTGATTCCGTCTTAGCCTTCTGCTCTTTGGTTAATTCGAGCCAGGCCTTCAGGATGGCCGAAGGTCGGCGATCGAACTGGAGTTGCTGGATCTTCTGCAGACGCTGCTGCTTGAGATCGCCGCCGGAATCGGCTGCTGCCGGTTGGGCCGTGGGGGTGGCGGCAGCCGGTGCGACCGATCCCGATGCGACAACGACCCGACGCGCCGTGACGGGCGCGGATTGAAAGATAACCTGCGCCCAAAGTTGATCGACCGCGCCCAGCGCAATCATCATCGCCAACGTCACGACGCTTCGCATGGCCGTTCTCCCTGTTCTCGACGTGCATCGCCGCGCCGAGTTGGCCATCCGCGGTCGATGGCAGCGCCGACGCGAGGTGTGATCGTATCGACCGGACGGCATGCCGCTACGAACCACGTCCGTCGGGCGGTGGTCCGCCGCTGGCGCCGCGGGCGTCTTTCTTGCCGGTCTTGGGCTTGTCGGTCGTTCCTACGCTGCGGCAACTGCCGCTATTGCATCCCTGTCATTGGTTCGGCAGCGGCAGGGCTTGCAAATCGCCGAGGTCCATCCTTGCCAGCCGAATGGCGGCTTCCAAATCTTCGCGGTGACCGGCCGCTGAGTCGGCGTCGGACCGTGCTTCGGCATCTTCGCAAAGCAGACGATAGTTCTGTCGCGCGCCTTCAATGAGCGGCTCCCAGTCGTCGCGCGGACGACCCTCGAGCCGCATTAGCCACGTCATGTAGTACTGCGCGTTGGCCGTGGCATCGCGCGTTTCGGCGATCAGGTCGGTCGGCGCCTCGTCGTCGCGCTCCAGTTCCTCACTGAGGACGACCAGCTCATCGAATGCCTCGGGAAGCTTGGCGGCGAGCATTTGCGCTTTGGCCCGTTGCAACCGCACGCGGCGCGTGGCCTCGACATTGTCGGTCGGAATCAACGCTAGCGCCGCGTCGTACGCTTCGCAGGCTTGCGGCCATTGCTCTTCGGCGACCAGGGTTTCTGCCCGGCGCAGATGTGCTGCCGCATCGTCACGCAGCAGATCCGCCTGACCCGGACCGTAGTGATAGGCGGCCACGACCGCCGGCACGAGCAACCAGAGGCAAAGAAACGCGGCGCGCATGGTCTGACTCCTTTAGATCGGTGTCCGCAATCCGCTGGTCCGCACGTTCATCGTACCGAACCCGCCAGTTGGGTGTCAACGTTTTGGTCGTCTGTAGGGGGTTCCGACTGTCCCCGTGGCTGCCGCTGTGCAATGACCCCGGGTCGCCAGCCGGTGCCCCAGCGTTGCAGGGCAAGGGGCAACAGGGCAAACAGCAGCGAGCCGATTCCGCACGCCAGCAGCGCGTATTCGCGCCGCGACAGTCGCTGGAACGGATCGTCCTCGAGTTGCTGCGTCACGGCGTTGAGCAACGTGGTAGGGATCTGTTTTTCATTACCGTTGTGGTAGGTGCCGCCCAGGCGCGCGCTGATTTGGCGTAGCGTCGACGCATCTTGGCGCGATTGCCGGCCGTCGACGAAGCTGCCCTGACGCGGATCTCCGACGCCCACAATAACCACGTCGGATACCGCTGCGGGCATCTTGGGCATGCCCGTGGCGGGAACCGTGTCGCCATCGGTCAGCACCAGCAAGGTCGCGGTGCGCGGCTCCCACGGTCGCGTCAGCCGCGCGACCTCTTCCAACCCGTCAAACAGTTTGGTCCTGCCCACTTCGAACGCGTAGTTCATCGGCAGTTCATTGAGGATGTTGTGCAGCACGTCCATGTCGGTCGTGTCGACGACAACCGGCTTCGCGCCGTTGTAGACGGCCACCACGGAAACGCGAAACGGCTCTCGGGCCCGATCAAAGAACGATTGCACCAGGTCGGCCGCCCGCCCGCTACGGGACTGCTTCTTCGTCGGCCCGGCGTCCTCCAGCCGCATGCTGGGCGAAACGTCGAGCAGCAGAACCAAATGGCGCAGATCATTCTTGTCGATCGTTTCGGCGCGATGCACTTTCGGCTGGATCAGAATCAACGTGGTCAATCCCCAGGCCACTGCGGCCAAGCTCGCGATCCGCGCAAGGGGCGCTAGCCGGGCCCACGGTCGCGGACGGCGCGTCGGACCAAAGGCCAATTCCGCCACGCGGCGCGTTCGGCCAACGTGCAGGATCTCGGCCACGGCCACCAGTAGCGCAACTATGATTGCCACAAGTTCGGCTACCATGGCGTGTACCTCAGGCCGAACAGACTGGCCGTCGCTAGCCCCAGTACAGAAAGTCCGGCGATGCAGTAGGGCACGAAGTCGTCTTGAGGTTCGGCCACGGTCCGCTCCATCCGGGTCTGTTGCATCTGGTCGATCCGGCGAAACACAGCCTCAACCCCCTCGGGATCGCCGCCGGTAAACGCATCGCCGCCGGTCAGGTTCGTAATGTTGACGACTGAGTCCGGCGGATCGCCCTCGGCCACGTGCACCGCGTAGACGACGATCCCGTTGTTGGCCAACTCCTTGGCCAGTTCCACGTCGCGCCCGCCCTCGATGTCGAAGCTCATGCCATCGCTGACCAGGATGATCATCCGATCCCCCTCCTGCCGACTGGTCAGCACTTCCTGGCAGGCGCTCAAAGCTTTTCCGATGGCGGTGCCGCCAAACCACGACGGGGCGTTTTCCGGACGCATGAACGGCGGACTGTGCCGGATCGCCGATGGATCCTGCGTGAGCGGGACCCAGTGCAGCACGCTGTTGCCGAAGAACGTCAATCCAAATGCGTCGCCTTCGCGGTAGTCGAGAAAGCTATTGATAGCCGCCATCGACGCGTCGTAGCGGGATCCGTCGCCCAGCGACGACGTCATGCTGCCTGAGATGTCGACACAGAACTCGATGTTGGTCAGCACCCGCTGGCTTTGCGGCTCGCCAAAACGCTGCGGTCCGGCCAGCAACACGATGACAACAGCCACCAACAGCGGCCCCAACGATTCGGCCGATGCCACCAGCGCTCGCAGCCAACGACCGCGGCCAACCCGGGCATGATCCAACGGCACGACCAAATGCGACCCGTCGTGTCGCCAGATCCAAACCAGCAGCAACACGGGCAAAACAAGGGCCGCCAGCACAGCCGGATGCGCGAAACTCATGCCGCACCTCCTGCCGCACTCGTTGGCGCGGCCGCGGCGTGATCGCCGTGCGCCGGCTGGTCGACCTCGGCCGGTAGATTGCGATACGGTTCCAGAAGCGCGGCCACGTCGACCTGTGAGGCGTCGGGTGGCATATGGAGCCAAGCTTCAACTTGTTGCATCAGCGCGCCGGCCTGCTCGTGCTGGCGCAGCGCGGCGATTGCCGCGACCGGGTCCTGCGCGTCCAAATCCAGCCGGCGGCGCCAATAGGTCAACAGCAGGCGTTCGATCTCCATACGCCCTTCCGGGGACAATCGGTTTTCGACCGCGGCGGTCACCAGCGGTTGCAACCGTTCGGCCAGCGAAAGGGGTTTTTGTTGAGCCGCCTGTTGCCTCCGCGCGCTGCGCCGCCGAATCGTCAGCGCGGCAATCAGCCCGATCACCCAAATCACCAACAGCACGAGCAGCAGCGCCCGGTAGCCGCCCAACCGTGGAGACGGACGAAACGCCAGGTCGTTAGGCAGGACCTGTCCGGCGGGCAGCACGGATTTGACCTCGATCGGAATCTCCGGGAGATCGTCGGTCGGCGAACCGTCCTTGCGCTCCAGATAGTCGCGCAGGTCGAACTGACCCGCCTCCAGGGCGTAGTACTCCAGATCGTAGCGAAACGCCGTGCCATGGCGGTACGACGCCACAATCCGCAGGACGACGGGAACGTCGCGATCTTCGATGCGGCGGGCTTCAAGCTCGCTGCCCGGCAGCACCAGTTGCTTGATTTGCCCAGGCATTCCAACGGTCGTGATCGGCGGGCCCGTATCGTCGGCCGCTTTGGCCACGATGGCCGCCCCGATGATAAACATGAATGAGACCGCACCATGCATCGCGCGCCGGACGTTGTGCCTGCTTGGGTGGTTGTTTGCTGTGCGCGGCCCCATGACTACCGTCCTCCGCGGGCCAGGATGCCGCGTGCCTTGAAGAAGTGGCGCAAGCGGTGAACGTACGGCCGATCGACGTCGATGAGCAAGTGGTCAATGGCGCCGCGTTTCAGTTCGCTGGCGATGGCGTCCTGGTCGAGCCACTGCGCGCGGCCATGCGTAACAAAGCCGCGCGCCGTTTCGGCCTCGCGGGCGCGAAGCAATCCGGCTCCGCGCACCGAGCGTTCGGCCGGATCGCGAAGTTGCAGCACGACGCAGTCGTGTTCCTGCCCGACGCGCTTCAATAGCGGCAGCGATTCGACGTCATGCAGATCGCTCAGCACGATCAAGAGCGATCGTTGAAACAGGTTGCGGCTCAGCTCGGCCAGGCGCGGCGCAAGTTGCGTGTCTTCGTGATAGTTGTACTGCCGCAGCCGGTGAATCCATTGCATGACTTGCGGTTTCGACAGACTCGGCTCGACGTGGAGCGACGTCGCGCCGACACCCAGCACGCCCACGGGGCTGATTCGGTCGAGGCATGCCAAGGCCAACCCGCCGGCGATGAATGCGGCCGTTTCGTACTTGCCGTTGCGAGCCGAGCGAATGGTCATCGACGCCGACGTGTCGACCAATAGATATACCGGCATGCGCTTCGAGGCTTCGTACTCCTTGACGTGCAGCCGCCGCGTGCGGGCCGTTACGCGCCAGTCGATCGATCGCACCGGGTCGCCGGGCTGATAGGGGCGCGATTGCAGGAACTCGACGCCGGTGCCGACCATCGGGGATCGGTCCGTACCGTAGCTGAGGCTGTTGGCCAGCCGCTTGACGGCGATGTGGAACTGGCGCGAGTTGAGGACTTCGTGCTGCTGGATGAAGCCTTCCATCCGCATCGCTCCCTAGGCGTTTGCGCGCCCGTTGGTCGCCGCCGCGCCGAAATCGTCGAGCAACGATCTGAGCACTTCGGAACCCGTATAGCCCTCGGCCAGGGCTTCGTAGCTGAGCCGCATGCGGTGCAGTAGCGTGTCTTCGGCCAGGGCGAATAGATCCTCCGGGATCACGTAGTGCCGCCCGTGGATCAGCGCTCGGGCCCGCGAGGCTTTGACCAGCGCGATGCCCGCCCGTGGACTGGCTCCCAACTCGACCATCGGATGGCGCCGCGTCCGCTCGACCAACTCGACCGTATAGTCGGTAAACGTTTCGCTGACATGCACGTCGTGTACCGCCTCCATGGCGACGACCAGATCCTCAACGGACGCCACCGGTTGATCGTGGGCAAAGTCGAATTCCGTTCGCGCTACCGCGCCCCGCCCCTCGCGGCGAATGCCCAATTGGGCACTGCGGCGCAGGATCTCGCGCTCGTCGGCCGTTTGCGGGTAGCCGAGCCGGTGGCAGAGCATGAACCGATCGAGCTGGGCTTCGGGCAGCTCGAACGTGCCACCCTGCTCGATGGGGTTTTGCGTGGCGATCACCAAGAACGGCGCCGGCAGCGTGTGCGTTTCGTTGCCGATCGTTACCTTGCGTTCCTGCATCGCCTCGAGCAGCGCGCTTTGCACCTTGGGGGCGGCGCGGTTGATCTCGTCGGCCAGCAGCAGGTTCGTGAAGATCGGCCCTTCGTGCGTGTGAAACTCGTTGGTGCGCTGATCGAGAATCTCCGAGCCGACAATGTCCGACGGCAACAAGTCGACGGTGAACTGTATGCGCTTGAAAGCCAGATCGATGGCGCTGGCCAGCACGGAAACCAGAAGCGTCTTGGCCAGGCCCGGCACGCCTTGCAACAGAATATGGCCGCTGGTCAGCAGTGCGACCAGCATGCGCTCGACCACCACGTCCTGGCCGACAACCACTGCCCCGATCCGCGTGCGAATTTTCCGCACGAATTCCTGGGTCTCGGGCGGAACCTGCGAAGTGGCCTCGGGTCGTTCCACCGCCATAAAGCACCTCTTGCGGGCTGGTCCGGTTCCGCCGTTCTGATTGTCAATGTACTCACCCGGCGCACGCGGGGAAACAACTCACACCCGGCGGTGACGTGTGTCAGCGGGGTATGCAAATGCACGCGTTGGCACAGGCCGGCCCCGCTCCGTCTAAGCCGCGGCCGCAAAGCTCAATCGGACACTCACGGAAAGCAAACCTGAATCGCACGCGGCAGGACGGAGATCTCAAGCGGCGTGCCGTCGTGAAACTCGCCATCGAATTCGGCCGGCAACGCCGGCTCGGCCGTCACCCGCAGGCGGCTCGCCTTAAGCTTCTCGATCGCCGGGTCGCCGGCAAAGTTGCCGCTGTAGAGTTTTGGCGTTTTGACGAGCATCGTCCAGGGCGACATGGGCCGCACCACGGTAACGTCCAGTTGCCCGTCGTCCAGCGAAACGCCCCCGCCGAAGCGCATGCCCCCGCCGGCGAACGTGCCCTTGGCAACAAACACCGCCACAGCGTCGTCTTCGAACGCCTGACCGTCGGCCTCCAAGCGAATTCGCGCGACCCGCGCGTAAAACAGGTTCGGCAGCGTGGGCACGAAATAGCGCAACGATCGGGGAAGCCACGTCGGCAGGCGCTGTTTGCGGCGCACCACTTCCGCGCTCATACCCACGCCGAGCATGTTCAACAAGTAAAGCGGCTCTTGGCGTGGATCGCCTGGCCGGTGAACGACCACCACGTCGACTGGACGCGCCGTGTGCTTGAGCACGATGTCGCGCCAGTCGTGCGCGTGCTCTTGGCACATGCCTCGAAAATAGTCGGAGCCGGAACCCATCCGCGCGATGGCCAACGTCGCTTCACGCCGCACCGGATGTCCGTCCTCGAAGAACCCGTTGGCAACGGCATTGAGCGTGCCGTCGCCGCCAACCGCCACGATTTGATCGGCACCGGCTCGCAGCGACTTGCGCGTTTGTTCGACCGTGTCGGTGCGGCTGCTTGCGATTGCTGCGTCGAACGGTTCGCCTCGCTGGCGAAAGAAGTCCTCCAGCATTTGCATCTGGCGGGGACCAATCCCACGGCCGGCCTTTGGATTGACCACGAAGATCCGCTTCATTCGGCCGCGCTCCGGGGATTGTGCGCCAGCAGCGAGGCATTTTCGACGTCGCGCAGCCAGGACTCGAGTTTCTCGCGAAGCCCAAGTGACGGGGCACACAAGAATGCGCCCAACCGACGATCGACCATATCGTCGACCGTTTCGACAAATTCGTGCTGCTGCGCGTACACCACCTCGGCCAGCAGGAACGGTGCCCGCGGGTCGATCGGCTCGGCCAGTTCCGAGCGCTGGTCGATCAGCGCCTCGATCTGCAACGCGTTCGAGCCATAGCGGCTCCAGAGGGCGCGCAACCGGTCGCTGGGCCCGGACGGCAACGCTGCCTCGCCACCGGAGATCGGCGCGATCGTACGGCAGGGACGTGGTTGATCGGGGAAAAACCGGGCGACCAATGTGTCGACCACCCGCTCGGCAATCGCCCGATAGGTCGTGAGCTTGCCGCCGGTGACCGCGATCACGCCGTCATCGCGAACCGAGACCTGGTAATCGCGCGAGACCTGTTCCTCGCGCCGTCCCTGGTCGCTGCCGATCAACGGACGAACGCCGGCGAAGCTCGATAGGATGTCGTTGCCGGTCAACGAAGCGCCCGGAAAGTATCGGTTGACCGTATCTAGCAAGTACTCAGTTGCTTCGGCCGTCACGGCCAGGTGGTCCTTGTCTCCGGAGTAGAACGTGTCTGTGGTGCCCACCAGGATCGAGTCGCCCCAGGGTACGACGTAGATCATGCGGCCGTCGCGGCCAACTTCCAGGGCGAGCGTCTGCCGAACGGGCAAGCGGGCTGCCGAAACCACAAGATGAATGCCCAGCGAAAGCTTCATGCCGAAGCGCTCGTCGGAGCCGATTCGCTCTTGCACGTCGTCGGCCCAGGGCCCCGCCGCGTTGATCACACTGCGGGCACGGAGCGTATGCTGCGTGCCGGCCAGCACGTCGCGGACGACGGCTTCGAACTTGCCGGCAGCGCCGCGCAATTCCAGCAGCTCGGCATAGTTGACCAGCGAGGCGCCGTGCTCGGCAGCCGACTTCAGCGTGTCGATCACCAGCCGAAAATCCAGGCAGGCACAATCGGCGTACGACAGCCCGCCCAGACAATCTTGGGTGGTCAAACTCGGCTCGAGCTGCGCCAGTTTCGCCGCGGAGTGCAAACGGAATCGTTCCGTATTGCGCCCAAGAGCGAGCAAATCGTACAGCGCAACGCCGAGGCTCATCATCCAGCGCGGCGTGCGATTGATGCGATAGAACGGCACCACGAACCTTACGGGGCGCACGATATGCGGGGCGACACGCGTCAGCAACAGCCAGCGTTCGCGACACGCCTCGCGCACCATCCGGATCTGGCCGTATTTCAGATAGCGCAGTCCGCCATGAACCAGCTTGCCCGACTTCGAGCTGGTCCCTGCGGCAAAATCGCTCTTGTCGACCAGCGCGCAGCTTAATCCGCGCATGGCCGCATCGCGCGCGATGCCCGCGCCGGTGATTCCGCCCCCTACGACCAGGACGTCGTACGTGTGGTCGTTCCAGCGTGCCAGAGTTTCTTGACGGCGCCGACTCACAGAAGTTTGCCCGGGTTCATGATTCCGTCTGGATCGACAGCCTGTTTCAGTTGGGAGAGCATGCGTTGTTCGACATCGGTCCGGCCGGTTTGTGCGCGGTGGTCGGTGCCGACACCGTGATGATGGCTGATCACGGCACCATGCTGGCGAATGGCGTCGCCGGCGGCATTCTTGATGGCCCACCACTGACCGACCGGATCGTCGGGACTTTGTCGCCCTAGCAGCGTGAAATAGATCGCCGCTCCATCACGATACAAATGCGACAAGTGGGCGTATACCGTGACGGGGTTGCCGTGTTCAGAGCCGACGCGCTTGATCGCCTCGCGCACAGCCGCGTGCAACGACTCGACGTTGGACCAGGTCGTGGCGGTTTCCAACGTGTCGACCAGCAAGCCGTTGGCCAGAAGCTCGTCGCGCAGGTATGGAAGCTGGAATCGGGTTTCGAGCCATCGCTGGCCCGGCGATCGGCCCAGATAGAACGCATCGCGCGATGCGAAATGACGGCGCACCGTGCTCCGCAGCGCACGGTTTTGCTCGGCGGCGCCTTCCAGCCCGACCAGCACGGTCGACAACGACGGAGGCAACAGGCCGCGGCGCTGCATCAGCCACTTGGCACCCCGCCGCACGACGCGACGGAGCCCCTTGGCCGGTTGATGCCCCAATGCGAGCGTGGCGGCCGTTTCTTCCTCGTCGGAGATCCGAACCAGCGCCGGGCAGACGTCGCCTTGGAGCATCGAGCGACAGGCGTCGACCGCGGCGTGGAAATTCGTCATTGCGAACATGAAGTAGTCTTGATCGGCCGGCAGCTTTCGGACGCGGACGGTCGCCGAAACGACGATCCCAAACGTGCCTTCCGACCCCACGATCATTTGCATCGTGTCCGGCCCATCGGCCCGCCGCGGAACGTGCAGTGTCTCGACCGTTCCAGCCGGCGTCACGATGCGCACACTTTCGACAAGTTTGTCGATGCCGCCGTATCGCAAACAGTTTTGCCCGCTGGAGCGCGTGGCGATCCAACCGCCCAGCGTCGAGAACTCGAACGATTGCGGATAGTGCCCCAACACAAATCCTTGATTGCGCAACTGTGATTCCAGCTCCGGGCCGAAAATACCCGCCTCGACCGTGGCGGTCGATGACGTTTTGTTGATCTCGAGGATCTGGTTCAGGTACGCCAGGTCGACCGTGACAACCAGCCGTTGATCTCCTTGTTGCGGGTCGATACCGCCGACGACGCTCGATCCACCGCCAAACGGCACCACCGCCAAGCGCTCTCGGCCGCAATATTCCAGCAGTTCGACCACCTCGCCTTCGGAGCGTGGATAGACAACGGCGTCGGTCGCACGGTCCATGCGTAGCGAGCGGAGTTGAAGCAGATCCTTGTAGCTTTTGCCGGCCGAATGCAGGACCCGTTCGCGGTGGTCGGTGCGGCAATTCTCTGGCCCAACGATCTCGCCCAGGGCCCCCACCAACTCAGCATCTGCCCGGCTTGGGGGGATTTCCACGGATTCCAGCGGGAGCTCGGCGGCGGGTTCGAGCCGCGTCAGGCCAAATCGCGACCGAAAGTATTCCAGGGTTACTTCGCTGGTTGGCAGCGGAAATCGAACGCCCTCGGCGCCCCAGCCCCACCATTTCATCTTGAAGCGTCGATCCGGCGATTCCATGGGGCGGTCATGCCTTCGCGGTGAAGGGATGTTGGTAAAACGCGTCCGCGCTGCCCGAAGCGTTCGAAGCACACTCGATTGTCACCGAAAACCGAACAGCGCCAACTGGCCACATTCTACTGGGCCAGGGCGGAACAGGTCGGTCTGACGAAACGCGGGCCAAAGCGTGCTATGATAGGAGCCTGCGCCGCCGGCGTGGCACATCGCGGAAACGATGGTTCGCGATATTCGACCGCCATCGCCGGCCAGTCACGGCGCGCAACTCCAAGCGATCGGGACGGACCAGGGTGAGGCATCCGGCGCGTCTTGCATCTTACAGCGGAGTATCCAGCGAATGAGTTCGTTCGATCAACAGACGGTGGAAATCGCGAAATGGTTTTCCAGCTCGCGATTCAATGGGATTAGGCGACTTTACTCGGCGCGACAAGTCGCGCAACAGCGCGGGACGATTCGCACCGACTACCCGGTTGCTCAAGCAGCCGCGGAAGCGTTTTACGTCCGACTGCGCGAGCTGTTCGAACAGAAGAAGTCGATCACGACGTTCGGACCCTATTCCCCCGGCCAGGCCGTGGCCATGAAGCGGATGGGAATTGAGGGCATCTATCTTGGCGGGTGGGCCACGTCGGCCAAGGGCTCGGTCCAAGAAGACCCCGGGCCGGATTTGGCCAGCTATCCATTGAGCCAGGTGCCCGACGAAGCGTCGGTCTTGGTACGTGCGCTGCTGACCGCCGACAGAAACCAGCTTTACGCACGCTCGCGGATGACTCAGCAGCAGCGGGACGCGACGCCGGAGTTCGATTATCGTCCGTTCATCATTGCCGACGCGGATACGGGCCACGGCGGCGACGCGCACGTGCGCAACTTGGTGCGCCGTTTCGTCGAAGTGGGCGTGCCAGGCTACCACATCGAAGACCAACGCCCCGGCACGAAAAAGTGCGGCCATCAGGGAGGCAAGGTCGTCGTGCCCGAGGACGAGCAGATCAAGCGCCTCAACGCCGCCCGTTTCCAGCTCGACATCATGGGCGTGCCAGGCATCATCGTCGCTCGCACCGATGCCGAATCGGCCAGTCTATTGGAGAGCAACAGCGACGAGCGCGATCAGCCGTTTGTCTTGGGCGCCACGAACATCGATCTGCCGAGCTACAAAGTGGCATACCTGGCGTTGCTGCGAAAGTTCTACGAATCGGGCGTTGAGGAACTCAACGGCCATCTGCTCTACGCCGTGTCAGACGAAGAGTATACCGAGGCCTTCCGTTGGCTCGAACGGGCCGGGATCTTGCCGTTCGTTAAAGAGCAAGCGGCAAAGTGCAAGAACGACGCCCAGCTCGTCGAGGGGGCGCTGGACGAAGTGGCCAGTCGTTTCATCGACGTTTGGCAAACTGAGGCGGGACTGAAGACCTATGCCCGCGCCGTGGCCGACGTGATCGAGTTTCGTCGCGACGAAGGCGAGTTGTTCGAGATGAATGCTGCCGAGTGGTTGGAGTTCGCGCGGCACGCGTCGTTTTATAGCGCGAAGGCGAAAGCCAAAGCGATGGGAATCCATATTATCTGGGATTGCGAACGCGCGCGGACGCCCGAAGGCTACTACCAGGTCGAAGGCGGCATCGACTACGCGATCGCCAAATCGTTGGCGGCCGCACCGTTCGCCGACTTGCTCTGGATGGAGACGAAAACGGCCGATCTGGAGGACGCCCGCAAATTCAGCGAAGCGATCCACGCCGTCTTTCCCGACCAGATGCTGGCCTACAACCTGTCACCGTCGTTCAACTGGGACACGACCGGCATGACCGACGAACAGATGCGTGCCTTTCCCGAAGAGCTGGGCAAGCTTGGCTTCGTGTTCAACTTCATCACGTACGGCGGACATCAGATCGACGGCCTGGCGTCTGAAGAGTTTGCCACGGCGCTTCGACAGGAAGGCATGTTGGCGCTGGCCCGACTGCAACGAAAGTTCCGCCTGCTCGAATCGCCGTTCTCGACACCGCAAACGCTGGTCGGCGGTCCGCGGCTCGACGGCGCGCTGTCTGCCTCGTCGGGACGCACTGCCACGACGAAAGCGATGGGCAAGGGATCCACGCAATTCCAGCACCTTGTGCAGACCGAGGTGCCGCCGCGTCTGCTGCAAGAATGGCTGGGGGTGTGGCGCGAGCACTACGATTACGGCGCACCGCTGACTGTCGAACTGCGGCCCAATCGGGCCGGCTCCGATTTGCTCGAGCTGCGCGTGCTGGGCGACGCCGGACAAAAGCTGGTCAACGTGATCTTTGCCACGATCCAAGACCGCCGCGGCCGCACCATCTTGTCCGTCCGCGATCAGAACACGTTCGATCTCTCGCTACGCAAGAAGCGCCTGATGACGCTCCTGCACTTGTTCTTGATTCACCGCTACAAGAGCGTCGCCGTTCACTATCTGAGTCCGACCGAAGACAACCAGCGGCAGGCCGACCGGATGAAGGCGCTGGGCATCTATTCGGAAGTGAACAACGAAGTAGGCGAGATCATCGTAGCCGACGTCGATTCGGACGGCGTCACCAGGTTGCTCAATCCCGAGAGCCCGGCCCTGACACAACTCATCCAAAAGGCGCGCTGATCACCGGCAAAGATGCGAAAGCAGTTGCGAGTACGGCGGCCGGCGACTAGGACGATTCGCTGGCCATCGTTTCCGTTAGATGGCGCAGAATGTCGCGCGCGGAGATAGTCCCGACCAAATCGCCATTCTCACTCACAATCGGCAGGTGCCGATAGCTGCCGAGGTCCATGCGACGGACGGCAAACGCGATCTTGGCGTCGGCCACCTCGGTTTCCGGCTTGGGCGTCATGAACTCGCTGACCGGCCGATCGGAGTAGGCTTTTGCCTCGGTATTGACTTTGTGCAGCGCGTCGCGCTCGCTGAAGATGCCGACCGGCTGCTGCCCCTCAGCGACGATCACGCAACCGATATTGCGATTGACCATCAGCCGCAACACGTCGCCCAGTGGCGTGGTCGGATCCACAGCGATCGGCGTGTTGGGGGCCAGTACGCTGATGTGATCCTGCAACAGCGTTCGCTCAACTTCGTTCTTCGGAGGCGGCAACGTGGTGTCGTCCAACGGTTGTCCGCAGTCGACGCAGTTGTCGGTGCCTTCAATATTCTCGGCGTTGCAGTTGGGGCAAAGAGTCATGGCCAGCAGCTCGGTTACGCACCTTCTCGGTTCTTCGTGGTGTGGTGAGGCGTCGGAGGCAGCGTGTAAATCATTGACGGAAAGTGCTCGACCAGGTAGTGCAGAATCCCTTCGAGCTTGAGCATGCCCGTGGGGCGTCCCTTTTCGTCCACAATCGGCAGCCGGCGATATCCGCCTTTGACCATCATCGAGATTGCCGTGTCGACCTTGTCAGTCGCCCGCAGAAACACCGGATCGGGCGTCATGACTTTCTCGACCGCCACGCCGAAGTCGTCGCCCGCGGCCATCATTCGCAGCGCGTCGCGCTCCGTGAGGATGCCCACAACGGCGTCGCCGCGACAGACGAGCACCGCGCCGCGGTTGTCCTGCTTCATTTGTTGCAGGGCATCGGCCACCGTGGCCGAAGGGTCGACACACGTCGGCTCGATCGGATGACAATGGTCAACCGTCTCGATATGAAGATTGATCTGAAAGGTCACGTTTGCGGATCCCCGCTTGAATTGTCTTGGGCCCGGCTACCCGAACGGGAGGCCACGGCCGCTGAACAATCAATATCGCCGTTTTGCCGGCTTTGATCAAATGGAAAAATGGCCACCCCGAGCGCCCAGCCCGGACGATCGTCACCAATCGCCAGGGGCGGGACTGCCGAATCGTGCCATGTACGCCATGTTCCAATCGTTCCCGACGACCGTTAGCCGCGCGACCACGCGTCATGAACCAGCCGGGCCAAGTTCTGCATGCCGCACTTCAGATGGGCGTCGAAGTCGGTTGGCGCCGACTTGTCGGCCGAGTCGGTAACGGCGCGCAATTCGAGAAACGGTAGCCCGCTAAATCGGCATGCTCGCGCGGCGCCGCTGCCTTCCCAGGCGACGCACAGTGCGCCGGCGGAACCGACCAGTTCGGCGGCGCGAACCGAACAGATCACGTCTTCGTCGCCGCTGGCAATCGGGCCGAAGTGGACCGCGAACGGGTAGTCCGTACCCGACGTCGCTTCACCGAACTGGCGCAATGTTGAGTCGTCGCCCGCGAAGCCCGGTAGGGGGCGGCTGGCGAACTTGAGCCGATAGTCATGCTCGACGGTGGTTGTCCCCACGACAACGTCGCCGACACCGACGTCACGGCGTAGACTGCCTGCCGCGCCCGCGCAGACGACCAGACGAAAGGCTCCGGCGTCGATCAGGTGCTGCGTTTGCACGCCGAACTGAACCTTGCCGTGTCCGCCCTCGGCAAGCACGATCCCCAGTTCGTTAAACCGCAGGCACGTCAGTCGGCCGACCTTGCACTGCCGCGGGCGATGTCCCAGCTCGGCCAGCGCGTCGGCCAGGGCCTCTTTCTCCTCGGGCAACGGTGTGAGCAGCGCGACGTCGGGTTGCATGAATCCTCGCAACACGGCGCACGGTCATGCGCCCGTGGGCGGCCGCGCCGGCTAGGCCAGCATCTTCTCGATCACGTGGCCGCCAACGTCGGTCAGCCGGAAGTCGCGCCCTTGGAACTTGTACGTGAGTTTCAAATGGTCCAAGCCCATCAGGTGCAGGATCGTGGCCTGCAGGTCATGGACGTGCACCGGGTCTTCGACGGCGTAGTAGCCAAGCTCGTCCGTAGCGCCGATTGTCTGACCGGGCTTGATCCCGCCACCGGCCATCCACATCGTGTAGCCGTCCACGTGATGGTCACGACCGATCAGGTCGCGCGGCTCGCCCATCGGCGTGCGCCCAAACTCGCCGCCCCAGATGACGATCGTATCGTCGAGCAGTCCACGCTGCCGCAGATCCTTGACCAGCGCCGCCGCCGGCTGATCGGTCTCCTGGCAGCGCGCGTCGAGCGGCTCACCAAGGTGCGTGTCGTTGTTGCCGTGGTGGTCCCAATCAGTGTGATAGAGTTGCACGAAGCGAACGCCGCGCTCGACAAGCCGTCGGGCGAGCAGACAGTTGTTGGCGAACGTGACCTTGCCCGGCTCGGCGCCATAGGCTTCCAGCGTCTGTTGCGACTCGGCGCTCAAGTCGATTAATTCCGGAGCGCTCGACTGCATGCGATACGCCATTTCGTAGGCGGAAATCCGGGTGGCGATTTCCGGATCGCCCGTCGCGGCCAAACGCTGGGCATTGAGCTTGCCGACCGTGTCGAAGAAACGGCCCTCGCGCTGCCGGTCGATGCCCGGCGGACTGGCAAGATTCAGAATCGGTTCCGACCCGCCCAAGAACGGAACACCTTGGTAGGCCGTCGGCAAGAAGCCGCTTCCCCAAAGGGGATTGCCGCCGCGGGGACCGCGCGGGCCCGACTGCAGCACCACGAAGCCAGGCAAATCGCGCGACTCGCTGCCGATGCCGTAGGTTAGCCATGCACCCATGCTGGGCATGCCGAACCGGCTGGAGCCCGTGTTGACGAACAGTTTCGCCGGGCCGTGATTGAAAACATCGGTCTGCATGCTGCGGACCAGGCAAATCTCGTCGGCGATCGCCGCCAAGTGGGGCAGGCATTCGCTCAATTCCGCGCCACTCTGTCCGTGTCGGGCGAACTTGCGACGCGTGCCGAGCAGCTTGGCATCGCCCTTGATGAAGGCGAACCGTTTGTTCTTGGTGTATTCCGGCGGCACGACCTGACCATCGAGTTCTTGCAGTTTCGGTTTGTAGTCGAACAGCTCGAGCTGGCTCGGCCCGCCGGCCATGAACAAGAAGATGATTCGCTTGGCCTTCGCCCCGAAATGCGGCGCTCGCGGGGCCATCGGATCTTGGGGATCTGGACGGACGATCGCGCCGCGGCTCTCCTCGGCCAGCATCGACGCCAGGGCCATCGAACCGATTCCGACGCCGCACTGGGCGAAGAAGTGCCGACGCGTCGTGTCCAATAGCGCCGCGCTGGCCACGGATGGGCCAGCGTTCGAGTCGCCCGCAGGTAGCGGATTGCCGAGTCGCCGAGACATGCCGTTCACTCCCGGGTGATGAATTCGTCAAGGTTCAATAGCACGCGGGCTACCATCGTCCATGCGGCGGCTTGGGCAACTTCCGCCGCAGACGGATCGGCGGGGACTGCCGTGGCACCATACGGCGCCGAATTTTTCGGGGCCACGGCCAGGGCATCGTCGGGCGAATCGGCAAACCGCTGCCGTTCCGCATTCAGATACTCGGACAACTGTGAGAGCTCCTCGGCAGTCGGCTGCCGGCTCAGGCAGCGACGAAACGCCAATCGAATCCGCTCAAGGTCGTCGGCCGCCGGCGCGGCGAGCAAGTTGGTCGAAAAACCGCGCGCGATCTCGAAAAACGCCGGATCGTTGGCCAGCGTGAGCGCTTGCAACGGCGTGTTCGAACGTGGACGCCGCGTGCAAGTTACCGTAGCGTCCGGGGCATCGAACGTCTTTAAGAACGGATAGGGGCTTGAGCGCCAAAGATACGTATACATCCCGCGGCGATATCGATCCGGGCCCTGATTGGTGCCCCAGAACTTCTTGGTTTGTGTGAAGCGGTAGATTCCCTCGGGTTGCGGCGGATAGACGCCCGGCCCGCCGATGTCGCGCGAGAGCATGCCGGCCGCGGCCAGTGCCACGTCGCGAATTGATTCGGCCTCCAATCGCAACCTCCGCTGGCGGCCCAGCAACTCGTTGTACGGATCGGCTCCTGCCAATTTGGCCGGGGCAAGTGACGCCTGCCGATATGTGGCGCTTGTGACAATCAACCGGTGCAGGGCCTTAAGACTCCAGCCTTCGGCAATGAACTGGCGCGCCAACCAATCCAACAACTCGGGGTGCGATGGCGGTTCGCCCTGCGTGCCGAAATCGTTTTCCGTGGCGACCAGGCCCCGACCAAAATATCGCTGCCAAACGCGATTCACGGTGACGCGCGCGGTCAACGGATTCCTGGCATCGACTAACCAGCGGGCAAAGTCCAGCCGATCGGCACTCACGCCGCGTGGCTTGATCGGTGGCAGGACGCGTGGAACACCGGGCTCGACCTTTGCCCCGTGACGGAGAAAACTGCCGCGCAAATGGATATGGGTTTCGCGCGGCTCGGTCCGCTCGCGCATGACCAGGGTGGTGGTCAGCGCCGCTTCGACTTGTTTCTTGCGTTTGCGTAGTTCGGCGATTTGGGCCGCCAGCGGCACGCGCTCGGGATCGATCTTCAAGAACGCCTGGCGGATTGCCTTACGCTGTTCGTCCGTTCGTTCGGCTGCCGGCCGTCGCACTGCGTCGCGCACTTCGGGCGACTGCGACAGTGTTGTCGGCGGTGCACCGGTGACCAAGATCCGGAAGCGACCGATCTGCCTCGGTTTGTCGTCCGATTGGTGAGTCAGCGTAACGACGAGCCGGCCGACGCTCTCGTCAGGAATCGGCTGCTTCAAATGAAAGATGGCGGCTTGCGGCAAGCCGGCTTGTTTTGCATCAGTGAACGTCCAGCCGGTTTCGGTCGATCCGTCGATCGCATTGCCGATGGGGCCCTCTTTCGGTGAATAGGCGGACCGCGCTGAAGCCAGTGCCACGGGTTGCGACGAACCATCTTCGGCCGCCAGCGCCACGCTCAATTCGTGCAGGACAAACGCACCTTGTTCGTCCAATCCGGGTCCATGGTTTGGCAAGCTCGCATCGGGCAGCGACTCGAGCATTAGGGCCGTGACCGCGTGATCCGGTCGCGCGGCCGAAACGGTATAAACGTCGCCGCGCGGAATCTCACCGCCGGCCAGCAGCGAACCGTCGGCCAGTTTTCGAAACGTCGCTCCGCCGCTCGAACTGGCGGCCACGTCGAGCACGGTCCAGTGCAGCGGCAGCGTCGCGGCCAATTTCGCCTCCCATTCAACTTGGCGCGTACCGGAGTTCGCGTCGACAGTCGCCAGCCGTTCTTCCGACTGGCGGATCTCGGCATTCAACGCCGGCAGTTCCTTGGCCTGCTGATCAGTCGGAACCGGCAGCGTCGGCTCGTCGGCGTTGTTGAAAACTGCGAACAGCTCGTAGAACTCGCGCTGCGTGATCGGATCGTACTTGTGATCGTGGCAGCGGGCGCAACCCAGCGTCAGTCCGAGAAAAACCGCGCCGGTCGTGGCGACGCGATCGACGACGGCTTCGACGCGAAACTGCTCGTCGTCCGTGCCGCCTTCTTCGTTCACCAACGTGTTGCGATGGAAGCCGGTTGCGATCTTCTGATCGATACGGGCGCCGGGCAGCATGTCGCCGGCAATCTGCTCGACGGTGAACTGGTCGAACGGCAGATCACGGTTCAGCGCCTCGATGACCCAATCGCGATACTTCCAGATCGAGCGTCCGCCGTCGATCGTGTATCCGTTCGAGTCAGCGTAGCGGGCAAGGTCGAGCCAGTGGCGCCCCCATCGTTCGCCGTAGTGGGGTGAGTTGAGCAGCGCGTCGACCAACCGTTCGTACGCATCGTCGCGGCGATCGGCAAGAAACGCGTCTACCTGTTCAACCGTCGGCGGCAAGCCAATCAGATCAAGACTCAACCGCCGGATGAGCGTGGTCCGATCCGCCTCGACCGACGGCGCGAGACCCGTCTCCGCTAGCCGGCGCAGCACGAAGGCATCGATGGGGTTGCGGACGATTGCGCCCTCGGGGGCTTTCGGCGGAGTCACGTCGTCCAGTGGCTGGAACGACCAGTGATCGCTCGTCACTCTACCGACTGGGGCATTCGGTTCGTCTGGGATTTGAGCCCCTTCGTCAATCCATCGGGCCAGGATGTCAACTTGTTCGTCCGATAGTCCAGGGCCCTCGGGCGGCATTTTGGAGACGGAGTCGTCCGTGCCGTGAACCGCCTTGATGAGCAGGCTGTTTTTGCTGTCGCCTGCGGCGACCGCTGGCCCGCTGTTGCCGCCAGAAATGAGCGTCGCACCAAAGTCGACTCGAAGCCCCGATTCTTGTTCCTCGGGCCCATGGCATTCGAAACAATGCGCCTCGAGAATCGGGCGGACGTCGGCGGCGTAGTCGACAGCTGCGGCACCGGCGACCGAATCGACACCAAGCAAGATAATCGCTGCCGCAGAGAGCGCGAGCGCGAAGAACAAACAGCGCGCCTTTGGCCGGGTGGGATTCATAAATGCGTCCTGACGAAACCTGCCGGGGTCTGCGACGACAGGCTGCAAGCGGGCGTGAAACGCCGATTGCACTCGCGCGCCCAACGGTTTTGTTCGGTTGCGCAAAGGAAGGACCGCACGCAAGCATTTCGTGGTGCCGGCGAAACGTTCCCACCATCTTAGTCGAATGCCGGCGACATGGAAACCGACCCAAGCCGCCGGCAACGGTCGTTTGGATCGGCCCCTCGCGGCCGAACGCTACGCATGCTAAAGCACGCTCAGACGCCGGGCCACGCATGCCTGGCCAAGCGCCGAAAGGCGCTCGAAATCTGCCTTGGGTACTTCTTGCAATCGATCGCCCAAGCCGAGCTCGACGGCAGCCCATCGATAGGCCACGACAAGCGGCTGCGTCGCGCACAAGACGATCGGCACGTTCTCACCTAGCGCGCCGTAGAGGCTGCCCAGTTCGCCACCGATCAGGATGCCGCTCAGTCGCGACCGGCTTTCTTCCGAAGACGAACCGTGCAGAAGTTGGTTCGTGCGAACACGGAATAACGCGGACGCAAGCGGCAGTTCGGCCGCGATGCGTACGCCAGCCAAGAACGCGTCTTTGGAGTTTGGCCCAAGGGCGTTGGACTCGACCGCACCAACCGAATGGCGCAGGATACTTTGGCAGCTCATGATGTCGAACAATTCGCCCGTCATGAACGTCCGAAAGTCGGCCAGCGCGCCGTCGGCGACGTGCAGATGCTTCGAGTGCGTACCCGGCAAGACAACGACGCATCGCTGGGATAGCGGTCCGAACCTGGGCAACTGAAACAAGCCGAGCAATTGAGTCTCTTCTCCGCGCAACACGTCGTCCCGCGTTCGTACGCCGGAGAGTAAGATCACGCGGTGCGTGCCGGCCTGCGATCGCACCGGGTCGAGTTCGCGCGTGATCATGTCGCGGCCGTCGAGCGACCAGGGCACGTCGCCGTAGGGAAGTTCCTGCCAACCGATCGACGAGCTGGCCATTCCGGAAACGAGCACCGGCGGCGGCTTCGCACATTGCCGCAGGGCGTCGCCGAGCGCGTCGAGTGCTCGCTGTACGACTTCGCGAAACGCTTTGCCACGTTCTGGCATCGTCCGAGCATTTGCCAGCGAGGCAGTCCCTTCGTCGGTGGCAACTTCGGCAACCATGTCGGACCGGTCGGCATCGACCAGCCGTAGCCGAAAGTGCGTGGTCCCCCAGTCGATGGCAACTAAAAAGGCTGTCATTGTTGGCATTTTCGAGCACGACCGACGGAATATCGATGCCAGCAGCCTCGCGAATGCCCCAAAAACGGCACTTCGAGCAGCCAGACGGCATACTAACGGACCTAATGTAGACGAATCTGCCGGACGAAACGAAACCTACACGGTCCCTGCGGGGATCAATATGCATTGGAGCAAGGAGCGGGGCCGCAGCCACTAAATCCACATGTTTCTACTTGAGGTTTGGCCGTGCCAAATCCGGGGCAACGAAACGCTCGGGGCTTCACGCTTGTCGAGCTGCTGGTCGTGATGGCGATCATCGGCATGATGGTCGGATTGCTACTGCCGGCCGTGCAGTATGCCCGAGGATCGGCGCGACGGTCCCAATGCCTGTCGAATCTGCACCAAATCGGCATCGCGATGGAGAGCTATTTGGACGTGCAGGGGTCGCGGGGCAAGTATCCGGTTTTGTGTGCAATGCCCAGCGTGTGCGATAAGACGGCGCAAGTCACCGGAGTGCCGCGCTTCCTGACGTTGCGCGAAGTCCTGGCGCCGTATATCGAAGAGTCACTCGGCGCGTTCAATTGCCCGTCGGACGTCCTCTTGGACGAACCGCCCGACTTGCGATATTTCGAGCGCGAGCAGCAGAGTTACGAATACGACTCACAGCGAAAATTGGTGGATTTCGTATCTGAGCACGGATACTATCGCGGTTTGACTCGGCAAGAGGTCGAAGGAAACGGTGCCAGCCGCGGCGAGAAGCTCAGCACGACATTCTTGGCCCATGACTATGATAATTTCCACGGACCCGAGGGTTCCGCGGGACGTCGATGTATTTTGTTTGCCGACGGACACGCCGAGGCACCCTGAGTCGGCTTTCTTACCACCTACCTTCCACACAGGCACAACGAACCTGCCATGCCAACTCACGCCAAGTCCCATCGCAACGCAACGCCCGACCGCAAGAAACGAACGATCCTGGTCGCGTTATTGTTGATCCTGCTCACGGCAACGGTCTCGTGGGCCATGTGGTCGCGCGAGGATCCGCAAATGGCCAAGGTTCGCAGCATGGCCGAAGAGATGGAAGACATGAGTTGGGACCAGCGGCGCGACCATTATCGCCAAATGCGTGAAGAAACCGAGAAGCTCACTGACGAGCAGCGAGAACAGTTTCGCGACGAGATGCGCGGCCGGTGGGAAGAGCGCGAAGCCAAACGCATGAAGGAGTTCTTCGATCTGACCCCCGAGGAGCAAATTGCCGAGCTTGATCGCCAAATTGACCGCATGGAAGAGTGGCGGAAACGTCGCGAGGCCAACGGAGATCGTGGCCGCGAGAGGCGCGGCCGCGGCGACCGCGGTCGTGGCGGACGGCCACGTACGCAATCGTACGGCAGAAGCGCAGACGGCAGTAATGCGAATGTTGACCGTCGCAATTCACGGCTCGATCGCCGCAGCCCCGATAGCCGGGCGCGACGCTCCGAGTACTTCCGCATGATGACGGCACGTATGCGCGACCGGGGTGTTTCGTTCCCCCGGCGCGGCCCGCGGAGCTAGACGAGCGGCGGTCAACAAGTCCCGCGCGGGCGCCCTTCGTCGGCATAGCGCGAGCGCAAACCTGTCGCCGATCGGCCGGAGCGGGCCCAGAGCGCATTCCGCCGGAATTCTCGAGCCAAATGCCATCCTTCCTGGCTGCGCTATGTGCCGGGGAAGCATGCTGGCACGTGGCTGATTGCGGTTGACCGGCTGGCTGGGTCTTCCTACACTTCGCCCCGCGCTCTGCGGGAGTCAATTCTCGCGGAAACGTTTTCGCAATCGTGGATGCAACCGGTCTATCGCAAGGACACACGACATGACCCGACTCTTCTTATTCCTGGGCGCGCTGGCCGTCATTGGGTTGATCATTACCGGAGCCATCCAACTTCGCCGCACCGACGAATCAATTACGATTGAAATCAACCGTGGCCAGGTCCGCGAAGACGCTCGCAACGTCGTCGATCATGGCAAGCGGGTCTTCCGCGAGGCGGAGGCCGCTTTGGACCGCGACGTGGAACGTCAGTGAGCCAGTCCTACCGCGCACATGCTCTCTTAGTTTGTGCGGACGATCGCACGTCTTAGCATCGCAGAAGTTGGGTGAGAGCCTTTGCGCGGCTGCCCTCACCCCGCGAAATCTGCCCTCTTACGTTGAGGCAGCCGTTTTGGCGCCCTATCGCACGGCCGGCCCGAAGTGCTGTCCGCGGAGCCAGTTGGAACGACCCAACCGGCGAAAATAAAGCGCGAAATCTGGCTTTCGGCCGCTCGCCACATTATCCTATTCAGGATTCGCGCGGTTGCAGGTGCGCGAAGTCCCACGTCCCCCGCGACCATCGGGTTGACGGGGCCGATCCTCCCCTCATACGGCACAGCGATAGCGCCATGAAGCCAGCAGGCACGAGAAGTACGTGGCAGGCATCCGTACGTACCAGGCGCCTTACCCTTGAGTCGTTGGAAGAGCGCCAAGTGCTCAGTGCGGCCGCGCCGTGGCATAACGACGCGTTCCCACTAGACACCGACAATAACAGTCGGCTAACGCCTGCCGACGCGCTCGTCTTGATCAATCGCATGCTGCTGGTGGGTTCCGGGGCATTGGCACCTCCTGCGGGTGCACCGGAATATTATTACGACACCAACGGCGACAACATGCTGTCACCCGTCGACGTTGTGCGGGTCATCAATGGGCTGTTGTTCGGCCCCACCGACGTCACGCTCGACACGTTGATGCCGTTTACGATCGATCTGACGCCTCGAATGAAGGTCATCACCGGGGGCGATGAGCGTGTGCCCGACGGTACGCCGGTCCACGTGGACGTGGACTTAAACAACGATGGGATCTACGCGGGCGACGAAGTTGCCTACTACACCTCGAGCGTTTTCGACGGACTTTCCGAGTTCGAGTTGGGTCCCGCACTGCCGCCCAACGGTCCCGGCGGGCCCTATTCGATCAGCATGCGCGCACGACTGAGGAACACCGACGGTGTTCTCAGTTCGAGTGAATCGATGCCGATGATCGTCGATACGCAAACGTCCAACGCGTTGGCCAACTACGTCAACGCGCCAGACGCATCGTATCAATGGTCGCAAGTGTACCAGTTCAACGGACCGGGCTTCAGGTACTACGTGTTGCAGATGACTAGCCAGACTTGGCGCATCAACGACGTCAACGACCCGGTATGGGACCACTGGATGCGGGTCGTTGTGCCGGACGGACCTCTGCGAGACTCCGCGCTACTGTATATCGGCGGCGGGAACAACGCGTCGTCAGCACCCATCGGATTCGATCCCGCGGTGGATCCAGAAGATGCTGTGTTGCTTGGCGCGGCACTGGCCAACCGCACGGCCACCGTGGAACTAAAAGTTGTGCCCAACGAAGAGGTCTATTTCTTCGACGAAGGGCCTGGCAACCTGCGCACCGAAGACGAGATCATCGCCTACACGCTCGACAAGTACATGCGCAACATTGGCCAACCGGGCAACGAAACCTGGCCGTTGCTGTTGCCGATGGTCAAAAGCGCCGTCCGCGCCATGGACACGCTCGAAGCCTTTGTGCCCACCGTGTCCCCCGGTGCGGCGATCAATGACTTTTTCGTCACCGGCTACTCGAAGCGCGGCTGGACGACTTGGCTGACCGCGGCGGTTGACGATCGTGTGCGTGCAATCATCCCGGGTGTGTTTGACAACCCTAACCAGGGACCGCAGATGGTTCACCATGTGCAGTTCCTGGGCGACTTTTCGCTGGCGGTGCACGATTACACCGATCTGGGCATTTTCGAGCGATTCCAAACGCCCGAGGCCCAGTTGCTCTCGCGCATTATCGATCCGTACCGTTACTTCAATAACGGACGGTTCGAGATCCCGAAATTGGTGCTCAACTCAGCCGGCGACGAATTCTTCGTGTCCGATTCGTCGCAGTTCTACTTCGACGATCTGCCGGGCGACACGAACTACATGCGTTACTTCCCAAACACCGGCCACGGATTGGATGAGGGAGTCGGGGCGAGCACAATCACGTTCATGGACGCGGTACTCAACGATCGCGCCATGCCGGAATTTACCTGGACCGTCGGGCCGGACGGCACCATCGAGGTTCTCTCGACCGATACGCCGACGGTGGTCAAGCTTTGGAAAGCCACGAATCACGTCGCCCGCGACTTTCGCCGGCTGGCCACTCCGTTCTTGAATTGGACCAGTTCGGTTTTGGTCGATCAGGGGGGCGGGCGTTACTCCGCCAATTTGCCGACGCCCGCCAGCGGCGCCACGGCCTATTTGATCGAGCTGACCTATCCCAGCGCGATTCCCGGCATGCCGTACGTCTTTACGACAGATATCAAGGTCAAGTCGCCGATTCCGTACGCTCCGTGGCCGTATCCACCGGGCGCTCCGCTCCCGCTTTCGGCCGAGGCGCAGTCGCACACCAACGATGCGTCGATTGGCGGTTTGGTTGTCACGTTGGCAAATGAAGACGACGCGGCCGACGTGCCACTGTTCGTGCTGCCAGGGATCGAAGTCGACCAGTCAGAATTGTCGACTCCGGCAATGACCGACGCGCCGCACGCGACGGCGCACCTCGTTGCGGTGGACACCGTTGTCATCTACCTCTCGCCGCCAATCATGGAATTGGCCTCGGACGACGACGAGCCGGATGACCTGACCTCCGGGTCGGACGACGCGGTCGACGCGGCGCTCGCCGAGTTGATCGGAGAAGTGGCGCTATAGACGGGAATCCCAGCGCATCGGGACCACATCGTAATGCGCCCGCGGGCGGACTTCGAGCGGCCGGATGCTGCTTTGCACCACCCATTGCCGCAACGACGCGCCTGTTGTCCCCGCTTTGCACGATCGGCATGCGGCCAAGCGCATCTTGTTGGTTTCGATTAGCGCCGGCGCCGCCGAACGCAAAGGCTAACGATAGCCAGACCGATTACGGCTAGGACGATGCTCGATGGCTCGGGCACCGAGATCGTGTCCAACACGATCTGGTCAAGCAACGGAAGGTCGAGCCCACCCTGTGTCACCGTGAAGTTGAATTGTTCCCACGGCGGATTCGGAAACAGGTTCCACGTGACCAGGGTGTGCGTTGAATCGATAGGCGTAATGACTGGAAAGTCGGGAACCGCGCCGGTCGCAAGCGCGTTGGCCGTTCCCAGGGTATCGATCGAGATGATGTTGCCCGGGTTATGCGTCAACTGCAACCAGAGGTGCTTCACCGGTTCCGTGTCGACGATGTTGTCCAACTCGATGTGAACGTCGAACGAGGGCAACGACGAAACCCAGGCCCCGTCCCCGTCGTGCGGAATATGGCCAATCGGGCCCGTCAAATGCGCGAACGAACCACTCGGCGCCGTGCCACTGCCTTTGACGCCCACGTTGGTTAATGGGCCGTCGGGAGCCAGCGGGTTGGCCGAGGTAAAGAACTCCCACTCGGCCGTTACGGCGAATGGATCAGCTCGATTCCAGGAGGGCGGCATGAAGTCGTCGGCCGTTGCCGGCGGGACAAGAAGCGTTGCCGACGTCGCGGCAAGCAGCAGACCGAGCGCCGTGATGCGCGGAAACATGGGACTACCTCATGTTCATGAGCGTTCTCCGGGTACGTGACACGCCAGGTAGACTAATCCCCTGTCGACGCCGTGTCAAAATCGCCACGCTCGCCGGATTCCCTCGGGTGGCCCGACTTCATTTATCTGCTCGAGTTTGAGCGCCCGCCCATGTGGAAAGGGTCGGAGTGTCTGCTGTGTAAGCAGGGAATTCCAATCAATACGCGGTTCGGCCACGGAGTCGAGTTCCTGGCGGAACACCAGTTACGCGTTTCGCTGACGAAGGCCGGCAACAGCTCGCCGTTACCGCGGCAGCGCAGTCCACAAATTTGCACAATCCGCGTCGGAGTCGTGCCGCTACTCGTCCGCCGGAATCGCGAAATTGCCGGACCGATCGTGCCACACGGCGTGAATATGATTCGCAAGATTACCGGCGGAGTCCGGCTGCGTGTTGTTGAACTCGATCAGAAACGTCTCGCCCTGAACGTGATAATGGTGGCCAACATCCGGCTTGTCGGAACCGGCCCAGGCAAAGCGGATTCCGTCGACCCCTTCACGCTCGATGGCCGAGAGTCGTTCGGCGGCCACGTCGGCCGGCAGATTGCCAACATAGGCATCGATCAACTTTCGCAGCAGGTCAACCTGCGATTCCGACATTTCGCTGGCGGCCAGTCCTGCGGACAACGCCTCGGGCGGAGCCGCCTTGCCCGCATCGCGGATGTCGCGCGGTGCTTTGGGCGCAATCACGGCAATGGCTCGTTGTTCGTCGGAAAGCGCCGCGAGCAAGTCGAACGCCAACTGTTCCTCGTCGGCCAGCACGCGCAGGCCCTTGGGAAACCCGGGACCATAGTCGTCGCGTAGGACGCCCGGATTGGCACCAAAAAATGTCGGCGTCGAGGAGACGACTTGCTCCCTGTCGACGACGAAATTCAGCGAGAGATGATGCCCTTCGACGCTCAGGCCCCATCGGCCGTCGTCCTTGGGATCGCCAAACAAAGTGAAGTAATACCGCTCGGGATCACGGAGCAATCGGTTCTCGCGATTCTTCTCGAGAGCGTCTAAGACTGATTCCAGTTCCATGATCTTGGTCGCTTTGGAATAGCCGACCGCGCTGAGCGCGCTGGCGAGCAGGGCGTGCGCCGCCTTGCGCTGGGCAGCGCTCATCTCCTTGATTTGCAGGCCCTTTCGGCTTGGCTTGGGGATGTAGTGCCAGTCGGTGCGTTTTTCTGAATCGTACGGCAGGATGGTTTGGGCACGCTGGGAATCGGAGAGCGTGTCGACAAACGCCTTGCCGGCCGCCGTCATGCTCTGGCCCGTGGCCGCGATGCGGGCGAATGCCAACGTGGCGGCGCACGCCACCATGACCAATAGGACAGTCCAGCGATTGTTCGACGGGCGTGTCATGATGTTCTCCTTGGGTGCGGCTGCGCGTGGCGCAATCCG
>ERZ869936.487-NODE-487-length-37267-cov-6.612114_pt1 | contig 37267 bp, 26 predicted proteins | sample MGYA00520876_ERZ869936 | MGnify/ENA primary metagenome ERZ869936 (study PRJEB32218, sample SAMN09650985) | biofilter metagenome | isolation source: enrty point of leading RO module | place: Saudi Arabia: Thuwal, RO plant located on Red Sea | collected 2016-02-17 ... | reverse complement strand
TGACTGACTATATTCCCCTCCCGCCCCGCCTGGAGTATCTGTCTGGATTGCTAATCTACTGCCTAAGTATATATTACATATATCACCTGTAGCCTGTAAGGCATAGCCCTGGTGACTTGTTAATATACAATTATTAGGGTTAGGATCCCCCTGCTGTGCCAGTTCTATACCAATAACAGTTAATGATGTATTTGCAGGTATTGATGCATTAAATACAGGGGCAGCCTGTGTCCCACTAATTAAACTTTTAATAGCATATACAGTCAACGGGGCAGCATCTAAAGTAGGAGGCTGACCCTGTGTTAGGTTTTGTAAATAGCCATCAGCATTATATTCATTAGCACAGGTGCTTAGAGTGGATACAGCGTTATAATGTTTATTACCACCCATAACATCCCACACAGGCTGATATTTATTAGCAGCCTCATCATTAAAGGCTCCCTCAGGGTGTATAAGGGGCAGTCCCACGCTATATGTATTATTATTATTCATATAAAAGAAAACTTCTAAGAGGACTTTATTGTCTGTATAAGGCTTTTTCTCTCCATCAACTACAACATTATCTCCTGTAAATTCTATTGTACTACTACCCGCTGCATTTTTTGCGTTTAAGGCAAGCATCTCAACACTAACACGGTCACCTCTGCGTAAATTAAAATTAGTGCTATTAGTCCATTTTGCGTTAAAGTCCCCGCCATCCTGTTTATCTACCAGACTATCTGCTCTACTACATTCAATTAAAAAGGTGGTCTGTGACTGATAATTAGTATTATCTTCCGCCATAATATTATAATATAATAGTAGAAAATATAATTATTTATTAAATTATTATACTTTCAATTAACTGCCACTAACATATATGCTGCCGTTCTTAACTAACATAACACGCTCACATTCACTCCAGGTAAGGACACGGGTATTTTGTTGCCCATTTTGTGGTGTAAGCGTATATTTTAGATTAATCTCTACAGGACTTTTGCCGATAGAAGTTCCAGCCCCTAAGACATTATCATAGGTGCGGCTGAGATTAACCCCCATATAACCGAGAGATCCTGATAGTGTTTTGTGTGGTGCTCCTACGGCAAAACCTCCCTCCTGGTGTCCTAAGATGAACTTATCGGTAGGAAAGGCAACCTGGTTAGGATCAAAATTAAGATTAGCACCCGTAACCTGACCGACACAAGAAGTTGCACCGATATTGGCTTTTAGTGGGGTATTGAAAACCTGGCTAAGTTCATTATAGATTTTTGCGTCCATATCAAGAGAATTTACAAATAGGTTCTGATTATTAATCTTAACCTGTAACTCTGTTTCACCCTGTGATGCCTGTGATGAATAATCACCTAAAATAGGGTTACTAATACCAGTGGCAAGGTCGGTATAATCAGCCTGTGGTGGCATAGCCATTAATATATTTCTAACTATCTGATGATCTAAACCTAATCTAATTGTTTTATCTCTAACAATTGGTGCTGCGGGTGGGGCTGCCCCTGTGCCTGGGATAAATTCTTCTACGTGCACATAATCTGTATAAGTCATTTCTAAACCTTTTTGTAATGCGGATTGAATAGCATCCATAGGCGAACGCTTACCTGGCTGGTCATCATAATAGATAAGGTCTAAACTAAGGCGGATAGAAGTAGTGTCTAATAGATTGCCTGGGTTCCAGGGGACACCGATATTACTTTGTTTATTGACTACTGTGCGTAGACCTGGAAGGTCATCATTAAGGTCAAAAACAATACTAACACGACCATTAAGTAAGCCTAATGCGAGAGAAGTCTGACTAAGCCAGGGGAAAACGAGTTTAAGAGGGATAGTCCATTCGGGCGTATCAGCACTGGTAGTAGCGAGCCTCCAGGAGTCGTGTTTATTAATATCAGTTCCACCTGGCACGGCTGTATCGATCTTAAGTCCTACTGTGCCGTTGGGCATAATACCATATTCATTAGTAGCATCTAAACTATACATACCCTTTTTACCTGCTGCTGATTCATCTACCTTAAGTCCTGAAAAATGTCCCCACTTACACTGGAAGGTCTGGTTACGGACATCCTGATCTACCATAAAAGTTTTAAGTTGGAGAAGGTGGGGGAGTTGGTCTGTTTCCTGTAGTAATTCATTTTGGTAATAAATAGATGCTCTGCGGATCAAACCAGTTGCACCAGCAAAAAGAGGTATATCCTGAGTTGCTGCACCTCCTACCATTTTAAAAGTTAAAAATACGTCCGATGATAGTAACCCCTGCTGCGGGAGCAAAAATTTTACCTGTGACTGTGATGCAGCGGTTGGTTCTAAAATCATAGTTTCTACTCTTTGGTCTTGAGCCTCACCAGCACTAAGACCTACCATTTTTGTTAAGTCTGCCATTATAATATATCTAAATAAAAAAATATTATAATTAATTTTTAAAATATCTTTCCCTTTTTAACAAATGGAGAGAAATATTTAATTAGACACAGATATTATCCCATTACTATCAAAATTAACCATACCCCTATATAAGAAATATGAATAAGCCGACATAGGACTATTACCGTCTAATTTACTTTGGATACGCATACTATAAGGTCTGCCCATAAATGATGCAGTAGATCCATTATTAACAGCGTCATATCTAACACCTACACCGTAACAATTTTGGAAACCATTAGTGCCTACGCCAGTGGTAGAGTTATGATTTACATCGTTATTGGCGATAGTTAAACCCTCTGAGTTGGCTCCCGCTAAACAGGTAGTAGTAGCAACAATAGGTCGCATAGCATTCTGAAAGTATAACTGTCGCTGTGCTTCAAAAGTAGATCCTGCGTACTGGTCACCATTAGCCGCACCAGTATCACGTCGCACAATATTTTTTTCATCAACCTTAAAACTCAATGGGAATTTTATTCCCGAGCGGATAAAGTCTATACCTTCAATAGGTGCCCTATTAACCTGTGGATTATTAGCGGCTGTTGATTTATTAAGTAGCGGAGTAGTTTTGTATCCATCCTCTGAATAATTACTAATATGTTCTGTAGGCACAAAATTAGTAAAGGTAGATACTACAGCATTAAGTGCTGGATTGATCTGCTGGGTATTATCACCGTTATTAATAACACTATAAAAGTTCTGGAAAGCAGAGAAAGGGAGAGCCTTAATAGCAGGTAATTTACCTCCCTGAGGGACACCATAAGAACCCATAAGACTTACCTTACTAAGTTTATATTGACTATTAACAGTATTAGCAGTAGATCCAAATAGTGCCTGGATAGATGGAGCGAGTTGTATAGAGATGCGTAAGCCTCCAGTTCCTGACTGAAAACTAAGGGGGATATTCTCTCCGTTCAAAAATATACCGCATAGCAATGGCATACTAACTTCTATAAAACTTCTACCTACTGCAGCACCGCCAGTATTACAAAGACGACCCTGAACTTCTTTATTAGAAGTTGCTCCAAATTGTTGCCCTAAATATGTTGAGTAATCACTAAATCCTGCCCCTGAGGGGATAAGGGTGGCTAAGAGCCTGGGGTAGGCTCTGCAATACTCTAATACATTATTCTGCAAATTAGAAATAGTGATATTATCGATTACCGATGCAACGCCTACCTTGTTGTTAATTAAAACTTCCTGATTACCAGCACCTGTCTGGTCATTATTGTTAGGGCGGGCACCCGCTCCATCTTCTAATTGGAGTCTAAAACATAGGCGTAAATGACTGCTCATTAGGTATAAATCAGCAGCCCCGATTTCAAACTGAACTAAAGGATTACCGTCTACATAAGAAAAAGTAGCATCACCTGATGACTGGTTCATAGGTGCTATTTCAAACTTCTTTACCGAAGATATTGGTTGGCTCATTATACTATACGCTAATATTTTTTTTAAAAAAATATGGCTATTTTTAAAAAAAATTTATTAGTAGGACTAAGCGTATATCTTATATTTCCCTATCCCATTTTCTCTCACCTGTATAATTTTCTTCCAGTTCTAAGGTCTGAAATAGGACGTGCAAATCAGGTAAATCATTCGCAATTTTTAATAATTCATTTAATGTTTTACTACTACAAAATTTAATAACTGGAGATGCACGACATATCATAATCATCATCTCATCAGCATCTGGGGGAGGTGGGACTACTGTCGCATCCATTAACATATTAATACCCGCCGTTTTGGCGAACAATTCAAAGTCATAAGGACATTCAACTCTGCATTCATACCTAAACATCATCACTATATGTTACATCTTTTATAATCTTTAAATCAATTCAATTTTCATTTTTACCATAGCAGGCGGTCGGCATAATACCCTCGGGATCCTACGACCATCCTATCTTTTGCGTGGCGTTTTTTATATGCGGCTCTCCTTTTCTCTGCCTTCTCCTTACCATCTTCTGCTAAAAAAGTTGGATAATCTTTATATTTTATATCGCCGATTGTCGCAATTTTCTTTAAAAAAAATTTATTAGTTTTTTTATCTTTTACTTTTTTAAATACATCAATCTTTTTTTTTGCGTTAGTAGAGGGTTTTACCGTCACACCTAACTTTTTTGCTTGTTGTTTTGTATAGTTTTTTATTTTATAACTACTCATATATATAGTTGTATTATTTTATTTTACTTTTTTGCTTTTTTTATTTTTATTGGTTTCATTTCATAATAGCGTTCAAATGTTGCAGCATCAATAGGTTTTTTAATATAAGGTAGTGCCCCTGTCGGGTTGCGTGGGTATAAATACATAGTATATTTATTACCCGTGTGCTTACTTTTCATTTTTACAATCCTGATAGACTTAAACTCCACCCCAGTATAACGGTCAGGCAACTCTCCATATTCTGGCTCGGGGAAGATATGTCGCAAAATTCTACGGGTTTTTTCATTATTCTCCATCCTACCCCGTGGGACTTTCTTTTTCTCTGGTTTAGCCTCTGGCATATCATCCTTAGCCTCTGCGACTGGTTCCACCTCTGCTACGGGGACAGGATCCAACTCTGGGACAGGGGTCGGTGCCATAATATCAGCCATCGCATCCGCACATAGGGCAGCGATTAACTCTGCCTGGGTTCTTTCTGGCTTGGCTTTCTTTTTCTTTGCCGCTGCTGCTTTGTAGGCAACCCAGTCAGGTTCATCAAAGTAAGGTGGGGTGCCATCCTTAAGTCTTAGTATATCACCTACATCTTGCTTAAAGGGGGAGTAACGGATCCTCTCTGGTCGTGGTAGTGAGTTAAATAACTCCTCACTTATACCCCACTGGTCTGGACACAATTCATATTGCATCTGATAGTAATTTCTATCAGCAGTGGTATATAGCCGCTTAGTCTTATGGTGATTTATATATTCATTAATTTCATCCTTACTATGATTATACATATCACAAAACATATCAGTCATAAAGGCAATCCTGTCCGTAAATTTTTTGTATTCACACGCATTACCTAAGGCATTATATATTGCCCTGTAATGATATTTTAATACGCAGATCTGACGCAATACGGCTCTGCCCTTATGACCTTGAAATTTAAACGGCTTCAATTTTCTTGTGGTGACCTGATGCCCGCAGCATCCACCATAGCAGGCGTGCGTGTGGGTAGGTATTTCTTTTTTTTTATCTTTTTTAGTAGATTGGGTTTTACTCTCACCACCGCTTGTAACGGTCATATCTTCTGGGTTCTCTGGGTTCATCATCATCTGGTTAGTAATATTTTGATCTGTAAAATTCTTTTCAATTTTATCAGTGGCAATCTCTGCGGATGCGTTCTGCGTCTGGTTAGGGTTCATCTGCGTCTGTGTAGTGGGATCCATTATGAAAACGAAAAACTTCAATTTTCTTTTTTTTTGCTGTCGGGCAGTTTAGGTATATTACTATACTGTGCTGTGTTTGTGTACCCACCCCCCAGTCAGAAACGAAAAACTTCAATTTTCAGATACGCACCCCGTCTGGGTGGGTTAGGGTTAAAAGTTAGGGTTCAGTACGCACGAACCCGATGGGGTGGCAACCTACCCCTGGAATGAAAACTAAAAACTTCAATTTTCTCCTGGGTATATGGATAGGGATAAAGTTAGGGTTAGATGGGCAGATGCAAAATTTTGTAAAATTGAAGTTTTTCGTTTTCTAAGAAAAGGTGAGGTATAACACACCAGACCAACCCTAACATAGGACGATCAGTTACTCCACTATGACGCACTACCAAGTAGCCACCTGTTATAAACTTGATGCGGGCAAAGCAAGTAATGTGCTTAATAAAATTCAAGAAATATGTCCTAATGATGCTGCTAATCGGCGTGGATTCAATGGACATTTATGGGTAGAGGTAGATGGTGCTAATGATGACTATGACCCTAAACTAATTATTAAATATGCACTGGGGACTAAAGGGAGTAAGAATTTTAAAAGATTATATAAACAGGGTAAGATAGGTGCTGTAGTATATCAATACTTCGATCCGTCCATAGAACAATTAATAGTTAATTATATGTATAAAAGAGCATCGGGAGAAGTAAAAAGTTTTATTAATAAAAAGGTTGAGGGTGGAGAGCCACGGGCTCAGGTGCAACATAAATTACTGCACGAATTTCAAGATACGGCTGGAATGTGCGTCCAGCGGTCAGTAATGAGTTATAACTACCATAAAACCTGTGGTGTCTACAAAGATATTAAAATTAGGGCTGGAGCCTATGGTTTTAGAATAAAAAATACTAAAAAAATATACTGGCTATATGGATGCAATGTCGCTGGTATGGCAGGTATGAAAATATGGGATGACTGTTAGGGTTAGATGGTGTCCCAGTCGTAATAAATTTTTTTTAGAAAATTGAAGTTTTTGGTTTTCATTTGGGATGTGACCTATAGCAACTGAAAATTGAAGTTTTTGGTTTTCATTTGGGATCTGACCTATAGCAACTGAAAATTGAATTAAATTAATCCAGACTAAAACCTGATATACAGATCACGATGGCTTACACTAAGCAAGAGAATATCGCACACGAGATGAAACGCATCCTAAACGCACCTAAGGTGGAGGAGGGATTAAAAAAAGAACTTAATGATGATAATGTTATATTTAAATACTATGACCGTAATAAGGCTATGAGGGTGAGGTCAGCAAGTGCGGATGGACTATCTATCGGCACCTGCGTCCAGGAGTCCATTAATAATTTTGGTGTGTATTTTATGATGGATTATAAACCTAAAATGATGCGTGGTATGTTTAAGACAAAATTTAAAGGGGATGGTCTATTATTCCACGCCTGGCTTGAAATATATGTTGACGGTAAATGGTATGTTGATAGTAAGGCTAATGGACTGCATAAAAGGGTGCCTAAGGATTATTATTATAAGATTAATAAGGGTATATTGGTAGAACTTGAGCAACAGATAATTCTTCTTGATATGATAAAAATTGACGGTGGAGTCCGTATAGCAACTACACCTACAAATAATACTATTAAAAAAAAATGTCCGTAATAAATATAATGAAAGAAAATAAAAAATATGTTCCTAAGACTTTGAGTAAGTCTGATAAAACTAAACAGCGTAAAATTTTGAAAGAGAGGAAGGAGAAAGCCTCTAAGAAAATTTTTTTAGAAAAAAAAGTAAATAAACAAAAAACTAAGGAGAGCACATATACAACCAGATTTAAGAAAAAATATAAATTAAAATCATATACATTACCTAATATAGCCAGAGCCACAGGCATTCCACTAAAAGCACTACAAGAAGTAAAAAAAAAAGGTATGGGGGCTTATTATAGTGCAGGTAGTAGACCTAATACCACAGCCACACAGTGGGCAATGGCACGGGTTTATAGTTATATATTAGGTGGTAAAACAAGAAAGGTAGATAAGGCTATTACTGATAAGTATAAGGTAAAATTTTAATTTTTTATTGGGCAATAATTCTATCGAATGATGATCGGCAGTGGGGGCACTTCCATATCTGGTGTACCATCCCTGGTATTATAATCTTAGGTTTGTAAAATTCCTCACCATTCCACGTGCCCTTATATATATGGCTACAACAACTTTTGCAGCAGAATTTTTTACAAGTCCAGCATCGGACATTATTATTGCGTAGGCAGAGTGTTTCAGGCTCTGACTCACAGTAGGGGACATCACAGGTATAAGTAGTTTGGTTACTCATTTGCGTCTGCATTATACTAATTATTTTTTATGTAAAATTCTTTTCAATTTTATATAAATGGAGAGAAAATATACGATAGGACTGAATTTATATCTCATAATTAATATCTCTCCATATATTATATGGAGAAAGCAGAAAACATTAATGATGGTATTTTTAAATTGTATAATAATGATTGTTTAGAGATAATGAAGTCACTGCCAGATAACAGCGTAGATATAATTATTGCTGATTTGCCCTATGGACGCTTTGACCATCTAAAATGGGACACACCTATAGACTTAGATAAGATGTGGGTAGAAATATGGCGTATATGTAAGCCTAATGCACCTGTATTTTTATTTGGTGATATGCGGTTTAGTGTAGAATTAATAAATTCACAAAAGAAATATTTTCGTTATGAAATTGTTTGGAATAAGATGGTAAGCACCTCCCCCCTACTTGCCCGCAAGAGATTTGGTAAGGCTACAGAATATATAAATGTATTTTATAAGCATTCACCTGTATATAATTACCAGGATTTTCATAAAATAGTAAGCCAGAGAAAGGCTAATGCGGGTCAGACTGGGGTCGTAGGTGCCAGAAGAAAAAAGCGTATGGTTAAGTATAACACCTATGAACCACGCTTACCATTAAATATTATTACTGAAAAGTATATTTATGGTAAGGATAAAGCCATAATAGGTATTACAGAAAAACCTGTAAATGTTATGGCTAAATTATTAAATTATTATAGTAATGTTGGTGATGTATGTTTAGATATGACGATGGGTAGCGGCTCCACTGGTGTTAGTTGTGCAATGACTAACCGTAGATTTATAGGAGTGGAACTCAATCCTAATCATTTTAAAATTGCTAAGGATCGTATTGAAAAGGCGTATAATCTGTAACTATTATAGTAGAGGCGAACTCCTCCCACTCTACATCTAATTCATCATATAGGGTAATCTCTCCATCTATCTTACTATTTATCTCTCTATCAAAAACAGGTATAAGACCTTTTTTCATAGCCAGATAATGTGGTGGACGGGGTATAAATGATATTACTAACTGTTTTAGTTCTATAGGTATTTTTTTTAGAATATCCATAATATTATTTATCATAATAGTTTTCATAAATAATATTTGGAGAGAAATTTAATACTGGACGGCGATTGACCCTGGGCTAATGACTAAAGTCCTAATGTGGTAGACCCAGGTATTAAGTAGTTTTTCTTGTGCATTATCATTAGCGGCTGTGCTATATTCCATATTTAATACTACTTCCTGATCGTTTGCATTAAAACTGTGTCCTACCTTAGCAAGTTCTCTACCTATACCGAATGCTTCACTATTGCGGGCAAGAAAGCGTGGAGCCGTCTTCCATCTGGCTAAGGCTTTTTCTAATTCGTGGGCGTGGATGGCGTTCCAGTCATAGGTTGGTAGACGGCGTGCCACTCTACTTACATCTACCCTGCGATTAGGAGTAAGTCTATTAGCAATATTGTATTGATAGTTGAGCATTCCATCTCTAACAGGTCTAAAATTACTAAGAACTAAACTATTCTGTGTACCCATAGGGAAGGATAGAATACTCATCGCCCTATGTTCTGTGGTCTGGAAGTTAATATTTGGTCTATTAACACGTGCATTAAGATTATCACGGTAAATATTGTAACTACTATAATCTAATTTAACTGATCCACTATTAACTTTTCTTACCATAGCATCAACCTGACCCTGGGCTGCTTGAACTACAGAACAGACCATATCAACATTTTTTACTGTATAATCTGCTGTAAATGATGATGAAAATACAGCAATTTTGGCTGTTGCGCCCGCTACATCTCCCGCGCCTACGGCAACCTGGGCGAATGTAAGGGTTACTTTACCTGCCACTACAGTAATATTTGTAATTTCACCACAATTAAATATACCACCAGCAGTGGTTTCAAAACCTACCTGTTGTCCTACTCTAAATGGACAATTAGCATCTGTTGCTGCTACTGAGGGTGCCGTAGTCCCTGCGTTCTTAAGTGTTAATGTAGTAATATTACCTGCGGCGATTGCTGCATCTGTTTCAAAAAAGACACCCTGTGCTAAGAAATCGTGGGTTAATACATTCATTTCAGTAGGGGTGAAAGTTTCTCCTGCTGCCTGGGCTCCTACAGCAGGGGGTGTATTAGTAGCAACCCCGATCTGAGTAAATGCTTCTAAGGCTTGCGCTCCCTCTGCGAGGGTTATGCGTAACCTTATTCCATTGCAAAGTATGACTGGGAAACTCTTAGCCCCGCTGAGGATTCCCGACATCCATAGTGGAAAGCACACCTCAACTGGTCTGTATTTTGGAGTAAGTGATGTGGCAGTTGATTCCCAGTATAAAGATGTAAGGTTAGTTCCTCTAACGGGTGATTGTCCTTCCATCAACCCTCTTAAATTAGTAAGACCTGGTGTTTTATCATAGTAAAAGTGCTGTGCAGTCCAATTATTATAATTTTCAAGTTGCTCTAAAAGTTGCTGGTTTTGCCCATCGTAGATCTGCACTTCCTGGATAAGACTGTGTACCCCTGCCCTCTGGTCTGGTTGATGCAGACAATTACCACTAAGTTGCACAATCATCTTAAGGTAAGTTTCCTTAGGGTTAAGGATGGGGACATCTTCTGGTGGGATAAAAATTTCAATTACATCCCGTGCTTTGTATTCGGAGTTGCGATCGGTCAACACGCTTTTTGCGATAGTTGGAGTAGCCATTATAATATACTTAAATATAAAAAAATTATATTTATTTTTTAAATATAATTTTGTGTAAAATTATACAGCAACTGAGGAACGAACAGGTGCTATATATCCCCCTGCTAAATTAGCAGAAGGTAATTGTTGCTTAGTTAATTGACCTGGAATTTTCTCCGCTGCTGCTTCTTTTGCTCCCCCAGCAATTTCTTCATAGACTCCGTATCCCGCGGCGGCTAATCCAGTGGCTGCAGCGGCTGCTCCTAATATTTCACCTACAAAAGGGATCCACGACGTGGCTGCCGCTGCCTCTGCTAAACCTGATGCCGCTCCTTCAATACCAGCAGTAGCCGCACCCTCGGCTGCTTCAGCCCCGCCTGATATAGCCTCTGATACTCCTTCAGCCCCAGCACTAAGTGCGTCGCCTGCCCCCTGTGCAATATCGCCCGCGCCCTCGGCTAATGAACCACCACTCTGCTCAACATCGGCAGCATCATCGGCTAAGTCTTCTCCTAAGTCATCAGCATTATTGGCTCTGGCTCTGGGTCTAACCTGTCCTGGTTCTTCTGGTGCGTCTACATCTTCCATCCTCATTCTACGCTGATCGTCTATTTGGCTTACATTAGTGCTACGAGTTCCCCTTAAACCTTCATTAGCATAGGCATCTGCTTCTGCTGATTCTATACCTGTAGTGGCACCCTGTCTTCCTCCTACCTCAACCATATCCTGTAATTCTGTGCCACCTTCACCAGTGGCATCATAATTTCTACCTAAATCTTGCATCTCAATATCACCACCAGATGTAGCCTGAGTTTCACCCGTAGCATCAGGCTGGGTAGAACCACTATCTACATCGTTACTGCTCTCCACTGAGTCATTATTTTCAATATTACCACCTTCATTATTGGCTTCACCTGATGCTCTGCCTTTAATTCTATTATAGACTAATTTACCACCTTTATAAACCATTTTACTAAGATGAGGGACAGCGGCACCCTCTAAGCCCTGTTTAACAAGTTCTTCACCTTTGCCCACGAATTCTTTAGCCCGTTGTAAGGCTTTTGTCCGCTTAGCCATTTGGTTAGACTGTAGCACACTCACTTTATGGTCGTAAAAATTGACCTCGTTTGCTACAGCACCCCTAAAAGCGTTTAAGTCGTTCTGTAATGTAAAGGGATTATTCATTATACTCTATATCAATATTTTTATTCTTCATCAACATCATTTTTTAAATTATTAGGGTATAATTTTTCTTTAAAGTTGAGAAAAACCTCGGGTGGAGTTGAATCGAACCTAAAATATAACCACGAGTAGGGTGCCTCTCTCGCTCTGTCTAACATAGCATCAAATTGAGCACTGCCACCGAATGTATCCGCAACATCATCTTTTATGGTCTGTATTTCTTTTTGCGATCTAATATTACCACTTAACAATAAACCAGTCATATTATTACGGATTATAGTAGATATATCATTATATTTTTGGTTTGCGTATAACATCATCACACCGTCACCACGCCTTACTGAATGGCGAAATCTGGTCGCAAAGTGGATTGCCTTACCACCTTTCCTGCCGTGTTTATTTAGATCCCCGCATATATCATCCAGTATTAAAGCAAAAGAAGTATCTCCCTCTTGTTGCTTTTTCATTTTTTGTTGTTCTACAATGCCATCAATTATTGCATCTGAATACATCTCGTGGCAGGTATTTTTATATTTTTCAGCAGAGAACCTGGAAGTCGCATCATTAAATATAGTATTACTAATAATATGCACATCTTGAAAGCAGTCTAAGTAGAAGTTAGGGTTATGTAAATAATTATTCCAGAGGCAACTTTTACCAGCGCGAATCGGAGCAGCTACCACTAATAACTGACCTTTATATATGTCTGGTAAATTAGGATGGAGTTTCTTTCTCTTCTTTTTCTCGTTCTCTAAAGGCTGTATTGGTAAGATTGTTAAATCATTATTCATTTAATTTATATATAGATTATTTTTTTCTCTACTATAATTAAATGAACGACTCTGATAAAGAATTACTGGACAGTTTAAAAGTATATTGTCCGCCTGAGATAGTTGCGAAGTATCAACATAAACAACAAAAGCCACGGGACTGGGTTAGGTTCTACTATTATAAGAATAAAAAGCGTAATATAGTAAATGCTAAGGATATTAAATATGATTATGAGGTTAGTAGTACACTCAACTACAATAAAGATACATTTTATAAAATGACTGGGATGAGTTCTACTGATGGTTATTTTGATTATTACTTTAAATTAAAAGAACATTTACCTAATGTGGTGGTAAAGAAGTCTAATCGTAATAATAAAACTGAGAGGACAAAGATTATGTCTAAGCCTACAGATAAAAAACATTATGATATTGATGAAAATGGTAAATTTATTATTAAATTTGAATAATTAATAACCGAATGATGTAGAGAATAAGTTACTCCCCTGCCTACGCTGTAATATACTATAGGCTGAAAAACTGCCATTCTCAGTTAAACTATCGGCTGTTGGTGTTAGTTTAACATTTTGTCTTTTATTTTTTTGGATCGGAGGTCGTGGACGATGTTGTTGGGCAATTTTTTTGTTAGGATGCGGGGCAGGGGTAGTATCTATCATCTTCTTCTTACGGGCTTCATATCTATCCATTAAACTGCAGAAGTGATCGAACTCCATTCGGGGTGGTTGTATTGGTTGTTGCACTGGTATTGGTATAGGCTTGGTAGGTTTCTGCCGTCAACTCCTTTTTCTGGCTATCTCATCTTCTTCTTTTCACTTTTTTTTGGCTGCCGCTTTAGCCCTTCTAACTTGTAGGGACTTTTCTCTGGCTTTTTTTAAGGCTTCTTTTTGTTTTTCAGTCATAACTTTCTTTTTTCTTGGTTTTTTATCTTTTCCTCTTTTGCGATATGCGGGTTTTTTTGTATCTGCCTCTCCCTGAGGGTGAGTATCTGTCGGTTCTGTAATTTCCATATTAATATTATCTCGGTTTTGTTCTTCTTGCACCCCATCATCTAAGAGTTTCTCTTCCTCTTCTTCTATTTTTCTCTCCATTTCTTTTTTATTTTTCTTTTGTCGCATAACAAAAATATCTTTTGCATTAAAATGTTTTACATTCTTAGGATCATCTTCTATATCTTCTAAATCTAATTGCTTACCAGCCTGCTGGTCTTTACTTAATTGTATTAGTTTTTCTGGATCTTCTTCTAATGTTAAGTCTGGCATTCCGTCTATACTATCATCAAAAACTGGTTTGTGTCCGCTCATCTTTTATATAAATATACATAGATTATTATTTGTATAAAAGAATTTTATTTAATAAAAAGCACTATATGCCCTATCTTCTGGAGAGAAAGGTTTGGTTAGAGGATTAACACCTCCTACCTTAAGTTCTTTACTTTCTTTACCACATCTTATTTTAATCCATATAGTAGAGTCTGGTGCCAGCCCTATTAATTTTCTCCCCGTTACGTCCGTCAACTTAACTTTTAACTGGTTGATTGAATCCTCTGATAGATTTTTACATTTAATATAATTTTCAAAATTAGGTTCGTGATATACATTAGTCCTACTATCACTGGTCACGGCTAAACCTATTACCCCTAAAATATTAGCAGTATTGGCTCCACCATATACACCACTACCAGAGCCTAACTCTCCCTCTATACTAAGATTAGGCATCTGGATCACGCAGACCTGGTCTTTATCCTCCCAGTTTCCATTTTCATTAGCATAAGTAGATACTAAACCACTCTGGCTATTAGCAGATGTTAATGTATTCCACTGGTTTTCGTTAAAACCAATAGTAGATGCTATATTAGATATTCTTTTTGCTGCCGCTAACATTTCTCCCTTAACACCAGTGGATGCAAAAGGTTGAGAACTAAGTGGAGAGAAAGCAAAAGTTACATCTTGAAATGAAAAGTTGTTCTGGGCAATAACTGATGGTGCAGTAACATAGGCTGGATCACCATCTATATTACTCATCGATTGAATTTCTGTCGTGGCTACACCGTGTTCTATACCTTTCATCATAACATAACCGAGAGGTTCAGGGTCACCTGGTGGCACAACTGGTGGAAATGCTATACCTCTACGGTGTTTAATACCACAACCCATATAAATCTGTCCTCCATCTCTGTAGAGGCAAAATTTATCTACTCCATTAGCCGATGCATAATCATCTACTGCTATATATCCTGGAAATCCATTAGATGTTGCATTTCTAACTGATCCCTGTGCGGGTGCGTTTAAGCCTGCTGCTGGGACAACAGTAACCCTAAAATCAATACAACACTTTCTGGCATCATTAGCATTAGGTGCTACTGGAGCATTAGCGTCAGTCCCAGCCTTACCATCTACAGGTCTAAATGCGATTTCACAATAATTAGGCAATGCGGCTCCGCCTATACCCCAGACTCCTTCTCCTACCTTAATAGCATTAGACTCTACCCAAGGCTTACCGTTAGATATTGCTTCGGTAGGCATATAATATACCCCGACTGTTAAAGTTCCTGGTGCTGCCTGTGCTGGTGTAAATTTTTCAACCTTCCAAAATAAGTCCCATTTATTACCACCAACACTCCAATCTAATTTAAGGTCTTTTCTATTTCTAACTACACCCCGAACATCTTTCAATCCCTTCTCTACTTCTGCTGTAACTTTACTGCCCATCATAATTCCACCCCTTAAACTAAACAGATATGTCTGGTCAACTGTTTCATCTATAAGTATTCCCCATCTATATCCGTATTCTTGCACTGGGGTAATACGATTAGCAGCCACTCCACCATAGGTAGAGTTATTTACTGGCTGTAATATACCTGCACCATTACTGCCATTCCATAAATTATCCACCTTTAAACAATCAGTGCCCGTTTCTTGTGGGCAAAAAGCACAAAAGGTAGGATCAACAGACCACGGTTGCATAATACCTGGATTTCTATCCCAGTTATTTTCAGCAACTTCAGGAGAACCTTCTAATGCTTTACAGGTTACAGCGTATCTTTCTCTCAATCCAGCCTGTGTTTCATCATCTGTTTCCCTATAGACATAGTTTCTATCTACTGTAAATTTCATTTTTTTTGTAGCATTATCATAGAAGCAGTAAAGTCCTAATCTTAATGGTGATGGTGGTATATCTGAATAGTTACTGCCATTAAAACTACCACCATAATTACCAACAGCCAGTGCTTGAATAATCTGCGATGCTAATTCTTGTGGCGAGTACACACCTGGTGCTACTTTAACATTATAAGATGGAAAGGCTGCGTAGGATCCTATATTAGGATTACCATACAAAACTACAAAACCATCATTAGTTTCTTGTAGGATAGAGTGACCTTCCTCGTCGTCTAAACGGTTAATATTAGCACCTACCAAACAAATCTCTGCATTGCGTGGTAGTTTTAACCCTCTACCAAAATGATTTTCAAACTCTGCTGGGTCTTGTCCCTGACTATTGAGCACTATTAAAGACATTATAATATAATCCAATATAATTTTTTTGTTAGATTATAGTATATGGATATTATGACTGCCAACAATCTCACTAAAATTAAAAAACCTAAGACTGTAAAACTCTCTCAACCACACCTGACTAAGTTAAATGATAAGATTATTCATAGAAAAGATATTAAAACTAATGATCCAACCAAAATTTTTGTTAATTACCCTAATAGCCGTAAGAAGAAGTAGATAATTCTTTTATTTTATCATCGCTAAACCTATATCCTACCAATGCTCTTCTTGTTCTTTTACCTAAGCAACCATCATCTTCTGCCACTTCTTCCCAATCATCACCTTTAAATTGTTTAATATCATAGGTTTTTACCGCATTAGATGGAAAGCAATCCCCTAAAAACTCTTTAGCCTTTGTTTTCCATTTATCATAGCCTAACTTTCTATCTGTATCTTTTTTCCATTCTCTATAGACTTGCTGCGCATCTAAGTTATATTTCTCATCTTCTACTAAGTTTTCATCAAACCAACCCCGATCGTTACTTAAATTCCATAAGAAGAATTCAGTTGTTTCTTTAAAATATGGAGTCAAAATTAGTCCCTCTTTTTTATATTTTCTATAGGCATCTATCAGTATTAACATAAATGCCTGTGAATAATACCCTTTAGTAGCCTGATCCTTAAATATTTCATCTCTTTTTTTATGTTTTTTATATGTTTTACCATTATATTCAAATGTTAAGTCAGGGTTAAAGTCCTCCTCCTTAGGAAAAACAAACGGAAATTCAACTCCCTTTATTCTTCTTATCATACTGTATCCCTCTGTATCATTATTAAATTTAGCAAAATGATTAAGTGGAATGAATAAGTGTCCCATCTTAAAAGGTGTATCCTCTTTCTGGTAGTTAGTTCTAACTAACATAATGTCGTTGCCAGTCATTTTTTTAATTGTATCACTATGAAATTCATAATCTGCTGCGGGTTCTGCACATTCAATTACCCGTTTTTTTACTGCCCCATAAAGGTGCGGATTGCGTGTATCCGCCTGTGGCGCACATAATTCAGACCAATCTAAAGGAAAGTAATAGGCTCCAAATGCCATCCTTACCAAACACATTAATAAACCTTTACCATTACTTCCCTCTCCCTTAATAAAATGTAATATTTCTTCATAATTACTATCACCCCTTAGACATCTGCTAAGGGCTTTTAACATATACCACATATCCTCCTCGTGTAAAAATATATTTCTTATCTTAGACATAATCACCGCCTTATCTTTCTCCATCTTTTCCCTGATTTTTTCATTGCTCATATCAGGAAAATTATAACCACAGGACATATTTACAAACTCATTACAATCAGGTTTTGCTGATCTAAAACAACAATCATCGTCAACATCCAGTACACCATTATCAAAACCTAATAAATTCATATTTACATCTAACATATTTTCAAAATCATCATTAGTAAATATTTCTAAACACCTATTAACTACTTGAACTTTACTGGCTTGATTACATATTTTCTTTTTTTGTTTATTATTTATGTCGGCTTTCATTTTATCTGCCATTTTCAATAATTCTGTTATGTAATTATGTTCGATGTTTTCATCGTCCCCATCCATAAAAGGCATCTGTAATGTTGCACTTACATTAGCCTTTATCCAATCTTCAATTTGTTTTATTTTTATTACATACGCTTTGTATAAACTTTTTTCTAATATTTCTAACTGGAGAGATTTTCGTTCCTCAGACAGTTTCACTATCCCATCCATATAGTCCACATATTCATCGCATAACTTCTTTTTAGATATTGATTTATATAAACCTGTATCAGGGTTTAACTTATATATAACATCATTACAATATTGATATAAGTGTTGTTGTTTATTACAAAATAAACTTGCTAAGAAATTATCATCGTCCTTAAGAGGGTCTTCCCGTCTTATACCATATATTTTTTCAAAAGGGTCAGTATAACTCTCATCTACTATTATACCTTCCAGATCCAACATACCAGCGACAGTATCAGCCTCATCAAATTCTTTTACTTTTACTTTAATCCTATTAGTTTCAAATCTTTCAACTATAGATTTATTTACTTCATTTATAAAATCATCTATGGTGTGCCTTTTAAATAATGATTTTAACATCATTACCCCATCGTGGCATAGGACAATTTCTTTAAAATTAGTGGATAATATACGCATCTCGTGCGCAGTCTTAATGATATGTTCTAAAAATATTTCTTCGTAAGCCTGTAAATAATAGGATATAAACCTATTATCTTTCTCCCACGATGTATTTTTATCTTTTGTTACTAATGCATAAAATTCACTATTAGTTGCTTTTAATAAATTTCTTATCATATTTACCTCTTTTTTAAAATTTTTAATATACTGGGGGGCTTTCTCTGCCTCCTCTTCTGGAACATTACCTTTTTTCATTAGGATATTCTTCCACCCTCCCCCGTTAATTAGTGTAATATAGAGGATCTTTGCTGTTTCCCTATCAATCTTCCAAAATTTTTGTGCTAATTTAAGTGTGACTTCCCTATTATCCAGGTATTTTTTTAAATTAACAGGCTCGGAGAAACCAGCCTCTACATTATGTGGTAGGGTTGCTATGTAATATAATAGTGTAGGGTGGCAGTTAATTATGTCTATATCATAATATAGCCCATCACATAACCAATGCCTAACAGGTCTACGCATAACACCTAATGAGTAGGACATCTTAGGAAAGACTCTGCCTATATCACCTTTACTAAAATAGTGCACCTGTAAATAGTATTTACCATTATTATTAATTCTTTTACACTTTTTCATAAGGTTAAGTATAAAGTTTCTTTCATTAGGGGTCTGCCAGTGGTCAAATATCCCGTGTTGCGCATCCCACCAATCAGTATCTTCCTGTAGAACAGTTTTAGACCTTAATAAAGCATCTAACTTTTCCATAGGTATTACTTCCCAGTAAAGGGCTTCCTTCAGCCAGCGGTTGTTCGTGTCCGTAGTAATTTTCATATATATATTATATAAATATTATTATTTCTTTAATATAATTTTTATATAATATTATAAATCAATTTTATTTATTTTTTCCACTAAATGTTTCATATTTTCCTTAATGTTCCTCTTCAGTTGTTTCAGATCGTGTTTTAATTTTCTGTTCTCGTGTGTTAGGGTTTTAATATGTTCGTTCAAATCTTTTATGATGCCCAACATCTGCTTTATTTTTTCCTCAGGGTTAGTTTCCATCTACATTATTATTAGATATATCTTTCTTAGGACGACCTCTCTTTCCGTGTGGTTTATACCAGTTCTTCTGTGCCTTCTGCATTGCCGCCTTACCCTTTTTTGTTCTGTAATAGTTCCGCATATATTCATTATGTTTTAAACGCTTACGCTCTTTCTCTGCCTCTAATTCTTGTATCTTCTTTAGTGCTGCTAAGGTCAACTCTTCTGGATCCTGTGTGATCTGCTCGGTAGATTGATTTTCTGTCTGATTACTCATTATATATTATATATATATTATATAATATTTAAATTAATTTTTTACTTATTTCTTTTTTCTGCCCATAAGGGTAAGCCCTAAAGTAATCTGTTTTTTCAACTTAGGGGACATTTTCATACTCTTACCGTGAAATTCAAAAGCCTCTCCATTTTCTACTTTTTCTAATCGTCGTAGTTCTGCCTTTTTAAATTTATAATCATCACCTACCTTAAGAGATTTATGAAGTCCACCCTTTTTAAACTTAACTTCTTCCCCATCTAACTCTACAGATGCTTCCCCCTTCTTCTTAGAATACTTGCGTGCTCCACGCTTGGCATCTGGCTTACTTTCAAAATTCCTTTTAGATTTACTTTTTGTTCCTTTTACCTGTCCTTTCATACCCTTAGACTCGTCCATCTTGTCTTTTTTAGATTGCTTTTTCATAGACCCAGACTTACCCTTATAGGCAGCCCTTGCCTTAGGATCCTTAATTGCGTCCTTGTAGGACATCTTGTGCTTCTTAGCGTAAGCCTGTAAATGTGTAATCCAACTATTAGCCATTTATAATATACCTAAACATTTTTATATTGTTCTGCAGTCAATATTTAAAAATCACAACAAACACAGAAAACACACATATTTTACAAACTTTTTTTCGGCGTAATTCTCTATCTCTTCTAACTCATTTTCTAATTTTGTCTTAAAAAAAGTTTCTTAAATTAGTGTGTTTTGTGTGTTTAGGTCACAACATTTATTAGAAATCCTATATTCTCTTACCTTTTATCGTAACAAATTGTAAATGTGGCTAAGTGTGTTTTTGTGTGTAAGGGGTGTGTTTAAGTGTGTTTCACCGTATAGGAGGTAGGTTTTTATAGAAAAGAAGAGATAGTATAAAAGATTATCCCCGTGTAAGAGCCTCACTCTTTCTTTAAATAAACGGATTGTTGAACCCCGACCGAGTGGTTCATAGCCTCTGCCAGTTTTTGTTTCTTTTCTACTTCTTCTGGTTCAAATTCATTACTTATTTTAATCTTTCTTAACATATTAGCGGATATCTTCTTCCCCGTGTGTTTAAAGATTTTATTTAAAAACTTAGTTAAACCATTATGAGTGAGTTTCTCTCCCCTACTGTTGAGCAGTAGGTGATCGGAGTCATTATAACTAAGCCATAGGTTCAGGACACTATTTAACCCTTTATCTACAGGTATTATAACATTATCTTTAGTTTCACTTTTAACTGCTTCTTTACCAAAACTAAAATATTTCTTATTACGACTTTTTCTAACTAAATAAATATTGTTTTCTTTTTCTTCACTGGAGAGATTTTTATAGTTAGACTCTGATATTATCTTAGTATCTGCATATTCTAATCTACGGGGTGGATGTAAAGTATATAGGGACAGGACTAAATACCGCTGCAACAAATCTCTACCTTTATTATCTAAATCTGTGCTGGACTGTTTATACCCCTTACTCTTTATTTCTCTCCCCAACTTTCTTTGTAATTTTAATATATCTTTCCAGTCAATCCAATTCTTATTTTCTTTTATATTTTTAGTGTGTGTATTTATCTGATCTGTATATTTCTTATGCTCACTTAATAGTTCTTCTACATATTTATCATAAACCTTTTCAAAACCTTTCTTAGGTTCTTTTTTACCCTTAGGTGATATGGCTGCCAGTATAGCGGCTAAATAGTTTTTTTTCTTAGAGATGGTCTGGCTGTCTAAGAACTTTTTTATCTCTCCGTATTTTTGTTTTATGAATTCTGTAGACTTAAAATCATTATCATTAATTTCATTAGAAAGTTTATTAAGGTGACGCTTATAAATGTTAATAGTTGTGTCCCGCACCCCACGGTGTTCTTTTATTTCTGCCATAAGTTTATCCATTATATTATAAGTATATATAATATTTTTAATATAATTATATATTATATGAGTTATAAAGTAGAGGAGTGTAGGATCTGTGGTAGTAGATATAGTGAGTATCCAGGTGATAAAGATAGTATAGAAGAAGATATTTACATAAGACATTTAGGTTTTTGTGATATGAACTGTTATAATAAGTTAAATGATAAAGCAAAAGATTATTATATGTTACATAATTTTTTATTTGGAGAGAAATTTAAGAAGGACAAAATCCCTGTCCCACATAGACATTTAAGATAATTTAGGCATAAAACAAGGAAAATTAACATAAAATCTTTGTTTTGTGCTATAAGAGTGAAACTAACCCTGTTATGTGCTAATAAATAAGCATATAATAATTATTATATGCTCTTATATAGGCATAAAACAAGATATAGGCATATAACAAGGGGTAGATTATGTCTTATTTAGGGCATATAACAAGACTTTATATATAGATTATATAATAATATTTAGGCAGATAAGTATTTAAAAAATAATATTGTATAATATATATATGGACTTAATATACAAGCCAGGTAAAGACTACCCCTATGTAAGGGCTAATGTTGTAGATGATATTCACCTACATATACCGTGTAGAATCCACGGGTCACATAGACACGGATCCTGTCGTGATGGTGTTAGTAATAGGATAGAACATAGAAGTAGCCACTGTGACTGTGTACCAGAGGGTGGTTACTATGTAGTAGTAGATGATGATACTATTAGAGGATAAGTATGTAACACTTATTAATGTTATATACTTATTAATAATTAATTAGATGTTAGGTAATGGAAGAACACGCAGAAGCAACTCGTAAAACTTAGCCGTAGCCCACTATGATATTGCTAAAGATTATTTTTCTTCATCTGGTCGCCCACTGGGTTCTCTTTTACCAGGAGCCGATTCCGTCCTAACACTACTTGTATCAGATGGTGGCTGTGTTGTGCTGCCAGCAGTAGATGCACCTTTATCTTCTTTCAATCTATCAAAGCGTGCCTGCGCCCCTGGTTGTTGCCCAGCCACTGCAGTTCTTGTGGACTCTGTGCGGGAGCCTGTCTTACTCTCCTCAACACTTTTCTCTCCACCACTGCCACCAAATCTTCTATCTGTCCTAATTATTTCATCTACAAAATCACGATCGTCCAGTGCACCCCGTAAAGTAACCTCACCAATATTATCAGGTGTTAAACTAATACCCATAGTTAAACCTGAGGCTTTGTCCGTCATCCTTAATACTATATCTTTTTGTTGTATAGCCTGGTCTACAAGATCCTCTATACGACCCCTATCCCGTCTAAGTATAGCATCTGATAATGCATTAACTAAATCTTCTGTATTACCTGCTATTAATATCTGACCTTCTTTACCTCCACGGGCGGGAGGAGCCCTTAATATCCTACCAGTAACACCTATCCTTATCTGGTCACCATAATCATTTAATATACCCATTAAGAACCTTTCCATATCCTCGCCTGAATTAGCATAATCTTCCTGTAGTTTATCATTATCTAAATTTAATCTTATTGTATCATCTACCTCGGCGAGAGATTCCACAATAGCGTCCCTTACCCTCTCTAAAGATGCGGGTGTTAAATTATTAATACTACCATATTTACCTACTGGTATTTTTGCTAAACTTGCCTTAATCATTACCTCTGCTATTTTCTTTACAATATTAGGTGGTAAATCAGTCTGTGAGGAAGTATCTCTCCCTTCACCTACCATTTCTGCTTCGATTGTAGGTATAGGCTCTGATGATACATTAGCCTGCGTTATGCGTGCCATTCTATTACCTCCACCACCCATAATATTACGTCCAGCACCCCCAGTGGCAGTTCTACCTGACTCACCTACACCCGCAGCACTGCCGATCTTATTTACTTCATTTAGTATAGCGTCAATCTCCTCCTTATTAGGGTCAGGTTGCTGCTGTTGTGGTGTAGAATGACCGAACGCATCAATTAAAGGTGCTGGGACAGCCTGGTTACGCTGTATTTTATAAATAATTACACTATTAGGTGATAATTTTGCTAATCTACCATCCGTAGGGTTTCTAATCTCAGTATTGATCTGCGATAGTGTCCTATCCTGATTAACTGTTATCTGGAATGATGATCCATAACCATATAAATAACCAGATGAACTATAATTCTTCATACAATAGAATATTGCTGGGAGGGGCGTTGAGCCTGCCTGATAATTTCTCTCCGCAACTATATCGCTATAAACTACAAAGAAAGGTGTATCTGTTAATGTTGGACTATCATCTGCTGTTAAGGGTAATGATTGTGTACTGACCAGTATTTCTTGGTTTTCATTAAAACCGTGCGCAAACTTAGGCACACCATTAGGAGTGTCGTTGGCTCCTGGTAATGGAAATTTATAATATAAATTAAGCGTAGGATTAATTGTGCCATCTAAACTATTATTAAGTAGTAAAGGCTTAACACCAGTGCCTATAATTAAAGGGTTAGGATTATTATATGTATTAGGATCAAACCTATTACCCTGTCTACCATAACGGGGGAGAAAGTCAGTCACAGCAAAACCTAAACGATTTAATAAACATCCCTCCCAGTTATCATCATCGGCTTCAGTGCATCCTTCAATAATTTTTAATCTATTATTTTCAGTAGCAACCAAATCACTATTATCATAATAATTAACTGGATTGATATTTTCTGGTATTTCATAATCTGGTGGACATAAATGTATTTTAAATATACCGATGCCGCCTATCTCTGATCTAATACCCTGATTTTGCATTGTATCACTATAATTATTAGTGGAGGATGCCTGTGTCTTAGGGTTAGGTCTATTAAATAATGAGTCGGCTGCCTTTCCGTGCACTATACCACATTTCTCTCCAACTTGTGGATTAGTTGTTATAGAAGTATTAGCCTGATTTAATAATGATAGTAAATTATCAGTCTGTAAATTAACAAATTCAAATCTATTCTTAGCCTGATTGTATTGAAATGTAGGATCATTAGCCCCAATCTGCACAAATGGTGTCTGATTTTCTCTATATATGCGTTTAATTTTTTCTGTGCCACCCGCTGTTATTTCCAACTCTTGCGTAGGGTTTCTCTGGTCACCATTCATAGGCACTATTGCGTGATTATCTAAACCAGAGGGAGATACACCCAGGGTTATACCCCAAATCATCTGTCCCAAAGTCAAATATGAACTTTCTTCTAAGGTATTATTACTATCTACTCTGCGTCCCACCTCGGTATAGTCTGCCCCTACTCTTAAACCTACAACATAGGCTACATTACCATCTGCGTTAGTATATTTTACAGGATAAAAAGGTAAATTTAAACTTTCTATTAAATCAAAATCTAAATATTCACCATTATTTAATCCTTCTAACTCTGATTTTCTTAATTCACAGGCAGGGTCACCTAAACCCCCAGGTATATCGTCATTTTGTATAGTAGTAGTTCTCCAGTTAGGATCATATCTGGATTCCAATACTATCCTACCTATTCCCCTATATGCATTCCATAATCTTCCCCAGTCAAAAGTCGCTACATCATCACCAAAAGCCCGCTGTGAAAAGGCGGGACTAATACACTCTCTATAGACTGGTGAGTTAGTATTTCTGTTCGGATTATTATTAAAATCTAATCCTGTTCCCTGATTACCTGGTGCGGAAGGGTCTGTTGATAATGGTGGATTTTCACACCATCTAAAATTAAACGGCAATACATTATTAGTATAATCATTAGTTATAGGCACCGAGTCATCAGTAATACCTATATCAAAATCAAAAACCCAACTGCCATTATCTACTTTTTGTTCTGAATAATTTTGTTTATCACCTTTATATAATTCATATTCTCTTAACTGTTTCGCAAAATCTTCATATACTTCATTATTATATACATTAATCTTTTGCCCACTCGTTCCGCCACCAAAATAAGAATACCTGGGATACGCCACATTAGTCACAATCAAAAACTTCTTAGGTAATAATTGTGTATAGAAAGGATCACCAGTGCCTCCTACCTGCATATTAGCATTAAAATATGGTAATTTATGGTTAATCATAACAGGCTTACCTATATTACGAGTCATACCATTAGCGGGTGCTGGTTTTAAGGATGTTGATTCATTTAATACGCTGACGTGGAGAGGAAGGCGTTGCCATCTATCCCCCAGCATCATTTTATAAAAATTAGCGTAACCCATATTACCATATATTTCATTATTCCAGCGGTCATCTTCATATAAACCCGATGTTATATTAGCGGCACAGTAAGTATCTTGTTCGTATATACTTATCTGTGTGGCTGTAGAAGGGACAGGATTGAATAACTGTCTTCCTAATGCACCGTCAACATAATTATATCCTGGATACATATTAGCGGGTTGAACCTTAGTGCATCCGCCATATTTTACAGGGAGAATATCAGTCCATAGGCATTTATGCACCTGCTTCCATTTATAAGTAGCATTGTCGTATATCTGATATGGGTACCAACCAAAATTATTTACAGTAGGTATTACCGAACTCGCCTTAGCAATACGGTTAGGATAATCTACAGCATTAGTTAAATAATTATCAATAGTAACAACATAATTATCGAATGCCAGTAATGCTTCGTGTAATTTATAATTAATAGTATTTGCTAATGTTGTTAGATCAGTAAAGAGTTCTTTAGCCTCTAATAAAATAAAAGCCGTCATAGGCATCAACTTAGGATAATATCCTTTATTGTTAGGCTTTTGTGCACCAATACCATACCAATCATTACGAGTAAATATATAAGGCTTACCGTCATTCTCTGCCCTTAAATTACCACCACGGAAACCCTGTTTTCCACTATCATAATCATAGGCTGTAGTCGCATTCCCAGCAGCAGCATCACCATAAGTTGTGGTAGGAAATTGTGCGTGAGGGTCATTAGCGGGTATTCCTGCCTCTGGCTTACCTATACAGGTTAAATAACTTTGTAGCATCTGTCCCTTTCCCCTATAAACTGTGGAGCCACCAGGCATCCCTGTCTGGTCTATATTCTGGTAATTTACATTACCTGCCATAGAACTACCACTCATTTCTCCCTCTGTATCAGGGTCTATAGTTGTAGGGACAATGCCTACTAATTGACCAGCGGACACCCCTACGAAAGGGTTTCCACCTATAGTCTGCGGGTCAAAAAACGCTGATAATCTACCACCATTAGTGGATAGAATCCTACTAACTGGAGCCTGAATATATTCAACTCCTGCCCCACCTGGAGTATCTGTCTGGATTGCTAATCTACTTCCTAAGTATATATTACATATATCACCTGTAGCCTGTAATGCATAACCGTTATGACTTGTTAATATAGCACCATTAGGATTAGGGTCGCCCGCCTGTGCCAGTTCTATACCAATAACATCTAATGATGTATTAGCAGGTATTGATGCATTAAATACAGGAGCAGCCTGTGTCCCACTAATTAAACTTTTAATAGCATATACCTGCGTCGGAGCACCATCTAAAGTAGGAGGCTGACCCTGTGTTAGGTTTTGTAAATAACCATCAGCATTATATTCATTAGCACAAGTAGAGAAAGAGGATACTGCGTTATAATGTTTATTACCACCCATAACATCCCACACTGGCTGAAAGCGATTAGGATTTTGTGCGGGTGGTGCGTGACTACCACCATTAAAGCCTCCCTCAGGGTGTATAAGGGGCAGTCCCACGCTATATGTATTATTATTATTCATATAAAAGAAAACTTCTAAGAGGACTTTATTGTCTGTATAAGGCTTTTTCTCTCCATCAACTACAACATTATCTCCTGTAAATTCTATTGTACTACTACCCGCTGCATTTTTTGCGTTTAAGGCAAGCATCTCAACACTAACACGGTCACCTCTGCGTAAATTAAAATTAGTGCTATTAGTCCATTTTGCGTTAAAGTCCCCGCCATCCTGTTTATCTACCAGACTATCTGCTCTACTACATTCAATTAAAAAGGTGGTCTGTGACTGATAATTAGTATTATCTTCCGCCATAATATTATAATATAATAGTAGAAAATATAATTATTTATTAAATTATTATACTTTCAATTAACTGCCACTAACATATATGCTGCCGTTCTTAACTAACATAACACGCTCACATTCACTCCAGGTAAGGACACGGGTATTTTGTTGCCCATTTTGTGGTGTAAGCGTATATTTTAGATTAATCTCTACAGGACTTTTGCCGATAGAAGTTCCAGCCCCTAAGACATTATCATAGGTGCGGCTGAGATTAACCCCCATATAACCGAGAGATCCTGATAGTGTTTTGTGTGGTGCTCCTACGGCAAAACCTCCCTCCTGGTGTCCTAAGATGAACTTATCGGTAGGAAAGGCAACCTGGTTAGGATCAAAATTAAGATTAGCACCCGTAACCTGACCGACACAAGAAGTTGCACCGATATTGGCTTTTAGTGGGGTATTGAAAACCTGGCTAAGTTCATTATAGATTTTTGCGTCCATATCAAGAGAATTTACAAATAGGTTCTGATTATTAATCTTAACCTGTAACTCTGTTTCACCCTGTGATGCCTGTGATGAATAATCACCTAAAATAGGGTTACTAATACCAGTGGCAAGGTCGGTATAATCAGCCTGTGGTGGCATAGCCATTAATATATTTCTAACTATCTGATGATCTAAACCTAATCTAATTGTTTTATCTCTAACAATTGGTGCTGCGGGTGGGGCTGCCCCTGTGCCTGGGATAAATTCTTCTACGTGCACATAATCTGTATAAGTCATTTCTAAACCTTTTTGTAATGCGGATTGAATAGCATCCATAGGCGAACGCTTACCTGGCTGGTCATCATAATAGATAAGGTCTAAACTAAGGCGGATAGAAGTAGTGTCTAATAGATTGCCTGGGTTCCAGGGGACACCGATATTACTTTGTTTATTGACTACTGTGCGTAGACCTGGAAGGTCATCATTAAGGTCAAAAACAATACTAACACGACCATTAAGTAAGCCTAATGCGAGAGAAGTCTGACTAAGCCAGGGGAAAACGAGTTTAAGAGGGATAGTCCATTCGGGCGTATCAGCACTGGTAGTAGCGAGCCTCCAGGAGTCGTGTTTATTAATATCAGTTCCACCTGGCACGGCTGTATCGATCTTAAGTCCTACTGTGCCGTTGGGCATAATACCATATTCATTAGTAGCATCTAAACTATACATACCCTTTTTACCTGCTGCTGATTCATCTACCTTAAGTCCTGAAAAATGTCCCCACTTACACTGGAAGGTCTGGTTACGGACATCCTGATCTACCATAAAAGTTTTAAGTTGGAGAAGGTGGGGGAGTTGGTCTGTTTCCTGTAGTAATTCATTTTGGTAATAAATAGATGCTCTGCGGATCAAACCAGTTGCACCAGCAAAAAGAGGTATATCCTGAGTTGCTGCACCTCCTACCATTTTAAAAGTTAAAAATACGTCCGATGATAGTAACCCCTGCTGCGGGAGCAAAAATTTTACCTGTGACTGTGATGCAGCGGTTGGTTCTAAAATCATAGTTTCTACTCTTTGGTCTTGAGCCTCACCAGCACTAAGACCTACCATTTTTGTTAAGTCTGCCATTATAATATATCTAAATAAAAAAATATTATAATTAATTTTTAAAATATCTTTCCCTTTTTAACAAATGGAGAGAAATATTTAATTAGACACAGATATTATCCCATTACTATCAAAATTAACCATACCCCTATATAAGAAATATGAATAAGCCGACATAGGACTATTACCGTCTAATTTACTTTGGATACGCATACTATAAGGTCTGCCCATAAATGATGCAGTAGATCCATTATTAACAGCGTCATATCTAACACCTACACCGTAACAATTTTGGAAACCATTAGTGCCTACGCCAGTGGTAGAGTTATGATTTACATCGTTATTGGCGATAGTTAAACCCTCTGAGTTGGCTCCCGCTAAACAGGTAGTAGTAGCAACAATAGGTCGCATAGCATTCTGAAAGTATAACTGTCGCTGTGCTTCAAAAGTAGATCCTGCGTACTGGTCACCATTAGCCGCACCAGTATCACGTCGCACAATATTTTTTTCATCAACCTTAAAACTCAATGGGAATTTTATTCCCGAGCGGATAAAGTCTATACCTTCAATAGGTGCCCTATTAACCTGTGGATTATTAGCGGCTGTTGATTTATTAAGTAGCGGAGTAGTTTTGTATCCATCCTCTGAATAATTACTAATATGTTCTGTAGGCACAAAATTAGTAAAGGTAGATACTACAGCATTAAGTGCTGGATTGATCTGCTGGGTATTATCACCGTTATTAATAACACTATAAAAGTTCTGGAAAGCAGAGAAAGGGAGAGCCTTAATAGCAGGTAATTTACCTCCCTGAGGGACACCATAAGAACCCATAAGACTTACCTTACTAAGTTTATATTGACTATTAACAGTATTAGCAGTAGATCCAAATAGTGCCTGGATAGATGGAGCGAGTTGTATAGAGATGCGTAAGCCTCCAGTTCCTGACTGAAAACTAAGGGGGATATTCTCTCCGTTCAAAAATATACCGCATAGCAATGGCATACTAACTTCTATAAAACTTCTACCTACTGCAGCACCGCCAGTATTACAAAGACGACCCTGAACTTCTTTATTAGAAGTTGCTCCAAATTGTTGCCCTAAATATGTTGAGTAATCACTAAATCCTGCCCCTGAGGGGATAAGGGTGGCTAAGAGCCTGGGGTAGGCTCTGCAATACTCTAATACATTATTCTGCAAATTAGAAATAGTGATATTATCGATTACCGATGCAACGCCTACCTTGTTGTTAATTAAAACTTCCTGATTACCAGCACCTGTCTGGTCATTATTGTTAGGGCGGGCACCCGCTCCATCTTCTAATTGGAGTCTAAAACATAGGCGTAAATGACTGCTCATTAGGTATAAATCAGCAGCCCCGATTTCAAACTGAACTAAAGGATTACCGTCTACATAAGAAAAAGTAGCATCACCTGATGACTGGTTCATAGGTGCTATTTCAAACTTCTTTACCGAAGATATTGGTTGGCTCATTATACTATACGCTAATATTTTTTTTAAAAAAATATGGCTATTTTTAAAAAAAATTTATTAGTAGGACTAAGCGTATATCTTATATTTCCCTATCCCATTTTCTCTCACCTGTATAATTTTCTTCCAGTTCTAAGGTCTGAAATAGGACGTGCAAATCAGGTAAATCATTCGCAATTTTTAATAATTCATTTAATGTTTTACTACTACAAAATTTAATAACTGGAGATGCACGACATATCATAATCATCATCTCATCAGCATCTGGGGGAGGTGGGACTACTGTCGCATCCATTAACATATTAATACCCGCCGTTTTGGCGAACAATTCAAAGTCATAAGGACATTCAACTCTGCATTCATACCTAAACATCATCACTATATGTTACATCTTTTATAATCTTTAAATCAATTCAATTTTCATTTTTACCATAGCAGGCGGTCGGCATAATACCCTCGGGATCCTACGACCATCCTATCTTTTGCGTGGCGTTTTTTATATGCGGCTCTCCTTTTCTCTGCCTTCTCCTTACCATCTTCTGCTAAAAAAGTTGGATAATCTTTATATTTTATATCGCCGATTGTCGCAATTTTCTTTAAAAAAAATTTATTAGTTTTTTTATCTTTTACTTTTTTAAATACATCAATCTTTTTTTTTGCGTTAGTAGAGGGTTTTACCGTCACACCTAACTTTTTTGCTTGTTGTTTTGTATAGTTTTTTATTTTATAACTACTCATATATATAGTTGTATTATTTTATTTTACTTTTTTGCTTTTTTTATTTTTATTGGTTTCATTTCATAATAGCGTTCAAATGTTGCAGCATCAATAGGTTTTTTAATATAAGGTAGTGCCCCTGTCGGGTTGCGTGGGTATAAATACATAGTATATTTATTACCCGTGTGCTTACTTTTCATTTTTACAATCCTGATAGACTTAAACTCCACCCCAGTATAACGGTCAGGCAACTCTCCATATTCTGGCTCGGGGAAGATATGTCGCAAAATTCTACGGGTTTTTTCATTATTCTCCATCCTACCCCGTGGGACTTTCTTTTTCTCTGGTTTAGCCTCTGGCATATCATCCTTAGCCTCTGCGACTGGTTCCACCTCTGCTACGGGGACAGGATCCAACTCTGGGACAGGGGTCGGTGCCATAATATCAGCCATCGCATCCGCACATAGGGCAGCGATTAACTCTGCCTGGGTTCTTTCTGGCTTGGCTTTCTTTTTCTTTGCCGCTGCTGCTTTGTAGGCAACCCAGTCAGGTTCATCAAAGTAAGGTGGGGTGCCATCCTTAAGTCTTAGTATATCACCTACATCTTGCTTAAAGGGGGAGTAACGGATCCTCTCTGGTCGTGGTAGTGAGTTAAATAACTCCTCACTTATACCCCACTGGTCTGGACACAATTCATATTGCATCTGATAGTAATTTCTATCAGCAGTGGTATATAGCCGCTTAGTCTTATGGTGATTTATATATTCATTAATTTCATCCTTACTATGATTATACATATCACAAAACATATCAGTCATAAAGGCAATCCTGTCCGTAAATTTTTTGTATTCACACGCATTACCTAAGGCATTATATATTGCCCTGTAATGATATTTTAATACGCAGATCTGACGCAATACGGCTCTGCCCTTATGACCTTGAAATTTAAACGGCTTCAATTTTCTTGTGGTGACCTGATGCCCGCAGCATCCACCATAGCAGGCGTGCGTGTGGGTAGGTATTTCTTTTTTTTTATCTTTTTTAGTAGATTGGGTTTTACTCTCACCACCGCTTGTAACGGTCATATCTTCTGGGTTCTCTGGGTTCATCATCATCTGGTTAGTAATATTTTGATCTGTAAAATTCTTTTCAATTTTATCAGTGGCAATCTCTGCGGATGCGTTCTGCGTCTGGTTAGGGTTCATCTGCGTCTGTGTAGTGGGATCCATTATGAAAACGAAAAACTTCAATTTTCTTTTTTTTTGCTGTCGGGCAGTTTAGGTATATTACTATACTGTGCTGTGTTTGTGTACCCACCCCCCAGTCAGAAACGAAAAACTTCAATTTTCAGATACGCACCCCGTCTGGGTGGGTTAGGGTTAAAAGTTAGGGTTCAGTACGCACGAACCCGATGGGGTGGCAACCTACCCCTGGAATGAAAACTAAAAACTTCAATTTTCTCCTGGGTATATGGATAGGGATAAAGTTAGGGTTAGATGGGCAGATGCAAAATTTTGTAAAATTGAAGTTTTTCGTTTTCTAAGAAAAGGTGAGGTATAACACACCAGACCAACCCTAACATAGGACGATCAGTTACTCCACTATGACGCACTACCAAGTAGCCACCTGTTATAAACTTGATGCGGGCAAAGCAAGTAATGTGCTTAATAAAATTCAAGAAATATGTCCTAATGATGCTGCTAATCGGCGTGGATTCAATGGACATTTATGGGTAGAGGTAGATGGTGCTAATGATGACTATGACCCTAAACTAATTATTAAATATGCACTGGGGACTAAAGGGAGTAAGAATTTTAAAAGATTATATAAACAGGGTAAGATAGGTGCTGTAGTATATCAATACTTCGATCCGTCCATAGAACAATTAATAGTTAATTATATGTATAAAAGAGCATCGGGAGAAGTAAAAAGTTTTATTAATAAAAAGGTTGAGGGTGGAGAGCCACGGGCTCAGGTGCAACATAAATTACTGCACGAATTTCAAGATACGGCTGGAATGTGCGTCCAGCGGTCAGTAATGAGTTATAACTACCATAAAACCTGTGGTGTCTACAAAGATATTAAAATTAGGGCTGGAGCCTATGGTTTTAGAATAAAAAATACTAAAAAAATATACTGGCTATATGGATGCAATGTCGCTGGTATGGCAGGTATGAAAATATGGGATGACTGTTAGGGTTAGATGGTGTCCCAGTCGTAATAAATTTTTTTTAGAAAATTGAAGTTTTTGGTTTTCATTTGGGATGTGACCTATAGCAACTGAAAATTGAAGTTTTTGGTTTTCATTTGGGATCTGACCTATAGCAACTGAAAATTGAATTAAATTAATCCAGACTAAAACCTGATATACAGATCACGATGGCTTACACTAAGCAAGAGAATATCGCACACGAGATGAAACGCATCCTAAACGCACCTAAGGTGGAGGAGGGATTAAAAAAAGAACTTAATGATGATAATGTTATATTTAAATACTATGACCGTAATAAGGCTATGAGGGTGAGGTCAGCAAGTGCGGATGGACTATCTATCGGCACCTGCGTCCAGGAGTCCATTAATAATTTTGGTGTGTATTTTATGATGGATTATAAACCTAAAATGATGCGTGGTATGTTTAAGACAAAATTTAAAGGGGATGGTCTATTATTCCACGCCTGGCTTGAAATATATGTTGACGGTAAATGGTATGTTGATAGTAAGGCTAATGGACTGCATAAAAGGGTGCCTAAGGATTATTATTATAAGATTAATAAGGGTATATTGGTAGAACTTGAGCAACAGATAATTCTTCTTGATATGATAAAAATTGACGGTGGAGTCCGTATAGCAACTACACCTACAAATAATACTATTAAAAAAAAATGTCCGTAATAAATATAATGAAAGAAAATAAAAAATATGTTCCTAAGACTTTGAGTAAGTCTGATAAAACTAAACAGCGTAAAATTTTGAAAGAGAGGAAGGAGAAAGCCTCTAAGAAAATTTTTTTAGAAAAAAAAGTAAATAAACAAAAAACTAAGGAGAGCACATATACAACCAGATTTAAGAAAAAATATAAATTAAAATCATATACATTACCTAATATAGCCAGAGCCACAGGCATTCCACTAAAAGCACTACAAGAAGTAAAAAAAAAAGGTATGGGGGCTTATTATAGTGCAGGTAGTAGACCTAATACCACAGCCACACAGTGGGCAATGGCACGGGTTTATAGTTATATATTAGGTGGTAAAACAAGAAAGGTAGATAAGGCTATTACTGATAAGTATAAGGTAAAATTTTAATTTTTTATTGGGCAATAATTCTATCGAATGATGATCGGCAGTGGGGGCACTTCCATATCTGGTGTACCATCCCTGGTATTATAATCTTAGGTTTGTAAAATTCCTCACCATTCCACGTGCCCTTATATATATGGCTACAACAACTTTTGCAGCAGAATTTTTTACAAGTCCAGCATCGGACATTATTATTGCGTAGGCAGAGTGTTTCAGGCTCTGACTCACAGTAGGGGACATCACAGGTATAAGTAGTTTGGTTACTCATTTGCGTCTGCATTATACTAATTATTTTTTATGTAAAATTCTTTTCAATTTTATATAAATGGAGAGAAAATATACGATAGGACTGAATTTATATCTCATAATTAATATCTCTCCATATATTATATGGAGAAAGCAGAAAACATTAATGATGGTATTTTTAAATTGTATAATAATGATTGTTTAGAGATAATGAAGTCACTGCCAGATAACAGCGTAGATATAATTATTGCTGATTTGCCCTATGGACGCTTTGACCATCTAAAATGGGACACACCTATAGACTTAGATAAGATGTGGGTAGAAATATGGCGTATATGTAAGCCTAATGCACCTGTATTTTTATTTGGTGATATGCGGTTTAGTGTAGAATTAATAAATTCACAAAAGAAATATTTTCGTTATGAAATTGTTTGGAATAAGATGGTAAGCACCTCCCCCCTACTTGCCCGCAAGAGATTTGGTAAGGCTACAGAATATATAAATGTATTTTATAAGCATTCACCTGTATATAATTACCAGGATTTTCATAAAATAGTAAGCCAGAGAAAGGCTAATGCGGGTCAGACTGGGGTCGTAGGTGCCAGAAGAAAAAAGCGTATGGTTAAGTATAACACCTATGAACCACGCTTACCATTAAATATTATTACTGAAAAGTATATTTATGGTAAGGATAAAGCCATAATAGGTATTACAGAAAAACCTGTAAATGTTATGGCTAAATTATTAAATTATTATAGTAATGTTGGTGATGTATGTTTAGATATGACGATGGGTAGCGGCTCCACTGGTGTTAGTTGTGCAATGACTAACCGTAGATTTATAGGAGTGGAACTCAATCCTAATCATTTTAAAATTGCTAAGGATCGTATTGAAAAGGCGTATAATCTGTAACTATTATAGTAGAGGCGAACTCCTCCCACTCTACATCTAATTCATCATATAGGGTAATCTCTCCATCTATCTTACTATTTATCTCTCTATCAAAAACAGGTATAAGACCTTTTTTCATAGCCAGATAATGTGGTGGACGGGGTATAAATGATATTACTAACTGTTTTAGTTCTATAGGTATTTTTTTTAGAATATCCATAATATTATTTATCATAATAGTTTTCATAAATAATATTTGGAGAGAAATTTAATACTGGACGGCGATTGACCCTGGGCTAATGACTAAAGTCCTAATGTGGTAGACCCAGGTATTAAGTAGTTTTTCTTGTGCATTATCATTAGCGGCTGTGCTATATTCCATATTTAATACTACTTCCTGATCGTTTGCATTAAAACTGTGTCCTACCTTAGCAAGTTCTCTACCTATACCGAATGCTTCACTATTGCGGGCAAGAAAGCGTGGAGCCGTCTTCCATCTGGCTAAGGCTTTTTCTAATTCGTGGGCGTGGATGGCGTTCCAGTCATAGGTTGGTAGACGGCGTGCCACTCTACTTACATCTACCCTGCGATTAGGAGTAAGTCTATTAGCAATATTGTATTGATAGTTGAGCATTCCATCTCTAACAGGTCTAAAATTACTAAGAACTAAACTATTCTGTGTACCCATAGGGAAGGATAGAATACTCATCGCCCTATGTTCTGTGGTCTGGAAGTTAATATTTGGTCTATTAACACGTGCATTAAGATTATCACGGTAAATATTGTAACTACTATAATCTAATTTAACTGATCCACTATTAACTTTTCTTACCATAGCATCAACCTGACCCTGGGCTGCTTGAACTACAGAACAGACCATATCAACATTTTTTACTGTATAATCTGCTGTAAATGATGATGAAAATACAGCAATTTTGGCTGTTGCGCCCGCTACATCTCCCGCGCCTACGGCAACCTGGGCGAATGTAAGGGTTACTTTACCTGCCACTACAGTAATATTTGTAATTTCACCACAATTAAATATACCACCAGCAGTGGTTTCAAAACCTACCTGTTGTCCTACTCTAAATGGACAATTAGCATCTGTTGCTGCTACTGAGGGTGCCGTAGTCCCTGCGTTCTTAAGTGTTAATGTAGTAATATTACCTGCGGCGATTGCTGCATCTGTTTCAAAAAAGACACCCTGTGCTAAGAAATCGTGGGTTAATACATTCATTTCAGTAGGGGTGAAAGTTTCTCCTGCTGCCTGGGCTCCTACAGCAGGGGGTGTATTAGTAGCAACCCCGATCTGAGTAAATGCTTCTAAG
>ERZ869936.486-NODE-486-length-37313-cov-5.560175_pt1 | contig 37313 bp, 32 predicted proteins | sample MGYA00520876_ERZ869936 | MGnify/ENA primary metagenome ERZ869936 (study PRJEB32218, sample SAMN09650985) | biofilter metagenome | isolation source: enrty point of leading RO module | place: Saudi Arabia: Thuwal, RO plant located on Red Sea | collected 2016-02-17 ... | reverse complement strand
GCGGTGCGTTCTCTACCAGGGCGAGATCCGCCTGACGCCCAACGCGCCAGCGGCGGCGTCCCGGGCCTTGCAGCAGAAACACGTCATAGGAGTCGTAGTGCGGCCCAACGCCGCCGCCCGGCGGGGCGAAGCTCACCATGAGGTCGTCGAGCCTGGCGTGCGGCAGAAAGCAGAACTGCGCGAGCAGCTGCCGCGCCGCCGGCACCAGGCGCTCGACGCCCTGCACGAGCAGGGTCCATCCCCGCGCCGGCAGACTGCGCAGGCGACGCGCGGAAAGCGGGCCGTGCTCGACGGTCCAGCCGCCGGTGCGCACGACCAGCCGGCTCTCGCAGTCTTCGCGGCGCGCCAGTTCGAAAAGCTGGCGCCGGTCGAGCAGTCCGCAGAAATCGGGCAGCGCGCCGCGCACCAGCAGCGGCTGCTTCTGCCAGTAGCGTTGCAGGAATGCCGACGGTGAAAGTCCGCCCAGTAGCGTGTGCTGCACGCGCGGATTATAGCCGGCGAGTTGCTGGCAACACCGCACGCAATTTCGCCCCACACAATTCGGTTAGAATGACTCGGTCGCGCGGAGTGCAAATCCAGTATGGTGCAAGCGGGAGAGGTGGCGCCGGCTTTCGATCTGCCGGATGCCGACATGAATCTGGTCAGCCTGTCGAGCTTCAGACGCTCGCAAAACGTGGTCCTGTACTTCTATCCGAAAGACGACACCCCGGGCTGCACGCTCGAGGCAATCGAGTTCAGCGAGCTGCAGGACGACTACCAGAAGCACGACACGGTGATTCTCGGCGTCAGCCGCGATGACTGCCTCAGTCACGGCTCGTTCCGCGACAAGCACGGCATTACGGTGCAGCTACTGGCCGATACCGACGGCGAGGTGGCCGAACGCTACGGAGTACTGCAGGACAAGCAGATCGAGGGCAAGGGAACCAAGCGCTGCGTCGTGCGCTCGACCTTCGTGATCGACAGGCAGGGCGTGGTCAGGCACGCGCTGTACGGAGTGGCGCCCAAGGGACACGCCGCCGAGGTATTGAAACTCGTCAAGGAGCTGCGTTGATATGCGCATTGAAGAAAACACCGTCGTGTCGATCGACTACGAACTGTTAGATGCTTCCGGCAAGCTGATCGAGCGGACTTCGGCGCCAATCAGCTACCTGCATGGGGGATTTTCCGGAATCTTTCCTCGAGTGGAGGAGGCATTGCAGGGCCGTGCTGTCGGCGACCGCTGCGAGGTCAGGCTCGAGCCCGAGGACGCCTTCGGCGACTACGACGAGCAGCTCGTGCGCGTGGAGCCGCGAGAGCGCTTTCCGTCGAACGTCTCGGTCGGCATGCAGTTCGAGGGCGCGAGCGAAGGCTCGGAGGAGTTCCTGGTGTACACAGTGACCGATGTTGCCGACGACAAGGTCGTGGTGGACGGCAACCATCCGCTCGCAGGCCAGGCGCTGGTGTTCAACTGCACGGTGACCGAAGTTCGCGCTGCAACCCGGGAGGAAATCGCGCACGGGCACGTGCACGGTCCGCACGGCCACCACCATCACTGAGCGGCACGGTTTCCCGCGCCGCGGCGGGCGGTCAGCCGCGCTTGCCGGCGAGCACGTGGATCATTGGCTCGTAGGCTGATTCACGGGAGAAACGCCAGCTGGCGGCCAGCAGCGCGGCCAGCGTGAAGCCCGCCAGCACCGCGAGGTCGGTCGATACCGCAAAATCGGCGCCCATCCGGCCGGCAGGCAGCGCCGCATGCTTGAGCAGATCCACTCCGTAAGTGTAGGGATTGGCCAGCGCGATCCAGCGCAGCAGGTCGGGCAGTTCACGCACCGGATACAGCGAGCCGCTCAGGAAGAATACTGGAAAGATCACGAAGTTCATGATCGCCGCGAAGTTGTCGAGCGTGCGGCTGAATGACGCGGTGATCATGCCGATGCCTGCACATGCCAGGGCAGTGGCGGGCAGGGCTATCGCGAGCAGGCCATATCGCGTCGATGGGCCAAGCAACCCGAGCGCCGCCAGTATCGCGATCAGGAGTAGAGCCTGCAGAACGGCTGCCAGCGCTGCCGACAGCATCTTCGCCACGACAATCCAGTAATGCGGCAGCGGGGCGATGATCATCATGCGCATGACCCCCGATTCCTTGTCGTAGACCGTGGTGAGCGCCGCCAGCATTGCTCCGAACAGCGCGGTCATCCCGATTACGCCCGGCACCAGGAACGCCTGGTATCCGATCCCCTGCGTCGTGCCGACGAAGGAACCCAGGCCCGCGCCGATCACGAACAGCCATATCAGCGGGCGCACCATCGCGGACACCAGGCGGGCGCGCTGGCGGACCATTCGCACCACCTCGCGTTCGAGCACTGCGTACACCGGGCGCGCAATCATCGGGTGAGCTTCCCGCTGTCGGCGACCCACAGGAACACATCGTTCAAATTCGGGCGCCTTACGCGCCAGGCGCTGACCGAATCGCCCAGGCCGGACTGGATGCGCGCCAGCCCATCAAGATCTTCGTCGGGAAAGCGGAAGTAGGCGGTATCCGCTTCGACCAGCGGCGGCCCCAATTCCGGCTCAAGTACGCCGATCACGCGGTCAAGGGCCGCGGACTCGACCTCGATCACATGACGACCGAGCCGCGTTACCAGTTCGCCCGGGGCGCCGGATTCGACCAGAGCGCCCTTGCGGATGAAGGCGACGCGGTGACAACCGTCTGCCTCTTCGAGGTAGTGAGTCGTGAGCAGCACGGTCATGCCGGTGCGCGCTCGCAACTGCTCGATGAACCGCCAGATGCGCCTGCGGTTGGGCAGGTCAAGGCCGATGGTGGGTTCGTCCAGAAACAGAATCTGCGGCTCGTGCAGTACGCCGCGGACGATATCGAGTGCCCTGCGCATGCCGCCGGACAGGGCAGCAACCGGCTTGTTGCGTTGATCGCTCAGGCCGAAGAGTTCGAGCAGCGCCCCGGCGCGCTGCTCGATAACGCGCGGTGCGAGGTTGTACAGCAGCCCTGCGAAGCGCAGATTCTGCGCGACCGTGAGGGTACGATCCAGCGCAGATTCCTGAAACACGAGGCCGATCGACCGGCGCACCTCTACCGGGTTCGATCCCGCATCCAGACCTGCGATGCGAATCTCGCCGGCGCTCGGGCGGATGAGCGTTGCCAGCATATGAATGGTGGTGGTCTTGCCGGAGCCGTTCGGCCCGAGCAGGCCGAAAAACTCGCCGGCCGGGATCTCGAGACTCAGCCCGTTGACCGCGGCAGTCTCGCCGTAGCGCTTGATCAGGCCGGTGGCCGAAATCGCAGACAGCGATCCGACGCCGTCTGCCGGCTTCATGAGACCGGCGTCTTGTCGCGCTTGCCCGAGAGGGCTCGGGAGTTCTTGTCGTCCCGGAACAGGATCACCGGCTTGACGTCGGAGGCGGGCGGCTGCGGCTGCTGAGCACGCTCTACCTGTTCGGTGATCAGATGATGATAAGGGGATTTGTCGCACACGGGGTCGGCGTTCGCGGGGTCCCCGGTGAGCATGTAGGCCTGGCAATGGCAGCCGCCGAAGTCCTTCTCGCGCTCCGGGCAGGTGCGGCAAGGCTCCTTCATCCAGCCTTCGCCGCGAAAGGCGTTGAAAGCGGGCGACTCGTACCAGATCCAGCGCATGTCGTGCTCTCGCACGTTGGGGAAGCTCAGGCCGGGCAGCATGCGTGCTTCGTGACAGGGTAGGACCACGCCGTCTGCCGCGATGTTCAGGAATACCGAGCCCCAGCCGTTCATGCATGCCTTGGGCCGGTTGGCGTAGTAATCGGGTACTACGAAGTAGACCTTCATCCGGTTCCCGACACGGTCACGGAATTCGTTGGTGATCTTCTCCGCGCGCTCGAGCTGCTCTCGGCTGGGCAGCAGGTGCTGGCGGTTCTCAAACGCCCAGGCGTAGTACTGGGTGTTGGCCAACTCGACGTGCTCTGCGCCCATTGCCTCGGCCATCTCCAGGATCTGGCCGACATGATCGATGTTCAGCCGATGCAGCACCACATTCAGCACCATCGGGTAATCGTATTGCTTGATCAGCTTGGCGACTTTCGATTTCAACTCGAAGGTCTTGGTGCTGGACAGGAAATCGTTCAGCTCGCGGGTGGAATCCTGGAACGAGAGCTGAATCTGGCCGAGCCCGCCTTCCTTGAAGGCGGCGATGCGTTTCTCGGTGAGGCCGATGCCGGAGGTAATCAGGTTGACGTAGTAGCCCATCCGGCTCGCTTCCGCCACCATGACCTCGACGTCGTCTCGCATCAGCGGCTCGCCGCCGGAGAGGCCTAACTGCACTGCGCCCAGATCGCGTGCCTGACGAAATGCGCGCAGCCAGTCCTCGGTCGAGATTTCCGGTCCGAACCGGGTGTAGTCGACCGGGTTGTAGCAGAACACGCAGTGCAGCGGACACTTGTAGGTAATCTCCGCGTTCAGCCACAGCGGAGGCTTAATGTTGCCTGATTCGGATCCAGCCTTTTGCATGTGCGGTCTCTAGGAATTCATGTACGTCCCCGCGCAGATCGACGCCGGGAAACGCGGTTTCAAGGTCGCTCACGATCTGGTCAACGCTGAGCTTGCCGTCGATGCGCTTCATGATCTCGCCGGCGCCGCCGGCAAGCCTTACCATCCCCTCGGGATAGAGCAGCACGAACGACTTTTGCGCTTCTTCCCATTGGAACCGGTACTGCCGTTGCAGTTCCGGCACGCTGTCGCCGGTAATCGACAACGCCGAATCACTCATCCGGCATCCCCTGTCCCGCCCCGGCGCGGTCGGGCCCGATGCCGTAGGCGATCTGAATCGTGTCCAGCATCGTCCACAGCACGTCGAGCTTGAACTGCAGTACGTCGAGTGCGCGCTCCTGCTCTGCCCGGGCACGGAAGTGCTCCAGCGTCACACGCAGCCCGTGTTCCACATCTCGGCGTGCCTCGGAAAGGCGCTTGCGGAAGTAGGCATAGCCGCTGGACTCGATCCACGGATAGTACTGCGGCCAGTTGTCCAGCCGCTTCTGGTGAATCTGCGGCGCGAACAGTTCCGTAAGCGACGAGCACACCGCCTCCTGCCACGGCGCGCGACGCGCAAAATTCACGTAAGCGTCCACCGCGAAGCGCACGCCGGGCAATACCCGGTCAAGCGAAGTAATCTCCTCCCGCTTCAGGCCGCAGGCCTCTCCGAGGCGCAGCCATGCCTCGATGCCGCCATCTTCGCCCTCGACGCCGTCGTGGTCGATGATGCGCTTGATCCATTCCCGCCGATGATCGCGATCCGGCATGTTGGCGAGGATGGCCGCATCCTTGATGGGAATGCTGATCTGGTAGTAGAAGCGGTTCAGCACCCAGCCCTGCACCTGTTCGCGGGTGCACTTGCCGCTGTTCATCGCGATATGGAACGGATGGAAGATGTGATAGCGCTTGCCCTTGTCGCGCAGGCGTTGCTCGAACTCCTGTTTGTTCCACGGCATCTTTTCTGCGGCGCCCACTGCGGCCTCCTCGATTAAAGCGCGATTTCCATCCCGTCGAAGGCGACTTCGATCCCGGCGGCCTCGACGGTTCGACGCTGTTCCGAATCCTCGTTCAGGATCGGGTTGGTGTTGTTGATGTGGATAAGAATCTTACGCTGTGCCTTGAGCGGTTTCAGCACTTCCAGCATGCCTCCGGGACCCGACTGCGGCAGATGTCCCATGTCGCGCGAGCGCTTCTTGGCAATACCCAGTGCGATGAGCTCGTCATCGGTCCAGCAGGTGCCATCGACGAGAAGGCAGTCCGCCTCTTCCATGAACGGTTTCAGGTGCGGTTCGATCTCACCCAGGCCCGGGGCATAAAACAGCGACTTCCCGTTGCGCGGGTCGACGATTCGCATGCCGATGTTGTCGCCTTCGTGCGGGTCGTTGCGGTGCGGGGAGTAGGGCGGCGCCTTGCTCGCGAGCGGCACGGCGGTGAAGCGCAGCGGACCGGCCCCGTTTACCGAAAATTCGTTGCCCGATTCGGTCGGCAGGCGATGCCAGTTCACGCCGCAATAATGCTGAAGGATGTTGAAAAGCGGGTTGCCGGTGGTGAGGTCCTCCCGAACCATCTCTGTGCAGTACAGTTCCAGCGGTGGCCCTTCGCGCAGCATCAGCAGGCCCGTCGTGTGGTCGATCTGCGCGTCCATGAGGACCACCGCACGCATGGCGGTGTCGCGAATAGCCCGCGCAGGCTGCAGTCCCGGAAAGGCGCGAAACTGCGCCAGGAGGTCAGGCGAGGCGTTGAACAGCACCCAGTCGGTACCGTCCGCGGATACTGCGATCGAGGATTGCGTGCGAGGCCGGGCGCGAAGGGCGCCTTTGCGCAATCCGTCGCAGTTAGGGCAGTTGCAGTTCCACTGCGGGAATCCTCCGCCGGCGGCGGAACCCAGAACTCGGATCTTCATTGTTTGAGCAGTTTGATGTCGCCGAAAAAACGAAAGCCCCTATCAGGGGCTTTCGCGATTACGCCGCTGCGATTAGCGGTTGGCGATGTACATCGTCACTTCAAAGCCAAAACGCATTTCGGTGTACTCGGGCTTGGTCCACATGGCAAAAGTCTCCACAAAGTTTGGTTAGAATCGCGAACTCTTTTTGTGCCGGGACGTCCGTTGCCCCGCCAACCCGCCGTGCAGGCGCGACCTTAAACACTTGAAGATCGCGTTTTCCGCATTACAGGTGGAAGCTATTGTGCAGGCGCGAATGAATCCACGCGTCTGAAAAATCAGCAATTGGCGCTCATGATTTTCATGAGTTTGTGAACGAAAACTTTACTTCGGTCAATGGCTTGCATAGTCTGACCCCATGTCTGAAGCAACCCTCGACAGGGTGGTTCTTCCGCCACCGCTATTCACCGACTGGTACCGCGCGCGATCGTTCCAGGTTGCGTTCGCGGCGTCGGTACTGGTGCACGCGGGGCTGATCGCGTTCGTACCAGGATTCAGGCCGGCGGTGACCGAGCCGCCCAAGGTGCTCAGCGTGCAGATAATGCCGGCACAGGAGCCTCTGGTAACGCCTGCTCGTCCGCGACAGCAGGCGGCGCCCGCCCGCCCGGAGTTCGCGCCACTCGAACGGCCGCTGCGCCCGCTTGAGCAGCCGTTAGCGCAGGTGCAGCCGGAACTTTCGCCCCCGCCGCCCCCGGAACTGCAGCAACCTGACAGACCGCAGCCGCCGCCACTCGCGCGCGCCGAAGTGGCGCCCCCGCCTCAGGTTCAGCCGCGCCCCGAGCGTTCGCTCGAACCCCGGCCGCAACCGCAGCAACAGGAGCTGCCGCTGATCATGCGGCAGCCGACGGTGCAGGCTCCGGAGCGCCCGGAACTGGCGCTGCCGCCGGAGGCGCGGCGCGAAGTCGATCCGGTCGTGCCGCCACCGCAGCTGCCCCGTCCGGAACCTGTTCTCGACCGGCCCGTGGCCCCCGCGCCGACACAGCCGCCACCGGTGCAAGCGATCGAGCGCCCCGAACTGGCAATGCCGCCGCTGGAGCGACCGCGCGACCCGGCGCCGGCCCCGCGCGTCGCGCAAGACCGGCCGCAGCCGACGCCCGTCCCTGCCGTAACTCCGCGAGTTGAGGCGCCGCCTCCGGCAGCGCCGCCCTTGCCCGCACCGGTTGCGCGAACCCAGCCGGTGGCCCCGGTGGCACCGCGTCCCGTGCCAGCGCGACCCGAACCGGGCCCGGTCGCGGCCCTGCCGACGCCCGCGCCGGTCGCTGCACCAAGGCTGCCGGTTGCGCCGCTGCCGGAAACGGCGGGCCGTGCCGACGACGCCCAGGTGGGCGTGCTGTCCAGGAGCTTCAGCCAGCAGGTGTCCACGCAGGTCAAGAAATATCAACGGTATCCGCTGGTTGCGCAGCGTCGCGGCTGGGAGGGCACGGCAGAGGTGATGGTGCGTTTCGATACTCGGGGAAAAGTCACCGACATCGTGCTGGCGAAGAGCAGCGGCCGGGAGGTGCTGGACCATGAGGCAGTGGAGATGGTGCGGCGGGCGACACCGCTGCCGGAAGCGCCTCAGGGATTGTTCGGCAGAGAGATCAAGATCCCGATCGTGTTCCGCCTTCAGGATTCCTGACACCGTCGTGCGCCCGCAGTGATTCCCGACAACGGGCGCGTGGAGCAGCTTTACCCCCCGATCGAGCCTTATGCGACCGGTCGCATGGAGGCGGACAGTACGCACAGCCTGTACTACGAGGAAAGCGGCAACCCCGAAGGCAAGGCGGTACTGTTTCTGCACGGCGGTCCGGGCAGCAGCACGCGCGTGCAGCATCGCCGGTATTTCAATCCTTCCGCGTTCCGGATAGTGCTCTTCGACCAGCGCGGCTGCGGGCAGTCGACCCCGTTGGGCGAGGTCCGGAACAACACGACGGCCCACCTTGTGAACGACATCGAGTGCCTGCGCCGGCGGCTGGGCGTGGAGCAATGGTTGCTGTTCGGTGGGTCATGGGGACCCACGCTTGCGCTTGCCGATGCAATGGCATATCCGCGGCGGGTCGCGGGGCTCATTCTGCGAGGCATCTTCCTGGGTTCCCGCCGCGAGCTCGAGTGGTACCTGCGCGGACTGCGCGCGTTCGTTCCCGAACACGTGGCCGGACTCGAGGCCGAAATGTCAGGCGACTTGATCGGGCGTTATCATGCCGAGGTGAATCATCCGCAGCGCGCAGCGGCTCTGGCGGCGGCCCGGCGGTGGATGCAGTATGAAGACCGGCTCATGAGCATCGGAACATCGGCGCCGGCGGCGCCGCCCAATGCTGACGACGATGCTGTGCTGGCCCGCACCCGGGTGCAGCTGCACTATCTCGCCGCGGGTTGCTTCCTTCGCGAGGGAGAATTGCTCGACAATGCCTGGCGCATACAGAGCCCCGCGATACTGGTTCAGGGCCGACTTGACATGGTGTGCCCTCCCGTAACGGCGTACGAGTTGTCCCGGCGCCTGCCTGCCTGCGAGCTGCGCATGGTCGAACTGGGCAGGCATTCGGGCACCGAGCCGGAAATGGCCAGCGCACTGCGCCGGGCCGCGGACGACATGCTGGAACGGACGATTTCGTCATGAGTCTGCGCTTCAGGATAAACCTGGCGATCACGCTGGTCATGCTCGTGTTCACGATCATGACCGGCCAGGTTCTGCTCAACGATCTCAAGCGCTCGATCAGGGAGGAAATCGAGGCCGGGACTCGCGTGACCGTTCAGATGATGGAAACGGTCATCGCGAACACGCGGTCCGCATACAATCCGGGGCAGCGAAACGAGGCCCTGCTGGGCTTCCTTCAGCATGTCGGTCGCGTTAGAGCGAACGAAATCCGCCTGTACGATGAGTACGACGAACTGATCTACGAATCGCCGCCGTCGGTGTACAAGCAGGGGCGATGGGCGCCGGAATGGTTCACGCAGCTCGTGCATCCCCGAATCGGCGACTTTCGACTGAATCTGCCTAACGGCACGATCGTCGTCACTCCGGACGCCTCGCGCTCTATCCTGGATGCCTGGGACGACGTCAGGCATTTTGCGTGGCTGGCGCTGGGTTTCTACCTGCTCCTGACTGTATCGGTGTTCTGGTTGCTCGGCCGCTGGCTTCGGCCCCTGGAATCCATTCTCGGGGGGCTGTCGGAAATGGAGCAGGGGCGTTTCGATGCGCGCCTGCCTGACTACCGTTTGCCCGAGTTTTCATCGATAAGCCATACGTTCAACCGCATGGCCCATGCGCTGCAGGAATCGCTTGCCGAGAATCAGCGCCTGGCACTGATCGCGCAGCAATCGAGCGACGCCATCCTGATTCACGACCTGCACGGCAGGATCTCGTTCTGGAATGCAGCCGCGGCACGGATGTTCGGTTACTCGGCCGACGAGATTGTCGGGCAATCGGCCATGCTGATTGCGCCCCAGGACCGACAGGGGGAGATCGAGGACACGCTCGAGTCGATTCGCCAGCGCAAGCCGATCGAAATTCTCGAGACCGTGCGCCAGGGCAAGGACGGCCGCCGCATCGACGTTTCGCTTGCAGCGGCACCGCTGGTGGATCCGGCAACGAATATGGTCATTGGCGAAATCTGCAGCATGCGTGACATCACCGAGCACAAGCTGATGCAGGCTGCGGAGCGCGAGCTGGAACAGAATCGCCGGTTTACCCAGCTGGTGCAGTCGCGCCTTGAGGAGGAGCGTCGCGCCATTGCACGCGAGCTGCACGACGAATTGGGGCAGTGTGTCACCGCCATCAAGACAATCGGCACGGCGATTGCCAATCGCACCGAATCATCCTCGGCGGAAACCCAGACCAACGCCCGGACCATCGTCTCGGTTGCATCGCATATCTATGATGTCGTTCATGGGATTATCCGGCAGCTGCGGCCGAGCGGACTCGACCATCTCGGTCTCAGTGCAACGCTGGAAGACGCCATTTCGAGTTGGCGCAAGCGGCACCCGGAAATCGAGCTCGAGCTGTTACTCGGAGCGGACGTCGACGGCTTGAGCGAGGACGTGAATATCGTCGTTTACCGGCTGGTGCAGGAATGCCTCACCAATATTGTGCGGCACTCGGCCGCAGATCGCGGCAAGGTGAGCGTGACCCGGGCGTGCGACCAGATGCTCGGCGACGCGCTGGTCGTAACGGTGCGCGATAATGGCAGGGGGCTTGGGACGGGGGACGATCAGGACCTCCGCCGATTCGGAATTATGGGGATGCGCGAACGTGTCCAAGGGCTTGGGGGGCGCTTCGAGATCGCAGGCGAGCCCGGGGAGGGTGTTACCGTGCGTGCGGTACTGCCGGTGACGCCTGTTGCGCAGGCCGATGCCATTGAATCCTGATATTTGGTGAGGAGATGACAGAGCGCACGATCACCACCATGCTTGTCGACGACCATGCGGTCGTGCGCATGGGTTTCCGGTTGCTGCTGGAAGGCGCGAGCGACATCAAGGTCGTCGCCGAGGCGGACAGCGGCGAGGAAGCCGTCAAGCGCTTCTCCGAGGTTAGACCCGACGTGATCGTCATGGACATCTCGATGCCCGGGATTGGGGGGCTGGAAGCGATCGATCGCATCATCGCGCGTGAGCCGGCCGCGCGCATCCTGGTGCTGTCCGCCCATGAAGACGCAATGCACGCGCGCCGGGTCTTGAAGGCCGGCGCGGCGGGCTACCTGACCAAACGAACCGCGGCGGAAGAACTCATCAAGGCGATTCGCCAGGTGCATCAGGGAAAGACCTATCTGGAGCCGGAAATCGCCCAGCAGTTAGCGATGCAGCAGCTTTCGGGGGCGCGAAACCCCGTCGATGCCTTGAGCGAAAAGGAGTTCAAGGTCTTCCTCGCCCTTGCCAAGGGGCAGTCGGTGCAGGAAATCGCCGAGGTCATGTCCCTGAGCCCGCGCACAGTCGGGACCCATCTGTACAACATCAAGCAGAAGCTGGGGGCATCGAATTCGGCGGAATTGGCCTTAATAGCGATGCGCGCTGGGCTCATAGAGGCTTGATATATAACAACAAAATGTTCCAGGGGGCGGCATCGTCGAATCTAATGAAAATCATGAGCGGCTTTTACGGGTTTTGCGCTACAGACGGAGCCACGGCTGCGCCACAATTGGGCCGTCGTAGATTCCGACACCCCCTTTTCCCGAGAGAAAATTTAGGAGATTTGCCATGTGGACCAAGCCTGAATACACCGAAATGCGCTTTGGCTTCGAAGTGACGATGTACATCGCCAACCGCTAAGCGCGGATCGCTTTACCAGAAGGGCTGCTTTCGGGCAGCCCTTTTTGTTTTGTCTGTCCGGCGGCGACTCGGCTCGAAATTCTCAAATCAGATAACAGCGGGTTAAGAACATGAATAAGCGTAGAGATCCAGGGGAGAGGAGAACGTTTTACGGCCGGTGGTCACGCCCGCTCACAGCGACGGCCGGGGTGATGCTGGTGTTGGCCGCGGGCGCTCCTGTCAGCGCGTTGGCGCAGGACGAGCAGCCACTTACGACGGCGCCGGTCGTCGTCACTCCCACTCGTGTTGAGCAGTCCGCGTTCGACCTGCCGACTGCCGTAACCGCGATCGAGGCGGAAACTATTCAGGAACAACGTACCGGGGTGAATGTCGCAGAAACACTGGTGCGGGTGCCCGGCACGGTCGTTCAGAATCGGGAGGCGCAGTCCCAGGAGCAGCAGATCATCGTTCGCGGGTTCGGTGCCCGTGCCGGATTCGGGGTCAGGGGCATCAAGCTGCTCGCCGATGGCATACCCGCCAGTACGCCGGATGGGCAGGGCGGCACCGGATTATTCGATCTCGGGTCGGCAAAGCGCATTGAGGTTCTGCGTGGGCCGTTCTCGGCGCTCTATGGAAATCACTCGGGCGGGGTGGTGCAGGTCTTAACGGAGGACGGCCCGGAGCGCCCAACCGTTACACCAAGCTTCGGCGCCGGCAGTTATGGCTCGTGGAAAGCGGGGCTGAAATTCGGCGGGACATCCGGCGAATACAACTATCTGGCTAACGGGAGCCGTTTCGAGACAGACGGCTATCGGGATCACAGCAGCTCACGCAAGGATCAATTCAACTCAAAGTTGTCCGCAATGCTTCCAGGCGGGACGACCTTGACTCTGGTGGCCAATTATCTTGATCAGCCCAAGGATGAAGACCCGCTTGGGCTGACCGCTGCCGAAGTGGCCGAGAATCCGGAACAGGCTACGAGCGACGCTTACACCTTCGACACCCGCCGCAGCTTGACCAATCTTCAGTCTGGCCTCGTCATCGAGTCGCCGGTCTCGGACGCCGACGTCATTCGCGGGCTGTTCTATGTCGGTCAGCGCAGCAACCTGGGCTATCTCGCAATCCCCACCGGCGCCCAGAATTCACGCACCGCGTCGGGCGGCGTATCGGCATTCGATCGCGATTTCTGGGGTCTGGGATTGCGATGGACGCGCAAGGCCGAGCTGCTCGGCCGGCCGTTCACCATCACAGCCGGCGTCGACTATGATCGAGCGGTCGACAATCGAACGGGCTACCGGAACGATAACGGCGTGCAAGGCGCACTGAAGCGCGACGAGAAAAATACTGTCGATAGCCACGGCGAGTACGTGCAAGTGGAGTGGAAGGCCGGCGAGCGCTGGCTGGTGTCCGGAGGCCTGCGCTACACGGAAGTGAGTTTCGATTCCAGGGACCGATTCATCTGCACGACCACTGTCAATACAACCGGCACGCCGTTGGGCACTTGCAGCGGCACGCCGTTTGCAATCACACCAACGCAGTTCAATCCGGACGACAGCGGCTCGGTCAGTCATGACGCTTGGACCCCGGTCCTTGGCGTCGTCTATCAGTTGTCTTCGTCGACCAACGTCTACGCAAACTACGGCGAGAGCTTCGAAACGCCGACGCTCATCGAGCTGGCGTACAAGACGGACGGAACGTCGGGGCTGAATTTTGCGCTGCAACCGAGCAAGAGCCAGCATTACGAACTCGGGGTCAAGACCTTTGCGCTGAATGACAGGTTGCTTCTTGAGGCGGCGGTCTTTTTCATCGACACCGAGGACGAGATTGTCGTATTCACGAACGCGGGCGGACGTCAGACCTTTCAGAACGGCGGCGAGACCGAACGGAAGGGCGTCGAAATCTCGGCTTCCGGGAATCTCGGTTTCGGATTCTCAACATACCTTTCGGCGACGTATCTCGAAGCCAATTTCAAGGACAGCTTCGCGACCTGCTCCGGATTGCCGGCACCCTGTACCGTGCCGTCGAATACCGTGAATGCGGGCAACCGGATTCCGGGAATCCCGCGGTACACGGCATTTGGCGAACTTGTCTGGCGCTATCCGGCCTTGGGGTTCACGGGAGGCATCGAGGTGCGCTTCCATGGGGACGTCGCTGCCGACGACCTGAACTCGGAGTACGCGGACAGCTATGTTGTGACCGCTGTACGCGCAGGATTCGAACAGCGTAGTGGTGACTGGCGCTTATCCGAGTTCGTGCGCGTGGACAATGTGTTTAACGAAAGCTATATCGGAGCGGTTCTGGTGAATGCATCAAACCAGCGTTTCTATGCTCCTGCAGCCGATCGCAATTTCTTTGCGGGTGTGTCGGCCAGCTACAGCTTCTGATAGAGGATACCCGGGCAGTATCTCCGAGTCGAAGTGATTCGCTTGACGATCGCCATGGACAATGGCGGAATTGGCTCCACAGCATGATGGCCATTGTTGTTGAATCAAGAGTCTGAGGAGGGGAATCGGATCATGTCCAGGGTTTCGGGGCGGTACACCGGCTTTGCGATCGCGCTGCACTGGCTGGTTGCGGTGCTGGTTCTCGTTTTGATCGGGCTGGGTCTGTACATGACCGACATTCCGCGCGGCACGCCAGAGCGGGCCTCCTTCTACAACCTGCACAAGTCGATCGGCGTAACCGTTTTCCTGATCGTAATTGTCAGGCTCTGGTGGCGGGCCAGGAATCCGCCGCCGCCGCTGCCCCCCACGGTTCCGTCCTGGCAAGTCACCGCCTCGCGGCTCAGCCATGCCTTGCTTTATATGTGCCTCATCCTGATGCCGGTTGCAGGCTTCTCCGCCTCCCAGTTCACAAAGTATGGGGTGACGTACTTTGGCTTGTTCAAGATCCCGCCGATGGGCTCTGAGAACAAGGCGATCTACGACCTTCTGCAAGGCGTGCACGAAACCACCGCGTGGGTGTTGATGACCATCATCATCATCCATGTGCTCGCTGCGCTGAAGCACCTGGTTGTCGACAAGGACGGTGTCTTCCAGCGCATGGTGCCAGGGCGGGTGCCCGAAGCGCTCAAACGCCCCGGGAGCTGACCTTGGACCTGATCAGGACGGAAACGCGATGACGTGGTCGGTTTCGAGCCGGATGCCGATCTCTTCTCCGATTGCGTGATTGTGATGACTGGGCACAAGCGCCAGCACGGTGGCACCGCCCGGCAGGGTCAGCGTGTAGAGAATTTCTGCACCCCGAAATGCTTTTGCCGTGACGGCTGCCCTGGTCGGGCTGGCATCGTCATGAATGACGTCGTCGGGGCGCAGCAGCACCTGGACAGGTGCGCCCGCGGATAGCTGCCGCGTGCCGTCGATTGCAGTTGTTGCCTTGAGCGAGCCAAGTTCGATCTCGATGCGCCCTTGAGGGTCGACGCGGCCGGGCAGAAATACGCCCTGCCCGACGAAATCCGCGACGAAGCGCGTCGCCGGACGATGGTAGATGTTGTAGGGCGAATCCCACTGTTCGATTCTGCCCCGGTGCATGATGCCGACTTCGTCGGCCATCGCGAAGGCTTCGTGCTGATCGTGAGTCACCATCAGGGCAGTCGACCCCTGGGCTTTGAGGATCTGCCGCACCTCCTGGCTGAGACGCTCGCGCAGATCCACGTCCAGATTCGAGAAAGGCTCATCAAGCAGGATCAGTTCCGGGCGTGGCGCGAGGGCGCGAGCCAATGCCACTCGCTGCTGCTGTCCGCCGGAAAGCTCGTGCGGATAGCGTTCGCGTGCTTCTTCCAGGTCGATCACCCGGAGGAGCTCTGCGACCCGCGCCGCTTTTGCGTCTGCGGGCAGGCCGTGCAAGCCAAAGGCGATGTTGCGCTCGGCACTGAGATGCGGGAAGAGCGCATAATCCTGAAACACCATGCCTACGCGCCGGCGCTCTGGTGGAAGATGAACCTCAGGCCCGCTGACTTCGCTGCCGCTCAGGTGAATGCTGCCGTTCGAGACGTGCTCAAAGCCGGCAATGCAGCGAAGCAAGGTGGTCTTGCCGCAACCGCTGGGGCCGAGCAGGCAGCCGATCGACCCGTCCTGAAGCCGTAGGGACAATCCGTCGATGACGCGCCGATGTCCGAAACGCAGACACAGCGCCTCGATTTCGACCCGGGTCTGCAACGGCCGATTCATCTCCGGATCAATCTGAAGCGCGGACCAGTCGTGCCAGTGGCACCACGCCGGCAACGACCAGCACGATCGCCGGCAGTGCTGCCAACTGCCACTGACCTTCAGAGGTCAACTCGAAAATCCTCACGGCGAGCGTATCCCAGCCAAACGGACGGGTCATAAGGGTTATCGGCATTTCCTTCATTACATCGACGAAGACCAGGATCATGCCTGCCGCAACGCCGGGGCGCAGCAACGGCAGATGCACCCTCGCGAGCAGCCGCCAGCCCGACTGGCCGAGGGACACAGCCGCTTCCTCCATGTTGCGCGTGATGCGGTGCGAGGCGCTGTCGACAGGACCAAAGCCAACGGCGAGAAAACGGATCGCATAGGCAAGCAGCATCGCCCAAACGGATCCCTGCAGCAGCGCGCCAGGCGAAAGGCCGGCAAGTTTGCGCACGGCGTCAGGCAGCAGGGCATCCAGCTGCGCCAGTGCCACGAATATGCCGACCGCCAGCACGGCGCCGGGAACGGCATAGCCCAGCGTCGAGATGCGCAGTGCCGCGCGAGAGGCAGGCCCGGTTTCGCGGCGCGCCGCGTAGCTGAGAAGGATCGACAAGGCGGCGATGCCCGCGGCCGCCACGACGCCCAGCAGAAGCGTACGCGCGACGTAGCCAAGGTAACGCGCATCGAGCGCGTCCTGTGCGTGTGCGCCGGCCCAGAGCAGAAGCTGCGCTAACGGGACAGCAAATGCGATCGTCAGCACGGTCGCGCACGCGGCGAACGCCAGGGTTGCGCGCGTGCCGTGCAGGCGTATTCGCGGCATTTGGGCGCCGGTCTGCGTCGAAGCAAAGCGCAGCCGCGACCGCGTATGTTGCTCCACGAGCAGCGCGATGAAGGCGATAAGCACCAGTACCGATGCGACCTGACAGGCGGCGCTCAACGAAAACAGACCGAACCAGGCCTTGTAGATGCCGGTGGTGAGGGTGTCGTAGTTGAACACCGACACGGCACCAAAGTCGGCAAGGGTTTCCATCGTTACCAGCGCAAGACCGGCGGCGATCCAGGGCCTTGCCATCGGCAGGGCCACGCGCCAGAACGCTCGCGGGGCTGACAGGCCCAGACTGCGGCCGGCTTCCAGCATTCTGCGCCCCTGAGTGCGAAACGCATTGGCGGCCAGCAGGTAAACGTAGGGGTAAAGCGCCAGCGTCATCACCAGGTACACGCCGCCACGGCTTCTTATCTGCGGGAACCAGGCAAGGCGGCTTCCGGTCAGCTCGCGCAAGGCGGTTTGCAGGGGGCCGGTAAAGTCCAGCAGACCGACAAACACGAAAGCCAGTACATAGGCCGGCAGAGCCAGCGGAAGCAGTAGCGCCCATGAGAAGAAGCGCCGTCCCGGGAAGTCGCACACCGACGTCAGCCACGCGAGCGAGATGCCCAAGACTGCCGTCCCCGCGGCCACCGCCATGGCCAATGTCACCGAGTTGAAGATCAGCTCGGCGAGGATCGTCTCGGCGAAATGCCGCCAGACATCGTCGGCAGGTGCGGCAAAGGCCGCGAAGACCACGGCCAGCGGCAGCGCCGTCACGGCAGCGACTCCGAACAGCAGCAGCCGCCATCCTGACCACGGCAGCGCGCGGCTGCGCCAGCTGTTGCTAGCGATAGCCAGCACGGTCCATGAGCTTGACCGCTGCCGCTTGCAGTTCGCCCGCCCGGGCGACATTGATCGGGTTCTGCTTGAAGCTGCCCCACGCTGCAACGATCGGGTCAGGCGCGATGCGTGGATTCACCGGGTATTCCAGATTCGCGTCCGCGAACAGGTTCTGTGCGCGCTGAGACGAGAGCCATTCCAGCAGCCTGACGGCGCCGGCCGGATTGCGCGCATGCGTTGTCACGCCGGCGCCCGAAACGTTGACGTGCACACCGCTTCCCTGCTGATTGGGCCAGAAGATCGCCAGCGAGAGATCCGGCGACCTTTCCATGAGGCGGCCGAAATAATAAGTGTTGCCGATACCTGCATCGCATTGGCCGGCGGCTACGGCCTCCATCATTTTGGTGTCGTCCGCGAATACCGGCGCTGCCAGGTTAGCGACCCAACCACGCACGACCGCATCCGCGTGCGCTTCACCATGTTCAGCAATCATCATCGCGACCAGCGACTGGTTGTAGACTTTCTTGGAGGTGCGCAGGCAGAGGCGGTTCTTCCACTTCGCGGTGGCAAGGTCTTCGTAAGTGGAGAGTTCTCCCGGCTTGACCCGGCGGGGGTTGTATACGATGGTGCGTGCCCGCACCGACAGTCCAAACCAGCGCCCGTTCGGGTCCCTCAAGTGCGCGGGCACATTGTCTTCGAGCGTGGCGGATTTGACCGGTCGCAGAAGCCCCGTCTCGGCAGCCTGCCAGAGGTTGCCAGCGTCGACTGTCAGCAAAACGTCGGCGCGGGTATTGGGACCTTCGGCTTTCAGGCGCTCGAGTAGCGGGCCCTCCTTGTCGGTGATGAACCGGACGTCCACGCCCGTTTCGCGCGTATAGGCTTCGAAGAGCGGCCGAATCAACTGCTCGATTCGCGCCGAATAGACGGTCACCTCTTCAGCGTGCGAGACGCTGGAGAGAAAAGCGCTGCCAAGCAGGCACGCGATAATCCTCAAGTACCCCAATTTTCGATCTCCGGGTTGCTTGCTAAGCGTCGCAGGCCCTACTGCTGCCGAGCCGTGCTCCGTGTGTAGAGAAAGCCGGCGACGATCACCGCCAGGATCACCGTCTGGAGCGAGAGCGCCTGTACATTCGGATAAAGGCCCAAGGCTGGCAGGCCGTCGAAGAAGCCCACGGGGCTCAGCGGCAGCGTGCCCGCAGCCTGGAGGGCGGCTACACCGCGGCCGGCAAAGATGACCGCCAGAACGGCAAGAAATGCTGCGCTTACGCCAAAGAACACGCCAAGCGGTAACTTCATGCTAAGCCGGCCAATCGCCCACGCGGCCGCGAGCAACGCAGTCGCGCCGGTCAGGCCACCGGCGATTAGCGCGCCGCGCGCGGAGCCATCCCCCTGAATCCAGAGCGACTGCATGAACAGCACCGTTTCAAAGGCCTCGCGGTAAACGGCCAGAAAGGATACCAGTGCGAGGCCCCACAGTTGGCCGCTCGAAAGCGTGCCCGTCACCTGGCCGCGAATGAAAGCCTGCCACCGGGCTGCGTGGCTACGGTCGTGCAGCCAGTAACCGGCGTAAAGCAACACCGCGGCAGCGAGCAGGGCGGTCACTCCCTCGGTCACCTCGCGCTGCGCACCCGAGATCTCGATGACCGCGGCCGAGACCACCCAGGTGACCGCGCCAAGTGCAAGCGCGCCGATCCATCCCGCGTGTACATACTTGAGCGCGTCGCGACGGCCTGCGCGAATCAGGAATGCGACGATCGCCGCCACGACCAGCACCGCTTCCAGGCCTTCGCGCAGGATGATAATGAACGATCCGGCGAAACTGGCGCCGACGCCGGTCGCGGTGTGTGCCGGTGCAGAGGCAATCTGGCGAAGCTCGCCCACCAGTGCAGTGGCGGCAGCGCTGACCGCTTCGGTTGAGGGTGAGCTCTTCAACAGCGAGCGGTACGAGGCCATCGCCTGCTCGAGTCGGTTGCGGTCGCCTACGGGTAATCGAGCCTCCGCGAGCTCAAATCCATCAAGATAGGCGGCGATTGAGGCCTGATACGCGGCACTTGGCTGGCCTGAGCGAAACAGTCGCTCGCTTTCGATAAGCTTTTCGATCGCGACCGACATCGGGTCAGCGCGGCCGGCGTCCGACATGGCGTGCGGATCGGCGCGCAGGAACGCCAGTATCCGATACCGGTCATCCCCGCCGGCGCGCGCCTGCGCCGGCGTAATGGCGACCAATTGCTCAAGGCTCTGAAAGGGTCTTTCGTCTCTTGCGACACTGTTCCAGGCTGCCTTGCCGGCAGCCCGTTCCTGTTCGCTGGCGGAGAAAGTCGACACGTAGAACGCAAGCGCCCAGCGTTCATCCAGGCTGAGGTGGCTATAGCCAGCCATTGCGGTACCGTCGACGCCGAGTGAGATGGTGTTGAACAGCCCAAGCACGCTGCGCTGTATTTGACGCTCGCGTTCGGTGAAATCAGTCGGCTGCGGCTCCAGCCCCCGGGCCTGCGGACCCCTGCCGTTTCCGGCGAGGCCGTGGCAGCCGGCACACATCGATGCATACAGCACCTTGCCCTGTCCGAGATCCGGTGCCTGTGAAGGTGCAATTCGGATCCGGTAGGCGGACACGATCTCTTGCTGCAGGCTGCGGGCGCGATCGGCAACGCGATCGCCCGCTGCGCGTGCGCTGATCAGGTCGGCCAGGTCTTTGGCATTGGCGACCAGACCGTCCCGCGCGGGATCCGGCGGAAATGCGGCGAGCTCGCGGGCGATGACTTGGGAGAACTCAACCTGCTCCTCGTACTCGGCCGCATCCAGCACCTGTCCGTCGCGCACGAATTCCGGATACTCGACCGCAACATAGTCCAGCAGATGAATGACTTGCTGGGCATTCGGGAGTGGGGTATCGGCGGCCCGTAATAGGCCGCCGGCCGTGCAGAACAGGAGAATTAGCGCAGTCGAGAGGTGTCGGCACATATGGTAAGTCGGTTCAGAAGGCTGGCGTAGAGTAACGAGAATCATAATCATTTTGCCGAGCTGTTGCGAGGGTGCATCACCCCTTTCTCGAATTCGGGTCGGCTTCCGACATCGGGCGCTGGCCCTGGCATTGGTATAGGCACTTCCTGGGACTTCGCCACAGTTCATGATAGAAAACGCATCACAACGGTTGACATGCGAATGAGAACGATTATCATTTGTCTGATTACAGGGGAGGAACCGCAAATGAACGCAATGCTGGTGGGGGCGGATCGATTGGGCAATATTCCTCAAATTCTCAGTGAGTTGGGAATTCAGGTAAGGCACCATGTGTCGGGGAGGGTGCCCGCTCACCAAAAGACCGGGGCAGCGCTTCCAAAGAACCTCGACTTGTTGATTTTGTTCACAGACTTCCTGAATCACAACGCCATGAGGACCTACCGCTCGCGGGCCCAGGCCCAGGGGATCCGGGTAATTGCATGCCGGCGCTCCGCGAGTTGTCTTGTTGCCACCTTGGGTATGCAGGTCGGCGACTGGGCTTGTGCTGACTGCCCGCAACGGCCTCAGGCGAAGGTCTGATTGACAATCATTCTCATTGTGATCTAGCATTAACGGGCATTCAGGAACCCCACATGTACGTCTGTCTCTGCAACGGCATTACCGAAGGTCAGATACGCGACGCTGTCGCAGGCGGGGCAAGTTCGCTGCTCGCCTTGCGACTTGAATTGGGCGTCGCCTCTTCCTGCGGCTGTTGTGCCGACTGCGCGCAACAGGTGATCGACGACACCAACCGCTGCGATCGCGTGCGCGAGCAGCGCGAGGCCGCCTGAGGCCATCTGCGCGCCGGCTCCGGTCGCGCCAATCACAGTTCCTCGGCACAGTGTCGACTGAAGCTTGGCCGCTTCAGGCGAAGGACGCCTGCCGCCTATAATGTCGAGCGAATCTTCCCGAGGAGAACACATGAAGGGCGACAAGAAGGTTATCCAGCACCTGAACAAGATTCTCAAGAACGAGCTTACCGCCATCAACCAGTATTTCCTGCACTCGCGGATGTTCAACAACTGGGGGTTGGAAAGGCTGGGCGAGTACGAATACAAGGAGTCGATCGATGAGATGAAGCATGCTGACAAGCTCGTCGAGCGAATTCTTTTTCTGGAGGGGCTGCCCAATCTCCAGGACCTCGGGAAACTCCTGATCGGCGAGAATCTGGAGGACTGTCTCAAGTGCGATCTCAAGCTTGAGCAGGAGGCCCACCCGGCCCTGCGCGAGGCGATTGCCTGCTGCGAATCTGTTCAGGACTATGTATCCCGCGAGCTTTTCGAGGAGATCCTGCAGAGCGAGGAAGAGCATATCGACTGGCTGGAAACGCAGCTCGATCTGATCGGCAAGGTCGGCATCCAGAACTACATGCAATCGCAGATGGAAGAGGACTGAGCGGCGCGTGCGCCATCAGCCGGCACTGACCAGTGATCCACCGCTGCTATAACCGCGCGGCGGCACCAGCAAGGTGCGCGCTGGCAGTGTTCCTGCTCCTGGTGTCCGCATGCGCCAGCCGGCCACCGGCTGTCGACCCGGCGCAGTCTGCCGAGCCGGTCGAGTTGTCTCCCCCGCCAGCCATTGCGCTGGTCCTCGGGGGTGGGGCGGCCAAGGGCTTTGCGCATGTCGGAGTGATCAAGGCGCTCGAAGCACACGGCATCACGCCCGATCTCGTCGTGGGCACCAGCGCGGGCAGCGTCGTCGGTGCGCTCTATGCCGGTGGCTACAACGGGTTCGATCTGCAGCGCATTGCGCTCTCCATGGACGAGAACACCGTGCGCGACTGGGTGTTGCCGAACCGGGGCTTCATCAAGGGCGAGGCACTTCAGAATTTCATCAACAGGGCGGTGCAGAACCGACCAATCGAGAGGCTCAACCGAAAGCTTGCGATAGTGGCCACCGACCTGCAGTCCGGCGAGCCAGTCGTGTTCGAGCGTGGCGACACCGGACTCGCGGTTCGTGCCTCCAGCAGCGTGCCCGGCATTTTTCAACCGGTCAAGGTCGGCGACCGGGAACTGGTGGACGGCGGACTCGTGAGTCCTGTGCCGGTGCGGGCAGCCCGTAATCTGGGCGCCGACATCGTTATCGCAGTCGACATATCGGAGCGGCCACAGCGGTCTCGGCTGCGCGACACGTTCGATGTCCTGCTCCAGACCTTTACCATCATGGGTCGGGCGATTGCTGCTGAGGAACTGGATGGTGCCGACGTCGTTATCAAACCCGATATACGTAATCTCAGCGCCACGAACTTCGACTCTCGAAACTACGCCATCATCGAGGGCGAGCGATCAGGGCTCGAGGCCATACCGAGAATCCAGGAATTGATCGCATCGCACAGTTCCCGTGGGGCGGGTGCCCGGCACAGTCCTCCCGGAGCCTTGTCCAGCACGCCTTAAGTCCCGATCCTGCGATCTCTCGGCGCGCTGCGGACGGGACCGCACTATGCGCGTCCCGATCGCGGGTGCTGGTCAGATCAACTGCCCCCAATAAAAAAGCCACCGTGAAGGTGGCTTTCTTATTTGGTGGAGGCGGCGGGAATCGAACCCGCGTCCGCAAGCTCTCCACAGGCGGTCCTACATGCTTAGTCAGGCCGTTTGATTTAATCCCAAGTCCGCCGGCCGACGGGCTGACATGGAACGAGTTACCTTGAGTTTAATGTCGGCCGAAGTAACCCCAACCGACACGATCTCACGTCTATGGCTCCGCTGCTGGTTGCCCAGCCCGGCCCGTGAGAGAACCGGTGCGGAGTCTAGCCGGGTTTAAGCGGCTAGAGCGTAACGTTCGTCGTTGGCGACTATACGTTGTCCAGCGGATTTACAAGGTGACTGGACCTTGGCATGCACCACACTGCTTCGCAACCCACGTCGAAACCAGGTCGCCCCCATTAACCTAATATTGCCGATATGCGGGCAGATCAGGCGATTTCAACCCGCAAAGTCTATCAAACTGCTTCGCGTTCTACCCCGATTATTTCGGCCAGTTCCCAGGCGGATTGAACCATCCCATCTGCGCCCCAGGCTTCGGGATGGCTGTTCTCGCCCAGGTATCCATACTGGGCGATCATCACATCCATGCCGGCAGCGCGTGCCGAAATGACGTCGCGTTCGTCGTCGCCGACATACAGGCAGGCGCGCGGCGTCTCCCTGAGGTCAGTGCAGGCCTTCTGCAATGGTGCCGGGTGTGGTTTTGGGTGGGGGGTTGAATCCCCGCTGATCACGCAGGCTGCCCGATCGAGCAACTCTAGCCCCCTTAGTACCGGCAGCGTGAAGCGTTCGGGCTTGTTGGTCACGATGCCCCAGCGCAGTCCCGCGGCTTCGATAGACGCCAGCAACTCTGCGATGCCCGGAAACAGGACAGTGGTGCCCATGAGATCCTGCCCATACCTATCCAGAAATTCCGTGCGCATGGCTTCGAATTCGGCGTGTTCCGGGTCGAGACCAAAACCGGCTCGCAGCATGCCTCGGGCGCCGGCGGATGCGTGGGGGCGCAGCCGTTCTAGCGACATCGCGGGCAAGCTGCGCGCTTCGCGCATTCGATTGAGCGCTTGCGCGAGGTCCCCGGCCGTGTCGGCGAGAGTGCCGTCGAGGTCGAAGAGAATGACCGAATACCTGGACAACGTAGATGCCGGCAGAAAAACGGCCGGCAATGCGCCGGCCGCCATTTCAGCTTCGCGTACCGATCAGCGTGCGAGCATTTGCAGCATCTTCTGGTCGGACAGAATATCTTCCAGCGCCTGCGAGACAGCGGTGTTAACCAGGGCATTGCTGTCTTTGCGGAAGGGCGGGAGCGCCGTTTCTTTATAGCTCCGTACATAAAACAGCCGGTCGTAGGTTTCCCTGTCGTTCCTGGCCGACGCGGAAACCTCAGCCCTGAGCTCGGTTTCGAAATTAAACGCCGTCTTGACCGATGACAGCTCCAGCCGCACTACCGAGATCCGAAGGGCGCGCGTCATCGCCTCGCTGGAGGGAACGACTTCGAATCCTTTCTCGATCAGCGCCGCCTTCAACTTGGCGTACAGCTTCGGAGAAAAGTCCTCCGTGAGAAGAACGTCGACCATCTTGTTATTCGGGTCGCCGACTTCACCGAGCTTCTGAGTCTGGCGCGGGTTCGTAACGGATAGTCCGATCAGCGTTGCGGCGGCGACCTGGGCGGGCGCCACATCGATCTTCGGGTCGAGACTGAGATTCTGGGTCTTCAGCGAGCAGCCGGAGACGAGCACGATCGCGGCCGCCGCGACCAGGATCCTGAAAGGCTTGTTCTTCATCGGTATCTCCTCGTTTGCTTCAGTGCAGTTGCCAGATGGAGCGGTCTTACGCAGGTGTTCGAGCGCTCAGGATGTAGTTGACGGAGGTATCCGCCGTCAGAGAATAGTGCCGGGTAAAAGGGTTGTAACTCATGCCGACAACCTGGTGCACATCAAGGCTTGCGTCGCGACAAAACCGGCCAAGCTCCGACGGGCGAATCAGTCGCGCGTAGTCGTGAGTTCCTTTCGGAAGCAGCTTCAAAATGTACTCCGCTCCGATTATTGCGTACAAGTAAGATTTCGGATTTCGATTAATCGTCGCAAAGAAAACCCATCCACCGGGTTTGACCAACTGCGCACAGGCGCGCACGGTGCTTTCCGGTGAAGGAACATGCTCGAGCATCTCCATGCAGGTTACGATATCAAAAGCGTGAGGCTCTTCTTGGGCCAACGCCTCGACCGACATCTTTCGGTACTCGATGTCCAGTCCGCTTTCGTGCAAATGCAAACCGGCCACTTTCAAAGGCTTATCGGCGAGATCAATGCCGGTGACGCGGGCCCCTTGCAAGGTCATCGCCTCTGCGAGGATTCCCCCGCCGCAGCCCACGTCGAGCACTCGTTTACCGCTGAGCGATGCCAGGCGATCGATGTAAGCCAGGCGTAGCGGATTAATGTCGTGGAGTGGCTTGAACTCGCTGTTGGGGTCCCACCAGCGATGCGCCAGCTCGCTAAACTTGTCGAGCTCGGCCGGATCGGCGTTAAGTCGGGGCCGGTCGTCCGGAATCACGCCAGCTTCTGGATCTTTGCCTGCCAAGTGCGTGCCTTTGCCTTGAGTTCTGATTCGTCCGTTTTGAGCAGGCGGCCCTCTTTCACAACCTGGCTGCCATTTACCCAGACTGCACCTACATGCTCACGTCCTGACGTGTAGACAATCTGCGACGCCGGATCGTAGCAAGGAGACAGCTCGATCGATGACAAGTTCACTGCGGCAAGATCGGCGTACTTTCCCGGCGTGATGGAGCCGATTGATTTTTCAAGGCCGAGTGCACGTGCGCCGGCGAGTGTCGCCATTTCGAGTGCTGCGTGGGAGGCCAGCGTGCGCGCGTCGTCATGAACCGCCTTTGCTACCAGTGCGGCCAGGCGCAGTTCGGCAAGGATGTCGAGTCGGTTGTTGCTTGCGGCGCCGTCTGTTCCGATCCCGACGTTGATGCCCGACGCCAGCATCCTGCCGACGGGCGCAAATCCGCTGGCGAGCTTCAGGTTGGAGGCAGGGCAGTGCGCTACGGAGCAGCCTTCCGCAGCGAGCATGGCGATCTCGACGTCGTCCACGTGTACCGCGTGGACTGCGATCAACCCTGGGCCAAGCAGGCCCAGACGCTGCAGTCTTGGCAGGGGGCGCAATCCGTGCTGTTTCAGGCTTTCCTCGATCTCGCCGCGGGTCTCGTGAACATGGACATGGATGGGCAGCTGGAGTTGGTCGGCAAGCGTCGCGATCTGTTCGAAGCTTCGATCCGATACGGTATAGGGCGCATGCGGCGCCATGCAGAAGCTGAGGAGAGGCTGGTGCTTCAATTCATCCCGGGCGGCAAGACCCCGTCGCAGGTAGTCCTGGGGGTCGCTCGCGTAAACGGTCGGAAACTCGATCAGCACGATCCCGAGTACCGCGCGCATGCCCGTTTCCATGGCCGCGCGGCCCGCCATTTCGGGAAAGAAGTACATGTCGTTGAAGCAGGTAACGCCGCCGCGAAGCATCTCGGCGCAGGCGAGCGCAGTACCGTCGTGCACGAATTGCGCCGACACGTGCTTGCCTTCAGCAGGCCAGATGTGCTTCGACAGCCAGTCCATCAAGGGCAGGTCATCCGCCAGCCCGCGCAGCAGCGCCATAGCCGCGTGCGTGTGAAGATTCACCAGGCCGGGGATCAGTGCGTGACCTTCCAGGGCTTCGGTTCGGCGGGCGCGGTACTTTTCGCGTGCTGTTGATGCAGGAAGGACTTCGACAATGCGGCCCCCGTCGATGGCGACCGCGTGATCGGTCAGAACCGTGTTCACCGGGTCGACCGGAATAACCCAGGAGGTTTCGATAATCAGGTCAACTGTTTTTGCGTTGTTCATATGCGAAAAAAAAGCCCTGCTTGGGCAGGGCTTGAACGATACAGGGATTGTCTCCGGACCGGGGTGGAAACGCGCTTCCGCCCGAGTCCGGCTATTGGACTTGTTATTGAGCGCTGGCGGTTCGCTGCCCGCTTACCGAGATCTCGACCCTGCGGTCGGGCTGATAGCAGGCGATCAACTCCTTGCGGCGCAGCCCCTTGCAGTCGCTCTCCTGGGTCAGCGGGTTGTGCTCACTGCGGCCGAGCGTACGAATCTTGTTCGCAGGAACGCCGAGGCGCACCAGGTAGGCCTTGATCGAATTGGCGCGTCGCTCGGACAGCTTCTGGTTATATTCGACCGTGCCGATGCGGTCGGCATGTCCGATCGCCCATACCGTTTCGTACTCGGTGCCGTTGAGCTTGGCGACGAACTGGTCGATCTTCTGACGCTCGTCGGACCGGATGTTGTACTTGTCGAATGCGAACAGCGGCTCGGCCTGCATCTCGATTGTGATGGCGGCCGGTTCGGCCGGCGCTTCCTCGACCGGGTATTGCGGAGCGCTGATGCCCGAATCGCGCTGTGCCAACTGGGCCGGTGGGGACGCGATCGTCTCAACCGGGCCGATAGGACCGAGGTCCTCGATTGGCTCGTCGGGTTCGGGAGGCATCTCGTAGGTCGTTATGGGAAACTCCTCCGCGAATTCGGTGGGAGCGCTGATTCCGGAGTCCAGTGCTGCCGTCTGCGCCGGCGGCGATTCGATGGTATCTACCGGCCCCAGGGGCCCGAGATCTTCGATGGCTGCCGCTTCGGCGTCGGGCTCCGGAGGCATTTCGTAGGTGGTCACCGGAAACTCTTCCGGATACACCGTAGGCGCGCTTATACCGCTGTCGGCGGCAGTGGTCTCGGCAGGCGGCGAATCAACGGTCTCAACCGGGCCCAGCGGACCAAGGTCGTCAACTTCAGTGGTTTCGGGCAGGGGGGCGTCGATGTACTGCACCGTCGGGGGCTCAGGTTGATAGGCCGGCTCGGCGGGCGCAGGCGCAGGCGGCTGACTGGTGATCTGCGCCGGCTCTCCGGTGGACTCGACCTCCAGGCCCGAACTACCGCGCTCGGACTGGGAGGAGCACGCAGCGAGGGCGGTGCTGATCAACAACAGCAGCAAACGATTGGTCTTTCGTCGCATCGCGATCTCTCCAGGGGTGGTGACAAATCAGGGCGGTATTTGACGGAGCAAACACCGGAAGATTATGGACTGCTGGTCCGTCGAAGGGCAATCCGGGGGGGGGCAAATGACAACAAGACCGCCGGCACGCAAGTTCAGTGCCGTGCTCCGCAAAACATGCACCTGCCTCCTCGCTTGTGCCAGCCTCGCTATGGTATCGTTACATTTTTTTTCACCGACGATTTTTGCCTGATTTTCCGTCGCTTGCGGCGTACTCGGGCACTTGGCCCCGCGCGGCGCCGGGCCATGCATCGGCGCCCAAGCAGACCTCATAGAACACCCGATCCCGATGGAGCAGTTCGCCAAAGAAACCCTCCCGATCAGCCTCGAAGAAGAGATGCGGCGCTCGTACCTCGATTACGCAATGAGCGTGATCGTCGGTCGCGCCCTGCCCGACGTGCGAGATGGGCTCAAGCCGGTTCACCGGCGCATCCTGTACGCAATGTACGAGGCAAACAACGTTTGGAACCGGCCTTACGTCAAGTGCGCGCGAATCGTCGGCGATGTCATGGGCAAGTTTCATCCGCACGGCGATAACGCGATCTACGACACGCTGGTGCGGATGGCGCAGGATTTCAGCCTGCGCTACATGCTGATCGACGGCCAGGGCAATTTCGGCTCGATCGACGGCGACAACCCGGCGGCGATGCGCTACACCGAGTGCCGACTGGCGAAGATCGCCGCCGAGCTGCTGGCCGACATCGACAAGGAAACCGTCGATTTCGGGCCGAACTACGATGGCAAGGAACTCGAGCCGCTGGTGCTTCCGTCACGGGTTCCGAACCTGCTGGTCAACGGCTCGGCGGGGATCGCGGTCGGCATGGCGACGAACGTGCCTCCCCACAACCTGGTCGAGGTGGTGGACGCTTGCCTTGTCCTGCTGGCGAACCCGGATATCGCGCTTGATGAACTGATCGACATCATTCCGGGTCCCGATTTTCCGACTTACGGAATCATCTACGGCACCGCGGGCATACGGGAGGGCTATCGCACCGGCCGCGGCAGGGTCGTCATCCGGGCGCGCACGCACTTCGAGGACATCCAGGGCGGCCGCCAGGCGATCGTGGTCGACGAGTTGCCTTACCAGGTCAACAAGTCCTCATTGCTGATGCGAATCGGGGAGCTGGTGCGGGAAAAACGCCTGGAAGGCATTGCCGAGATCCGGGACGAATCCGACAAGTCGGGCATGCGCGTGGTGCTTGAGCTCAAGCGCGGTGAAATGCCGGAAGTCATCCTGAACAACCTGTACAAAGAAACGCAGATGCAGGACACGTTCGGGATGAACATGGTCGCCCTGGTCGACGGCCAACCGAAGCTGCTCAATCTCAAGGAGATCCTCGAGGCCTTCCTGCGCCACCGCCGGGAAGTGGTCACCCGGCGAACCGTGTTCGAGCTGCGCAAGGCCCGCGAGCGCGGGCACATCCTCGAAGGCTTGGCAGTGGCACTGTCGAACGTTGACGAGATGATCGCCCTTATCAAGGCCGCGCCGACGCCCGCCGATGCCCGCCATGGCTTGATGTCGCGCGCATGGCGCTCGGATCTGGTGGAGCAGATGCTAGCCCGCACTGACCTGCGCGCAGCGCGCCCCGACGGCCTGTCGCCGGAATTCGGCCTCAGGGACGACGGCTACCGGCTATCTGACGTTCAGGCGCAGCGCATTCTCGAAATGCAATTGCAGCGGCTGACCGGGCTGGAACAGGAGAAGATCACCAGCGAGTATCGCGAGGTGATGGATGCAATTGTCGATCTGCTGGACGTGCTGTCGAAGCCGGAGCGGATCACCCGCATCATCACGGAGGAACTCGGGCAGACGAAAGAGCAGTTTGGCGATGCCCGGCGCAGCGAGATCGAGGTCAATGCTCAGGAAATCTCGCTGGAAGACCTGATTGCTCCGGCGGATGTGGTGGTTACCCTGTCGCACGCCGGTTACATCAAGGCTCAACCGCTGGACGACTATCGTGCCCAGAAGCGGGGCGGACGGGGCAAGCAGGCGACGTCGACGCGGCAGGACGACTTCATCGACAACCTGTTCATTGCCAACACCCACGATTACATCCTGTGCTTTTCCGACCGCGGACGCATGTACTGGCTCAAGGTTTACGAAGTGCCGCAGGGTGGACGCGGCAGCCGCGGCAAGCCGATCGTGAACATGGTCCAGCTCGCCGAGGGAGAGAAGATTACGGCGATTCTGCCCGTGCGGGAGTTCGACGACGACCACTTCGTGTTCATGGCCACCGCCAACGGCACCGTGAAGAAGACGCCCCTGTCCGAGTTTTCCCGGCCGCGCCAGCTGGGCATCATTGCGGTAGATCTCGACGAGGGAGATTTTCTGGTCGGCGTCGCCCTGACCAACGGGCACCAGGACATCATGCTCTTCTCTGACGCGGGCAAGGCGGTGCGTTTCTCCGAGCAGGACGTGCGGGCAATGGGGCGGACCGCCCGGGGTGTTCGCGGCATGAAGCTGGGCGAAGCGCAACAGCTGATCTCGCTTGTCGTCGTCGACGACGAGCAGCGCACGGTGCTCACCGCCACGGAGAACGGCTTTGGCAAGCGCACGCCCGTGGCGGAATACACGCGGCACGCGCGCGGGACGCTGGGCATGATCGCGATCCAGACCACGGCCAGAAATGGCCGCGTAGTGGTGGCGCGTCTGGTTGAGCCGGAAGACGAGATCATGCTGATCACGACCGGGGGCGTGCTGATTCGTACGCGCGTGAACGAGATTCGCGAAATGGGGCGCGCGACCCAGGGCGTTCGCCTGATCAACCTGGGTGAGGACGAAACGCTTGCCGGCCTGGAGAAGGTGGTCGACCGTGATGACGAAAACGGTCAGGCGATGGAGGGCGAGCCGCCCGTCAACGAGTCCGAGGTCGAGGGCGACGGCCCAGAAGAATAACGCGGCCGCCTGGGGGCGGCCATGCGCCGGGAGAGACTGTTAACGTGACTCGGGTGTTCAATTTCAGCGCCGGACCCGCGGTGCTGCCAGAGGCAGTGCTTGCAAGGGCGAGCGAGGAAATGCTCGACTGGCATGGCTCAGGCATGTCGGTGATGGAGATGAGCCATCGGGGCAAGGAGTTCATGTCCATTGCCGAGGCGGCGGAAGCTGCGCTGCGCAGGCTGCTGCAGGTGCCGGCCAATTACAAGGTCCTGTTCCTCCAGGGCGGCGCGACAGCGCAGTTTTCGATGGTTCCGATGAATCTGCTGCGCGGCAAGACCAGGGCCGCGTACGTGCATACCGGAGAGTGGGCGAAGAAGGCAATTGCCGAGGCGCGCCGGTACTGCGGTGTTCAGATCGCCGCCAGCTCGGAAGACCGCAAGTTCACCTACGTGCCAGCCCGCTCGGCCTGGCAAGTGGATGCCGATGCGGCTTATGTTCACATCACCAGCAATGAAACGATCGGTGGCGTCGAGTTTCACTGGACCCCGGACACCGGTGCTGTTCCATTGGTGGCGGATATGTCCTCGCACATTCTTTCTCGGCCGGTGGATGTTTCGCGCTATGGCCTGATCTATGCCGGCGCGCAGAAAAACATCGGCCCCGCAGGGCTGACCATTGTTCTCCTGCGCGAAGATCTGATTGGCAATGCTGTATCCGGCACGCCGGCGATGTTTGATTACCGGATTCACGCGGAGAACGATTCGATGTACAACACGCCGCCAACGTATGGCATCTACATTGCCGGGCTGGTATTCGAATGGCTCGAGGCGAAAGGTGGACTTGCGGCGATGGAGCGGGAGAACATCGAAAAGTCCGGCGTTCTTTACAGTTACCTCGACTCGACCGACTTCTATACCGCGCCGGTGGCGAAGGCGGATCGCTCTCGAATGAACGTACCGTTCCGGCTGCACGATGAAGCGCTGGACGAGGCGTTTCTCAAGGAAGCGAAGGCCAGAGGGCTCGTACAGCTCAAGGGACATCGCTCGGTTGGAGGCATGCGGGCGTCCATCTACAACGCCATGCCGCGCGCCGGCGTCGAGGCATTGGTCGGATTCATGCGTGAGTTCGAAAAGCGTCATGGCTGAGAAGCTGGGCATCCTTACGCTCAACAGCATTTCCCACGTGGGACTGAAGCGGTTCCCGCCCGAACTGTATGTGGTTGGGCCGGGCCTCGAGGCGCCGGACGCGATCGTAGTCCGGTCCCATGACATGCATGAGATGAAGATCGGCGACGGCGTCAAGGCAATTGGCCGTGCTGGTGCCGGCACCAACAACATCCCGGTGGTGCTGATGTCACAACGGGGCGTGCCGGTGTTCAATGCTCCGGGCGCCAATGCCAATGCGGTAAAGGAGCTGGTGTTGGCCGGGATGCTGATGGCGGCACGGAATCTCTTGCCGGCGATCAGATTCGTCGACGGCCTGTCGGGTGCGGGCGAGGCGCTGGATCGCCACGTCGAGTCCGGCAAGAAGAAGTTCTCCGGAGTTGAGTTGCCCAACCACACCCTTGGGGTTATCGGCCTTGGCAAGATCGGCAGCCTGGTTGCCGACGCGGCAATCAAGCTCGGCATGAACGTGATGGGTTTCGATCCCGAGATCACGGTTGAGGCTGCATGGAGCTTGCCGGCCCAGGTGCGCAAGGCCCACTCTATCGAGGAGCTGGTCCGCGCCTCGGACTTCATTACGGTGCACGTGCCGTTGCAGGAGGCCACCCGCAACCTGATCAACGCACAGCGTATAGCGCTGATGAAGCACGGCGCGATACTGCTGAACTTTGCACGCGAAGGCATCGTGGACAATGCCGCGGTGATCGACGCTCTGGGCAGCAAGAAGTTGCGCGCCTACGTCTGCGATTTCCCAGCCGGGGAGTTCTCCGGCCACCCGGAGGTCATTGCCTTGCCGCATCTCGGGGCGTCGACCCGGGAGGCCGAGGACAACTGCGCGGTCATGGTGGTCGATCAGCTGCGCGACTATCTGGAACACGGGAACATCCGCAATGCGGTAAATTTTCCCGACGTCGTCATGAAGCGTGAATCGAAGTACCGCCTGGGCATTGCCAACGCCAATGTGCCCAACATGGTGGGGCAGATTTCCACTGCCCTGGCCCAGCACGGCCTCAATATTCACAACATGATCAACAAATCGAGGGGCGACATGGCCTACACGATGGTGGATGTGGACAGCCCGGTGTCGAAGAAAGTGCTGAAAGCCATCGAATCCATAGAAGGGGTGCTGGCCTTGCGCTACCTTCCAGCCGATGCCGAGTAGCCCGGGATGTCCGATCCGCTGAAGGCGCTGCGCGCGCGAATCGACGCCCTGGATGAGGAAATTCTCCGGCTGGTCAACGCGCGGGCTGAGGTAGCGCGCGAAATCGGCGGTCTGAAGGGCGACGGCCCCATTTATCGGCCCGAGCGCGAAGCCCAGGTCCTGCGGCGCCTGGCCGAACGCAACCCGGGGCCGCTGCCCGGCGAAGCCATTTCACATCTGTTCACCGAGATCATCTCCGCCTGCCGCGCACTCGAGGACGCAATGCGGGTGGCCTGCCTGGGGCCGAAGGGCACCTTCAGTGAGGAGGCGGCGATCAAGCGCTTCGGCCACCAGGCCGCAGTGATCCTCTGCCCAACAATCGACGAGGTATTCAGGTCAGTGGAATCGGGCGCGGCAGGCTATGGAATCGTGCCGGTAGAGAACTCGACCGAAGGCGCCGTTGGCCGCACGCTCGATCTGTTGCTCTCCAGGCCGACTTCTATCTGCGGTGAAGTGCTCCTGCCGGTGCATCAGAACCTGCTTTCGCGGGCGCGGGAACTACAAGCGGTCAAGCGCATTTACTCGCACAGCCAAAGCCTTGCTCAGTGCAATCAGTGGATTGTCGACCATCTGCCATCGGCGGAGCGCGTACCCGTCGGCAGCAATGCCGACGCAACGCGGAGAGCCGCAGAGGACGCGGAATCCGCAGCCATTGCCGGTCGCGCGGCGGCGGAGCACTATGGCGTACCGGTGCTGGTCTCCAACATCGAGGATGTGCCCAACAACACCACGCGGTTTCTCGTCATCGCCGATCATTCTGTGGCGCCGTCCGGCAAGGACAAGACCTCATTCGTAATGTCTACGGCGAATCGTCCGGGTGCAATTCATGAGCTGTTGACACCGCTGGCGCGCAATGCCGTCAGCATGACCCGTCTCGAGTCGCGTCCATCGCGGACCGGGCTGTGGGAGTATGTCTTCTTTGTCGATGTCGAGGGGCATCAGGAAGAGCCGCATGTTGCGACCGCGCTCGCCGAGGTGCGAGAAAAGGCCGCTTTCCTGAAGATCCTGGGCTCGTATCCAGTGGCACTGCCGTGAACCGGCCTGATTTCAGGCAGGAGCCGATGGACCTGTGCGAGCGTGCGCCGGCGTATATCCGGTCGATCGCGCCGTATCAGCCTGGCAAGCCGATCGCCGAGCTGGCGCGCGAGGTTGGCCTCGACGAAGGACGCATCATCAAGCTCGCGTCCAACGAGAATCCTCTGGGCGCGAGCCCTCGGGCGGTCGCTGCTGCACGCGACGCGCTGAAGGACATCAGCCGCTATCCTGACGGCAACGGCTTCGAACTCAAGCGGTCGATCGCCCGGCATTGCCGGATCGACGAATCGTGCATCGTGCTTGGAAACGGTTCCAACGACGTGCTGGAACTGGCCGCGCGAGCCTTTCTCGCCGGGTGTATCCGCGGTGTATGCGCAGCACGCGTTCGCGGTCTATCCGCTGGCGACGCAGGCAGCCGGGGCGGCCGGCATCGAGGTAGCGGCGCGTGCTTTCGGTCACGATCTCGACGCGATGCGCATGGCGATCCGCGGGGATACGCGCATCGTTTTCGTGGCCAATCCGAACAACCCCACCGGAACCTGGCTCGCCCCGAAGGCCGTTCGAGCGTTCCTCGATAGCGTGCCCGAAGACGTGCTCGTGGTGCTTGACGAAGCGTACAACGAGTACCTGGCGCCGGAGCAGCGCGCGGACAGCGTGGCATGGCTGGCCGAGGTGCCCAATCTGCTGGTGACCCGAAGTTTCTCCAAGGCGTATGGCCTGGCGGCGCTGCGCGTGGGCTACGGTCTTGCGCATCCGCGCGTGGCGGACCTGCTGAACCGCGTCCGCCAGCCGTTCAACGTCAGCAGTGTGGCGCTGGCAGCCGCGGCGGCGGCACTATCGGACACCGCCTTTGTCGACGAAGGCAGCCGCCTGAACCGGGCGGGCATGGCTCAACTCACCAGCGGCTTTCGCAAGCTGGGGCTTGAGTGGATCGATTCTCTTGCGAACTTCGTGAGCGTGCGGGTGGGCGACGCGCGACGCGTGTATCAGGAGCTGCTGAAACAGGGCGTCATCGTGCGCCCGGTCGGGGGATATGGCATGCCGGAGCACCTGCGCGTGTCGATCGGGCTGGAGTCCGAGAACGCGCGGTTTCTGGCGGCGCTGGAAAGCGTGCTTGCTGGCCGTCGATGATTTCCCCCGCCGAAGGCGATTGCGCGCAACCTTTCTCGCGACTGCCGACCGGAGAGTACTCCAACCTTCGAGCGTGACCCTGATGTTTGCCCACCGCCGCCGTGCTCGTCCGGGGCGGAGGCGAGCGGGACGGATGCGTCTACACTTGGATTCATGGCAACCCGTATCGACAATCTAGTTGTGATTGGCGTTGGCCTGATCGGCGGCTCGGTCGCGGCGGCGCTCAAGCGCGCCGGCGCGGTCGGCAAAGTGACCGGCGTGGGCCGCGGGCGGGCCAACCTCGAGCGCGCCCTCGCGCTGGGATACATCGATGCGGTGGAAAACGATGCGGCCCTTGCCGCCCGCGACGCCGATCTGGCGCTGATCGCCGTTCCGGTAGCGCAGACCGAGCCGGTGCTGCGACGTCTGGGCGAGGTCTCTAACCCCAACCTGGTGATCACCGATGCCGGCAGCACCAAGGGTGATTTCGTGCAGGCGGCCCGGCGCGTGTTCTGCAAGGCGAAGCTGGGCAACATCGTGCCGGGGCATCCGATTGCCGGTGCCGAATTGACCGGGGTCGACGCCGCATCGCCAACGTTGTTCGAGGGCAGGCGGGTGGTATTGACGCCGCTGCCGGAGAGCCGCGCAACGGCGGTGGCGCGCGTAGAGGCGATGTGGTCGACCTGTGGCGCCCGTGTCGCGCGGATGGATCCGGCGCGTCATGACGAGGTTTTCTCTGCGGTGAGCCACCTGCCTCATGTGCTCGCGTTCGCGCTGGTGGAAATGATCGCCGCACGCCGCGACGGCGAAGAGCTGTTCAGTTACGCCGCAGGCGGTTTCAGGGACTTCACCCGCATCGCCGGCAGCTCGCCGGAAATGTGGCGCGACATCTGCGTCTCTAACCGTGAACCGCTGCTCGCCGACATTGAGTCGTTCAGACGAGCGCTGCTGCAGATATCGGACCTGGTAAGGGCGGGTGACGGGGCGCGCCTGCAGGCGCTTTTCGACTCGGCGCGGTCCGCGCGCGAGCGCTGGATCGGCCCGAAGTCGTGAGCGGACGACGCGCGTACCTGGAAATCGGGCCATTTGGCGGCGCCGCCGGCGCGGTCCGTCTGCCGGGCTCGAAAAGCATATCGAACCGGGTTCTGCTGCTCGCGGCCCTGGCCGAGGGCGCGACCGAAATCCACGACCTGCTGCAATCGGACGATACCGCGCGCATGCTCGATGCGCTGGCCCTGCTCGGCGTCGCGGTGTCGGGGCAGGGCGATTCCGCGACCTGCCGCGTGACCGGATGCGGCGGCAGCCTGCCTTCGAGGCAGGCCGAACTGTTTCTGGGCAACGCAGGCACTGCGCTTCGGCCGCTGGTTGCGGTGCTGGCGCTCGCCGGGGGAAGTTACCGGGTGAGTGGCGTGAAGCGTATGCACGAGCGCCCGATCGGCGACCTTGTCGATGCGTTGCGCCAGATTGGCGCCGTCATTTCGTATAGCGGCGCGCCGGGTTATCCGCCTTTGCGGATCGAGCCGGCGCAGATCCGAATTGATGGGCCCATCCGGGTTCGCGGAGACGTGTCCAGCCAGTTCCTGACTGCGCTGCTGATGGCCATGCCGCTGACCGGCAAACGGGTGCGTATCGAGGTTGTCGGAGAACTGATCTCCCGGCCCTACATCGACATCACGTTGAATCTGATGGCGCGCTTCGGTGTGCAGGTAAGACGGCCGGCGGAGCAGGTCTTCGAAATCGCCGCCGGCAGTCGATATCAAAGCCCAGGGATCGTGCACGTCGAAGGCGATGCTTCTGGAGCGTCGTACTTCCTGGCGGCCGGGGCGGTCGGCGGCGGGCCGGTGCGCATCGAGGGCGTGGGGCGCTCGAGCATCCAGGGCGACGTGCGCTTTGCCGACGCGCTGGCCTCGATCGGTGCGC
>ERZ869936.485-NODE-485-length-37383-cov-6.294524_pt1 | contig 37383 bp, 37 predicted proteins | sample MGYA00520876_ERZ869936 | MGnify/ENA primary metagenome ERZ869936 (study PRJEB32218, sample SAMN09650985) | biofilter metagenome | isolation source: enrty point of leading RO module | place: Saudi Arabia: Thuwal, RO plant located on Red Sea | collected 2016-02-17 ... | reverse complement strand
CCGACCCCCACAACCCCATTGTGGTGCGCTACCAGGCTGCGCTACGCCCCGACCGGATTCGTTGAAGGCCGGCAATGATACGTGCCGGCCGTTGCTCGTGGAAGGCTTTTGTCAGCGCCGCAGGATCTTCAGGATCTGCTCAAGTTCAATGCGCAACTGCTTGATAATTTGCTGACTTTGACTGACGTCGGTCTTGGCCTGGTCACCCATCAGCCGCTGCCGGGCGCCGCCGATCGTAAAGCCGTCGTCGTACAGCAGTGCGCGGATCTGGCGAATGATCAGGACGTCCTGCCGCTGGTAATAGCGGCGGTTGCCGCGTCGCTTGACGGGCTTTAGCTGCGGGAATTCCTGTTCCCAGTAGCGCAGGACGTGCGGTTTTACGGCGCAAAGGTCGCTGACTTCACCGATGGTGAAATAGCGTTTTCCAGGAATTGGAGGCAGTTCGTCGTTATTCCCCGGTTCCAGCATAGGCCTCTACTCGGGCTTTTAGTTTTTGGCCGGGCCGGAAGGTGACCACGCGTCGCGCCGTGATCGGAATCTCCTCGCCGGTTTTCGGATTTCTGCCCGGACGTTCGTTTTTATCCCGAAGATCGAAGTTTCCAAAACCGGAAAGCTTGACCTGCTCCCCTACCGCGAGCGATGCACGCAACTCCTCGAAGTACAGGTCCACCAGTTCACGGGCTTCGCGCTTGTTGAGCCCCAGTTCATTGAACAGCGATTCGGCCATGTCGGCCTTCGTCAGTGCCATAGGGTCAGTCTCTCAAAACCGCGCCGTGATTATCGTGCAATTTCTTGATGGCCGCGTTCGTTGCCGAGTCGGCATCGGCGTCGGTAAGGGTGCGGGATGTTTCCTGCAAAATCAAGCCTAAAGCTATGCTTTTCAACCCTGCTTCTATACCGGGCCCGCGGTACACGTCGAACACGATGAGGTCGCGCACGAGTTCCGGCGCGGCCGCCGTCACGGTCTCACGAATCGCGCTCGCCGTCACGGATTCCGGCACGATCACGGCGATGTCGCGGCGGATTGCAGGGTAGCGCGACACGGGCCGGAACGCCGGCAGGCGGGCCGCGAAACAGGCCTCTGCGTCGAGCTCGAACAGGAACGCATCGCGACGGAAGTCGAGGGTCCGGCCGGTCGCCGGATGCAGCTTGCCGAGCACGCCGACGGGCTCGTCGCCGCGCAGGATGCGCGCCGCCTGGCCCGGCTGCAGCGCCGGGTGCTCGCAGGGCTCGAAGCGGAACGCGTCCGTCTCGCCGGTCAGCGCGAGCAGTGCCTCGACGTCGCCCTTCAAATCAAAGAAATCAACCGCTTGAGCCTTGACCGACCACTGCTCGGGCAGCGCCGGACCGACCGCGATGCCGGCAACGCGCCGGACCTCGCGGGTATCCTCGAGCGACCCGTGGTAGGAACGGCCGAGTTCGAACAGGCGCACGCGTTCCTGCTGGCGCGCGAGGTTGCCGGCGGCCGCTTGCAGCAGGCCGGCCCACAGCGTGCCGCGCATGACCGAGAGCTCCGACGAGATCGGGTTGCTGAGCACGAGCGCCGAATCCTCGCCGGTCAGTGCGCGGTTTGCAGCCGGATCGACGAAACTCCAGCAGATGGATTCCTGGTAGTCGCGTGCGAGCAGCGTCGCCGCAAGCCGGTCGCTGTCGACGCGCGACTCGGGAACCGGCACGAGCGGCGTCCCGGCGATCGCCGTCGCCTCGTCGATTCGGTCGTAGCCGTGGATGCGCGCAACCTCCTCGACCAGGTCCTCCTCGATGACTATGTCAAATCGGAACCCGGGCGGCGTGACCGTCCAGCCGTCCGCCGTTGTCTCGACCGCGAGCTGCAGGCTCTCGAGAATGCCGGTGACCGTGTCGTCGTCGAGGGTCACGCCGAGCAGACTGGCCAGGCGGTCGCGGCGCAGGTCGACCGGCACTCGGGTCGGCAGCCGACCGGCATGCCGGTGGTCGCGCAGAGGCCCGGCCTGCCCGCCCGCAATGCCGGTCAGCAACTCGGTCGCGCGTTCGATCGCCAGCGGCGCGAGGTCGGGGTCGACGCCGCGTTCGAAGCGCAATGACGCGTCCGTGTGCAGGCCGTAGCGGCGGGCCCGTCCGGCCATCACCGCCGGCGGCCAGAACGCCGCCTCGAAAAACACGTCGACCGTGTCGTCGCTGACCGCCGTGCCGAGGCCGCCCATGATGCCGGCAAGTCCGATCGGCCCGGAGTCGTCGGTGATGACGACCGTGTCGGCATCGAGCTCCACCTCGCGCTCGTCCAGCAGCGTCAGGCATTCGCCGGCCCGCGCGAAGCGCGGCCGCACCGGCCCCGCCAGTTTCGCGAGGTCGTAGGCGTGCAGCGGCTGGCCCAGTTCCAGCATCACGTAATTGGTTACGTCGACGACCGGGTGGATCGCGCGGATGCCGCTGCGGCGCAGCCGCTCGGTCATCCAGATCGGCGAGCGGGCCTGCGGATCGATGCCGCGCACGACCCTGGCCGCGAATCGCGGGCAGGCCGCGCCGTCGACCAGCTCGACCGGGTGCTCGGCCTCGGTCGCGGCCGCTACCCGGGCCGCCGGCCGGTCGACCAGCGGAGCACGCGCCGCCGCCGCGAGATCGCGGGCGACCCCCAGCACGCTGAAGCAGTCGCCACGGTTCGGCGTGATGTTGAGATCGAAGACCGCGTCGGGCAGCCCCAGCGTCGCTGCGAGCGGCTCGCCGGGCGTAGCGCCCGCTGTGAGCTCGAGGATGCCGTCCGACTCCTCCCCGAGGCCGAGTTCCACGGCCGAGCACAGCATGCCGGCCGACTCGACGCCGCGAATTTTCGCCCTGCGCAGTTTCGTGCCGTCCGGCAGCCGGGTTCCGGGCGGCGCAAACGCGCTCAGCAGGCCGGCACGCGCGTTCGGTGCCCCGCAGACGACCTGCACGGGCTCGCCGCTGCCCGTCGCCACCCGGCAGACCTGCAGCCGGTCGGCGTCGGGGTGCGGCGCGGCCTCGAGAATCTCGGCGACGACGACGCCCTCCAGGCCGTCGCCCTCCACCGTGAGTCCTTCGAGTTCGTGGCCGCTCATCGTCAGCAGCTCACCGATGGCCCCGGCATCCAGGGACGGGTCCACCCACTCGCGCAGCCAGCTCTCTGCAAATTTCATCGCAAGGGCTCGCCGGTCAGTGGAACTGCTGCAGGAAGCGCAGGTCGTTGTCGAAGAAGGTGCGCAGGTCGGTAACGCCGTAGCGCAGCATCGCCAGGCGCTCGACACCCATGCCGAACGCGTAGCCCGTGTACTCCTCCGGGTCGACGCCCGCGTTCTCGAGCACGCTCGGATGCACCATTCCGCAGCCCAGGATCTCGAGCCACTTGCCCTCGCCCCACAGGACGTCGACCTCGGCCGAGGGTTCGGTGAACGGGAAGTAGGAAGGGCGAAAACGCAGCTCGGCGTCACGTTCGAAGAAGGCCTCGACGAACTGGTGCAGCACGGCCTTCAGGTTGGCGAAGCTGATGCCCCGGTCGACGACCAGGCCTTCAACCTGGTGAAACATCGGCGTGTGCGTCTGGTCGGAGTCGCAGCGGTACACGCGTCCCGGCGCGATGATCCGGAGCGGCGCGCCCTCCTCGACCATCGTGCGAATCTGCACCGGGGAGGTGTGGGTCCGCAGCAGCTTGCCGCCCGGAAAGTAGAAGGTGTCGTGCATGGCCCGCGCCGGGTGGTTCTCCGGGATGTTCAGGGCCGTGAAGTTGTGGAAATCGTCCTCGATTTCCGGCCCGGAACGGACGGCGAAACCGGCGTTGACGAAGATCGTCTCGATGCGCGCCATCGCGCGGGCCACCGGGTGACGTCCGCGCACGCCGGCGCCGCGCCCCGGCAGGGTCACGTCGACGGCGTCCTTCAGCAGGCGTTCTTCGAGCGCTGCCTGCTCGAGTTCCGAGCGTCGGGCGTTGAGCAGCTCGACAACGGACTGCTTCGCGCGGTTGATGGCCTGGCCCGCCGCGGGTCGCTCTGAGGCCGGCACCTGGCCGAGCGCCTTCAGGCGCGCGGTCAGCTCGCCTTTCTTGCCGAGGTAGGCGACGCGCACGGAATCGAGCGCAGCGAGGTCGGCGGCGGCGGCGATCTTCTGCCCGGCCGCCGCAACCAGCTCATCGAGTTGCTGCATGACCCCGACGTCCCGTCAGGGTTCAGCTGTCTGCGAGTGCAGCTTTGGCCTGCGCCGCCAGTTCGCCGAACGCGTCCGGATCGTGTACCGCGATATCGGCCAGCACCTTGCGGTCCAGGTCGACCTCGGCCTTGTTCAGGCCGTTGATCAGGCGGCTGTAGGACATGCCGTGCAGGCGCGCGGCGGCGTTGATGCGCGTGATCCACAGCGCGCGGAACTGGCGCTTGCGCTGCCGCCGGTCGCGGTAGGCGTACTGGCCTGCCTTGATGACGGCCTGCTTGGCGATCTTGAAGGTCTTGCTGCGCGCACCGTAGTAGCCCTTGGCCTTGCCGAGGACCCGCTTGTGCCGCGCCTTGGCGGTTACGCCACGTTTTACTCTTGCCATGTCTCGATCACTCCCTTAGCTGTACGGCAGCATGCGGCGCACGCTTTTCACGTCGCATTCGGCAACCTGTTCGGTCAGGCCGAGCTGGCGTTTCCGCTTCGACTTCTTTTTCGTCAGGATGTGATTGAGGTGGGACTGGGCTCGCTTGAAGCCGCCCTTACCCGTGCGCCGGAAACGCTTGGCAGCGCCCCGGTTGGTCTTCAACTTGGACATTGTCCTCTCCGATTTTCATAGCCCTGCAACGTACGTCAGCGCGGTATTGCGCAGCGCCGCGGCAGGCGGGTATTGGCAGTGACCCGTCAGGCGGGTGTGCCTCCACTCACTTTTTTTTCGGTGACATCACCATGATCATCTGCCGCCCTTCCATCTGCGGCATCTGTTCGACAACACCGATTTCCTGAAGGTCGTCTCTGACCCTCGCCAGGAGCTTCGCACCGAGATCCTGGTGCGCCATCTCCCGACCCCGAAAACGCAACGTGACCTTGCACTTGTCGCCGTCCTCGAGGAATTCGGTCAGCTTTCTCAGCTTGACCTTGTAATCGCCCTCGTCCGTGCCGGGGCGAAACTTGATTTCCTTGACGTGTACCTGCTTCTGCTTGCGCTTGGCAGCCTGGGACTTCTTGTTCAGCTCGAACAGGTATTTGCCGAAGTCCATGATGCGGCAGACGGGCGGACTCGCCGTCGGGGACACCTCGACGAGGTCGAGACCCTGCCCCTTTGCAACTTCCAGCGCTTGCGCGATGGGCATGACTCCGGCCTGTTCGCCGTCCTGGTCGATGACACGGACTTCCGATGCCTCGATTTCTTCATTGCGCTTGACGCGCTTGTGGGCTGCGATACTGCGATCCTCCGAATCTGCTACACGCCCGTGCGCCGGCGTCACTGCCGGGGTCCACGGGGATGCGAAGTTTATATTGGCCCGGGACCGGGACACAAGCGCGGAACAGCGCAATTTGCAACGATTTCAGCGCCTAGAGGCGGAAATCGTGAATTTTGTCGCGTATTCGCTACAGCCTGGCCCGTCACCGGCGGCCGTCGTCACGGCACGGGCCCGAACGGGCCTCGGCGGGACTGGTGGGCGATGGTGGTTTCGAACCACCGACCTCCACGATGTCAACGTGGCGCTCTACCCCTGAGCTAATCGCCCGGCCGGACTCTCGAGAACCCGCGGGACCCCGCGAGCGGCGGACAAAGATACCGATACGACCCGCCGCAGGCAAGCGCCGCGAGGCATTCGCTGGCGCCGATCTCGCGGCGGCTCGATCGTGGAGCCGCGAGCGGTGCTCGCGGGTGGCGAAGGCGCGCCCCCGACAGCCGCTTTCCACGGACGCTGTGAATACGTCCCTGTACGCTCCGGGCTCGGCATCCCTGCCTCGCACGGCCCTGGAAAGCGGCTGTCGGGGCCGCGCCTTCGCTCCGACGCCGGTGGTGTCGCAACTGGCCCGCCGGCGCTGACTTCGCCTAGCCCGCCAGGCGGTCGCTCAGGCCCATTGCCGCCTCGCGCATGTCGCGGATCTGGTCGCGCAGCTTTGCCGCCTCCTCGAACTCGAGGTCGCGCGCGTGCCGCAGCATCTGCTTTTCGAGTTTTTGCGCTTTCTGCAGCAGCTCCTCGGAACTCATCGTCGCGTACGGCGCGGCCTTTTCCGCGGCACGCCGCCGTCCGCGCCCCGGCTGCGGATAGCTTGCCTCCATGATGTCGGCGACCTGCTTGACGATCGTCGCCGGCGTGATGCCGTGCTTTTCGTTGAACGCGACCTGCTTCTCGCGCCGGCGGTTGGTCTCGTCGATCGCGCGCTGCATCGAGCCGGTGACGTCGTCGGCATACAGGATCGCCCGGCCGTTCAGGTTGCGTGCCGCGCGCCCGATCGTCTGGATCAGCGAGCGATCCGAACGCAGGAAGCCTTCCTTGTCGGCGTCGAGGATCGCGACCAGCGACACCTCGGGCATGTCGAGGCCCTCGCGCAGCAGGTTGATGCCGACGAGGACGTCGAAAGTGCCGAGTCGCAAGTCGCGGATGATCTCCATGCGCTCGACCGTGCCGATGTCGGAGTGCAGGTAGCGCACGCGGATGCCGTGCTCCTGCAGGTAATCCGTCAGGTCCTCGGCCATGCGTTTGGTCAGCGTCGTGACCAGCACGCGCTCGTCGGCGGCGGCGCGCTCGCGGATCTCGCCCAGCAGGTCGTCGACCTGCGTCCGTGCCGGCCGCACCTCCACCTGCGGGTCGACGAGACCCGTCGGCCGCACGACCTGTTCGACCGTGTTGTCCGAGTGCTCGCGCTCGTAGTCTCCGGGCGTCGCCGACACGTATATCGTCTGCGGCGACAGGCGCTCGAACTCGTCGAAGCGTAACGGCCGGTTGTCGAGCGCCGACGGCAGCCGGAAACCGTATTCGACCAGCGTCTCCTTGCGCGATCGGTCGCCGCGGTACATGCCGCCGAGCTGCGGCACCGTCACGTGGCTCTCGTCGATGATCAGGAGAGCGTTCGGCGGCACGTAGTCGAACAGGCAGGGCGGCGGCTCGCCGGGCTCGCGTCCGGAAAGGTAGCGCGAGTAGTTCTCGATGCCCTGGCAGTAGCCGAGCTCGCGGATCATCTCCATGTCGAACAGCGTGCGCTGTTCGAGGCGTTGCGCCTCGAGAAGTTTGTCATGCTTGCGCAGGTAGTTGAGGCGCTCCTTGAGCTCTTTCTCGATCTCCTCGACGGCCGCGAGCAGCTTTTCTCGCGGCGTCACGTAGTGGGTTTTCGGGAAGATCGTCAGGCGCGGCACCTTGCGGCTGACCTCGCCGGTCAGCGGGTCGAAGTAGGACAACGCCTCGACCTCGTCGTCGAACAACTCGATGCGCACCGCGTCGCGCTCGGACTCCGCCGGGAACACGTCGATGACGTCGCCGCGCACGCGGTAGTTGCCCTGCGCGAGCTCGAGCTCGTTGCGCTTGTACTGCATCTCGGCCAGCCGCCGCAGGATGCTGCGCTGGTCGACCGGCTCGCCCCGGGTGAGGTGCAGGACCATGCTGAAGTAGGCTTCCGGATCGCCGAGGCCGTAGATCGCCGAGACGGTCGCAACGATCACGGTATCGGGCCGCTCGATCAGCGACTTCGTCGCCGACAGCCGCATCTGCTCGATGTGCTGGTTGATCGAAGCGTCCTTCTCGATATAGGTATCCGAGCTCGGCACGTAGGCTTCCGGCTGGTAGTAGTCGTAGTACGAGACGAAGTACTCGACCGATTTCTTCGGGAAGAACTCGCGCATCTCGCCGTAGAGCTGCGCGGCCAGCGTCTTGTTCGGCGCCAGGATCACGGCCGGCCGCTGCACGGCCGCGATCACGCTGGCCATCGTGAAGGTCTTGCCGGAACCGGTCACGCCGAGCAGCGTCTGCCGCGCGAGGCCGTCGCCGAGCCCCTCGACCAGCCCCTCGATGGCGCCGGCCTGGTCGCCCGCCGGGTTGTACTTCGAGGTCAGTTCGAAGCGGCTGCGGTCGTCGTCACTCATCGCTTGGGGGCCTGTCGGGATTCACGTAACATGGCGCGGCCTACAGGAGACCGCCCGTGAGTCTAACAGTTTCAGAACGCATGAATCGGGTCATGCCCTCGGCCACCAGCGCGGTGCTGGGGCTCGCAGCGAAGCTGCGCGAGGAAGGTGCCGACGTCGTCAGCCTCGGCGCCGGCGAGCCGGATTTCGACACGCCGGAGCACGTGAAGGAAGCGGCAATGCGCGCGATTCGCGACGGCCAGACGAAGTACACGGCCATCGACGGCACTTCGCAGCTCAAGGCCGCGATCGCGCGCAAGTTTGCGCGCGACAATGGTCTCGACTACGCGCACGACGAGATCCTGGTGTCCTGCGGCGCGAAGCAGACCCTGTTCAACGTCTGCATGGCGACGCTGAGCCCGGGCGACGAGGCGCTGATCCCGGCGCCCTACTGGGTCTCCTATCCCGACATGGTCCGGGTCGCCGACGGCGTGCCGGTCACGCTGCCGACCGGCATCGAGTCCGGCTTCAAGGTCCTGCCGGACCAGCTCGAGGCATCGATCACCGACCGGACCCGCCTGCTGTTCCTGAACAGCCCGTCGAACCCGACCGGCAGCTGCTACACGCGCGAGGAGCTCGAAGCACTGGGCGAGGTGCTGGTCCGCCATCCGCAGATCGTCATCGCGGCCGATGATATCTACGAGCTGATCCACTGGGCGGACGCCCCGTTCTGCAGCCTCGCGACCGCCGTGCCGGAGCTCAAGAGCCGCACGGTCACGATCAACGGCGTGTCGAAATGCTACGCGATGACCGGCTGGCGCATCGGCTACGCCGGCGGGCCGGCCCCGGTCATCAAGGCGATGAAGACGATCCAGAGCCAGTGCACGTCGAATCCGTGCAGCATCTCGCAGGCCGCGGCCGTCGCTGCGCTGGACGGCGACCAGGCGTGCGTCGCGGAGATGGTGCGTGCCTATGCCGAGCGCAGCGCCTACATCGTCGAGGCGCTGAACGGCATCCCGGGCTTCGAGTGCCGGCCGGGCGAAGGCGCTTTCTACGCGTTCCCGCGGGTCACCGGCGCCGTCGAGGCCCTGGGACTGAAGGACGATCTCGAACTGGTGCAGCGGCTGCTCGAGGAGGTGATCGTCGTCACGGTGCCGGGCACGCCGTTCGGCGCGCCGGGCTACCTCAGGATCTCGTTCGCCTGCTCGCTGGGCCAGCTCGAGGAGGCCGTGAGACGCATATCCGGCGTCCTGGGCTAGCCTTCGCGGGCCCGGACCCGCGTCCTTGACTTGGGGGGCGCCGCTGGACCAGAATGCCCGCCCTGCGCCGTAGCGCGCAGCGAAAATCCCCGGTAGCTCAGTTGGTAGAGCGATTGACTGTTAATCAATTGGTCGCTGGTTCGAGTCCGGCCCGGGGAGCCAATCAACGAAAAAGGGGTACCCGTTGGGTACCCCTTTTTCGTTGATCGACACCCCGGGGAACTCTCAGCTCCGGCTCGTCGCGTTGTTCCCAATCGCACTAAAGATCAATCCGCACCGGCCAGCCGGGCTGCTGTCGGCACCGCGGGCGGATTGGGTTCGAGTCCGGCCCGGGGAGCCGACCTGCTAGCAACTCCCGCTCAGGGCACACTCGCTGCCAGTTGCCGGGTAACGCATCTGGCGCAATGCTTCCTGGCCTTCCTCGGCTTCCGCATCGATCTCCGCGCGGCTGCGGCAGATCTTTGTCGTCATCCGGGTGCCGGCAATCTGCTCCCGTCGACAAACCACCTCGGTCGACGGGTCCGAGCTCGAAGCGGCCGCAACCTGCGCCGTAGCCTCCGGGTCTGCGGGGCCGGACGATGCGCACGCACCAATACACAGTGCGAGCGCGACAACCAGGATTCGATCGGGCATGGCATTCACCTTTGCACGAGCTGCGATATTCCGCTCATTGTACGCCCGCAACCCGGCCTGCGAAACGCCGCTGCTGCGTGTTGCCGGAAACGGGCTCTCGATAAATTACCCGGGGCCCGGTCCTTGCGGGGCGCGTCTGTCGCTTGCCGCGCAACGCCGGCACGCTGGAGCTCGGCAGCCATGAGGCCGGCAAGGCTTCCCGTCAGGCCCGGGCCTCAGCCGATGCACAGCAACTGCACAGCGCCGATCCTGAAGATGGCCGGGTTTTCTTCTAACCTTGTTACTGAACACCTGATTCGAACGCGTAGTAGAGAAGGCACCAGCCGGGGAGGAATAATGAAAACGAGCATAAAGACACTCCTGTGTGTGTTCCTTGGCGTCGCGACCGGAGCAGAGGCGCTGGCCGACGGACCGTGCTCCAACCGTGCGATCGCCGGCAAATGGGTATTCGCCACCGGTATCGGGCGGCAGATGCTGGGCGCGCCGTTCCCGGCGGACAAGGACATCACGGCCATCGGCACGATGAACATCGCGGCGGACGGCAGCCTCACGGGCACTTTCGATGCGACCGTGCAGGACACCTTCTTCCTGCCGGACCTCACCTACTCCGGTTCGGTCGTCATCAATGACGACTGCACCGGCACGATAACCTTCGTGACCAGCGCGGGCAGCGCGCGCACGGACAGCGTCGTCGTGGTCAGCCCGAAGGAAATGCTCGCGATGTCACAGGACCCGCTCAACCTCTGGACCTACCAGGTCAGGAGGATTTCCGGCGCGCCCGGCCGCGACGACTGAGCGCCGCATCAGCCGACGCCGATGATCCACCCCTCTATCGCGGCGGTCGTGCGCTCGGCAGGCGACAGTGCCGGGCTGAAGTTTGCGGCCAGGCGGCCGTCACGGTCCGACTGCTGCAGCCAGGCAGCGACCGTAAACGCGTCGTGCTGGTCGGCCGTCCGGCCGCCCCGGCCGAACGTGTGCCGCCACAGCGACGGGTAGGCTTCGACGACGACGGACCGGCCATCGGGAATTATCCAGCCGTCGTAAGGCCAGAAGTGCGCCCGGGTATGCCGGCGCAGGTAGCGGAGCCAGGGCAGCCCGGCGTGCGTCGACTTCGCGACCGAGCCGGGCACGTCGAAGTGGAATACCGACTTCGCGCCGCCGGCCCGCAGCTCGGTCAGGCGCCGCCAGCGGCTGTCGCCGTCGCGCGCCGCACCGCGGCCTGCCCTGCCCCGGCGCACGTCTTCGACCGTGACGTCGTCGCGGTCGGTCGGCCAGTGCCGCACGAAGTCGTCGAGGAAGCCGGGCCACCCGGGAGCCAGCGCATGTCGCTCGAAATAGGACCGCGGGAACGAGAAGCCGTGGTCGATCCCCGCGATGAGGCGAATGTCCGCCTGAAGTCGCTTGTATAACCAGCGGGCGATGCCCTGGCGCGTCCACCGTCGTCGGCGAGTACCCGGCGGGTGCTGCTCGACGGCCGGTTCCGCGCCCGCGGCCGCGTACACCCTGAGGCCGGACAGCGGTGTCAGCGGCGTCGCGGCGCCCGAGTAGTCGATACCCACGTACAGGTCGAACATGTCGTTGAATTCCTCCACTGCCACAATTCGGCACTTTCCCGCCCCCGCATTGTCGATGTTGCCTCGTTTCATACGCCTCAGGGACGGCGATTTGGGAGTGACAAACATGCGGCCCGACGAGCGACAACTGACACCGGACTGGCGACGCTGGCGCGACTTCTTCGAGGCCCGGCCGCTGCACGCGCTGCCGGACCCGTTCTCTGCGGACCCGGCGCTGGCCGACGTGTCCACATCGGTCGCGCGCTCGCTCGCGATCTTCCAGCTCGGCGAGTCGGGCGGCGGCAGCGTCGTCGAGCAGGCGCGCCGTTCGCGGCTGCCCGGCATCGACGCCGACTACGCCCGCGCGCTCGAGCGCTTCGTTGCCGAGGAACACCGGCACGCGGAACTGCTGGCCTGCGCGGTGCGCATGCTGGGCGGCGAACTGATCCGCCGCAACTGGACGGCCAGGCTGTTCGTCGCCGGCCGCCGCCTGCTCGGGCTGCGTCTCAAGGTCGCGGTGCTGCTCGCTGCCGAGGTCGTCGGCATCTGCTACTACGAGCTGCTTGCCTCCCGGCTGCCGCCCGGTCGCCTGCGCCTGTTGCTGCGCACGATCGCCCGCGACGAGATCGCGCACCTCGACTTCCACTGCACGTTCCTGCGCACGCAGACCCGCAGCCCGTGGCGCCGGCGGTTGTTCCGGCTGGCCTGGCGCACGCTCTCGTTGGCGGCCGGCTGCGTCGTGCTCATCGATCACCGGCAGGCGCTGCGCGATCTCGGCCTGCCGCCTCGTGTCGTACTGCGGCGCTTCCTCGCCTGCGCGCGGCAGGCCGAGACGCTGGTCGTTACCGATCCGCGCGATACCGGCTGTGGCGACGTGCCGGCCGCCGACGGACGCCTGTCGTCCTAGGAGCCGTCACTCGCGCCGATTCGAGGCGTTGCCGGCGTGCTTCCACAGGCCGCCGTCCCGGCGCACGAGCATGGTACTGGTGCCCGAGGGCGAATGCCTTGGCGAACGCGCCTGCCTCCGATACCTCGCCGCTGCTCGACGACCAGCCGACGGGTCCCTCGACCGCAACCGTGCGGGCAGCGTCGTCCACGTGCCGGATCGCCGCGGCGTTGCGGCTGTGAAACCACGAAGTCGTGCGGAATGAACTGCCGTCGGACACCGTGACGTCTGCGGATGCGACGACGGCGCGTGTCGAACAGGCGTCGGTGGCGAATGCGGCGAACGGCCACGACCAGGCCGCGATGGCCAGCGCGACCGCCCCCGGCGCCCGGTCGCAGCGCAGGCGGCGGGCATCGGGTCGGTCGCGGCACGTCATCGTGCTAGTCCAGCGACAGCGACTTCAGGTGGCTGCGGAAGCCGTCGCTCAGTTCCGGGTGGTCGAGCGCGTAGGCGACCGTGGCTTTCAGGTAGCCGAGCTTGCTGCCGCAGTCGAAGCGCTCGCCGCTGAAGCGGTACGCGTGCACCGGCAACTCGTCCAGCAGGTCGGCGATCGCGTCCGTCAGCTGGATCTCGCCGCCGGCGCCCCGCCCGGTGGTCTCGAGCTTGTCGAAAATCTCGGGGGCCAGCAGGTAGCGGCCGACCACGGCCATCGTTGACGGCGCATCCTCGGGCTTCGGCTTCTCGACTATGCCGGTAATTCGGTTGTTCTGCTCCTCGTTGATCGCGACGATGCCGTAGCTCGAGGTCTGATCGCGGGGCACTTCCTGCACCGCGATGACGCTGCCGCCGTGATCCGCGTGGGCATCGGCCATCTGTTTCAGGCACGGCGGTTCGCCCTGGATCAGGTCGTCGGCGAGGTGCACGAAGAAGGGCTCGTTGCCGACGGCCGGCCGCGCGCACAGCACCGCGTGGCCCAGGCCGAGCGGCTCGCCCTGGCGGATGTAGATGCAGGAGACCCCGGGCGGCACGATGCCGCGCACCATTTCCAGCATGTCCTCCTTGCCGGCCCCGGTCAGCGCCCGTTCGAGGTCCGCGTCCGTGTCGAAATGATCCTCGATCGCCCGCTTGGAACTGCCGGTGACGAACACGAGCTTGGTCGCGCCGGCGGCGACCGCCTCCTCGACCGCGTACTGGATCAGCGGCTTGTCGACGATCGGCAGCATTTCCTTCGGGCTGGCCTTCGTGGCCGGCAGGAAGCGGGTGCCGCGCCCGGCGACGGGAAACACGGCGGCGCGAATAGGTGCAGACAAGATGGCTCTCCGGTTGATGCAGGGACGCCGCATGATACCGGACCCGACCTGCGGCGCCCAATGGCGCCGCGGCCGCGCGCTCGCAGCCGTAGCGATCCCCGTTCGCGCCCGCGCAATCGCAGCCGCCTGCGGCAACCGGTCGACCAACAGTCGCCGTGAGCGTGCCGCCAACTTGCCGCCCCGTGGCCGGCAGCGCCGCAGGGCGCGGCGCGCCGGCCGGCCGGGCTCAGCGGCGCGACGCGTCGTCGTCGCTCAGGCGGATGTTGTGACGGTTCAGCTCCAGCGTGCGTGTGCCGATGCCGGTGACCTCGACCAGCTGTTCGACGCTGCGGAACGGGCCGTGGGTCTCGCGGTATTCGACGATCGCCTGCGCGCGCGACAGGCCGACACCGTTCAGCTCCGCGGACAGGGTTTCCGCGTCCGCGGTATTGACGTTGACCGGCCCGCCGAACGCGGCGAGCGGGAAGAACGCGACGGCCAGACAGCCGGCGATGCGCCTTGCGATGTTTTTCATGACTGACTCCCGAATTGCTTGACGATGACCGCGACGCAGGAACGCGCGCGGAGGTCGAAGCTTAGGAACAGGAGGCCCGGCGCGCCGCTCCAGAAACTGGCGGCAATCGCGGGAAAGTCGCTTACATCGCGATCTCGTTACGCTGCAGCAGGGAATCGAACTGCACGCGCGAATACGGCCGCTGGGTTTCCCAGTTCTTGCAGCTCGGGCACTGCCACAGCAGGCGCTGGCTGGAGAAACCGCATTCGTGGCACTGGTAGCGCGGCGTGGCGGCCGCGAGCTTGGCGAGCCCGCCGCGCACGCGTGCCAGCGCACGACGGCGCTTCTCCGGGTCGCTGTCGTCTAGTTGCTGCGCGTCGATGAACTCGGTCAGCGTCGGCTCGCTCAGCATGTACTTTTCGACGCACTCGTCGACCGTGGATATTCCGTCGATACGGTTGACGACTGCCGTGTACGCCAGGTTGCGTGACAGCTCCGGGTGGCGCTCGAGCATCGCGCGCAGGTCGCGGTCCAGCTTTTCCAGCGTGTCCTGTTCGCGGTGAATCTCGACGAGCTTCGGCAGCGCCTCGACGATCAGGTATTCGCTCTCGTCGATGACCCGGTGATAGAGCTTGAGCGCCGTCTTGAAGTCGCCCGTCTCGCGCGCGATGTTGGCCCGGGTCAGCGCGCCGCGGAACGTGCGCGGCCGGCCGCTCTGTGCCTTCTTTACGAAGGCTCGCGCCGCGGTGAAGTCGCCGCCGGCCGCGGCCTTCTCGGCGAGTTCGCAGTAGTAGTGCGCGATCTGCAGTCCGAGCGAGCGGCCGCTCAGCGTCTCCAGTTTCTGCCCGGCCTCGATCGCACTCTGCCACTCGCGCTCCTGTTCGTAGATGCGGCACAGCTGCTCGAGCGCCTCGACCTGGTGGCGCGAGCCTTGCGCGAGCTGCGTGAACATCTTCTCGGCACGGTCCAGCAGGCCCGCGCGCAGGTAATCGCGGGCCAGCGACAGCAGCGCCTGGTCACGCTGCTCCGCGGCCAGGTCCGGCCGCGCGATGATGTTCTGGTGGATACGGATCGCACGGTCGACCTCGCCGCGCCGGCGAAACAGGCTGCCGAGCGCGAAGTGCGTCTCGATCGTGCGGTCGTCGACGCGCACCATCTTCAGGAAATGCTCGAGCGCCTGGTCCGTCTGCTCGTTCAGCAGGAAATTCAGTCCCTTCAGGTAGTCCGTGTTGATCGGCGCGGCGCGGTCGTCGTCGTCGCGCTCGGCGAAGCGCCCCAGCGCCCAGCCCGCCGCGACCAGCAGCAGGAACAGTCCGGCGGCGAGAAATGTCGCTTCAGTCGGCATCGGTGAGCGGCAGGCTGCGCAGGCGGCTGACCTCGGACTCGCTGGTCTCCAGCCGACGCCGCAGGCGGCGGCGGTCGTTCGCGAGGCGCAACAGCAGGAGCCCGGTACAAGCCACCCCGAAGGCCGAGCCGAGCACGAACGTGACGGCGAACGCGAGCGGGATCGATGCCTCGACGACACCAAAGGCCAGGTCCAGGCGGACGTCGCCGGGATTCATGCGCGTGAAGACGAGCATCGCGACGAACACGATCGCGAGGACGAGGACTACGCCGATTTTCTTGAACATGCGCCCGCTCCGTGCACGGCCCGCCGCCGCGCCTGGTCAGTGGCGACAGTGTATTGCTTTGAAAAGGAATTGGTAAGCGGCCGGGCCGCTTGCCGGCTCAGGACTTGATCGGGAAATGCCGGCTCGCGTTGACCCGCTCGCGCAGGTCCTTGCCGGGCTTGAAGTGCGGCACGTACTTGCCGGACAGCGCCACGGCCTCGCCCGTCTTGGGATTGCGGCCGATGCGTGGCGGGCGGAAATGCAGCGAGAAGCTGCCGAAACCGCGGATCTCGATGCGCTGGCCCTTGGCCAGCGAATCGCTCATCAGGTCCAGCAGGTGCTTGACGGCCAGTTCGACGTCCTTGGCAGGCAGGTGCTTCTGTTTCTTCGCTATGACTTCGATCAGTTCAGACTTTGTCATATCCCGCTTGCCTTCCTGTCTGGAGCCGGTTCCGTCTAAGCCACCGATTGTAAAGGAAATATAGCCCGGACCGTGCGGTCCGGGCCAGTTTTTTTTCGCTTACTTGCCCTCGCCGGACATTTTTTCCTTCAGCAGCTCGCCGAGCGTCGTGCCCGCCGGGGTGCTGGCGGAGTCCGACTTGTAGCTCGACAGGGCCTCGGCTTCCTCGTGCACTTCCTTGGCCTTGATCGAGAGCGCGACCGAGCGGTTCTTGCGGTCCACGTTCGTGAACTTCGCCTCGACTTCCTCGCCGACCTTGAGCACGGTGCGGGCATCCTCGACCCGGCCGCGGGCCAGTTCCGATGCGCGCAGCGTGCCGGTCACACCGTCGCCGAGGTCGACGACGGCATAGCGCGCGTCGACTTCCGTAACGGTGCCCTTGACCACCGAGTTTTTCGGGTGCTCGGCCAGCCACGACGAGAACGGGTCCTTGTCGAGCTGCTTGATGCCGAGCGAGATGCGCTCGCGCTCCGCGTCGATTGCGAGTACCGCGGCCTCGATTTCCTGGCCCTTCTTGTAATTGTGCACGGCCTCTTCGCCCGGCTGGTCCCAGGAGATGTCCGACAGGTGCACGAGGCCGTCGATGCCGCCGTCGAGGCCGATGAAGATGCCGAAGTCGGTGATCGACTTGATCTGGCCGGACACCTTGTCGCCGCGATTGACGGTCGCCGCGAACTCGGCCCACGGGTTCGACATGCACTGCTTGATGCCGAGCGAGATGCGGCGACGCTCCTCGTCGATCTCGAGCACCATGACCTCGACATCGTCGCCGATCTGCACGACCTTCGACGGATTGACGTTCTTGTTCGTCCAGTCCATCTCGGAGACGTGCACGAGGCCCTCGACGCCCTCTTCGATCTCGACGAAGCAGCCGTAGTCGGCGATGTTCGTGACCTTGCCGAACAGGCGCGTCTGCGGCGGGTAGCGGCGCGACAGGTCCTGCCAGGGATCGTCACCGAGCTGCTTGATGCCGAGCGAAACGCGCTGGCGCTCGCGATCGAACTTCAGGATCTTGACCTCGATCTCGTCGCCGACATTGACGACTTCCGACGGGTGCTTGACGCGCTTCCAGGCCATGTCGGTGATGTGCAGCAGGCCATCGATGCCACCGAGGTCGACGAACGCGCCGTAGTCGGTCAGGTTCTTGACGATACCCTGGACGACGTTGCCCTCCTGCAGCGACTCGAGCAGCGCCTCGCGCTCGGCCGAGTATTCCTGCTCGACGACCGCGCGGCGGGACACGACGACGTTGTTGCGCCGCTGGTCCAGCTTGATCACCTTGAACTCGAGGCTCTTGCCCTCGAGGTAGGCGGGATCGCGAACGGGACGCACGTCGACGAGCGAACCCGGCAGGAACGCGCGCACGTTGTCGATCTCGACCGTGAAGCCGCCCTTCACGCGGCCGTTGATCATGCCGTTCACGATCTCGTTGTTCTCGAACGCTTTCTCGAGCTGCGCCCAGGTGCGGGCGCGGATGGCCTTCTCGCGCGACAGGCGCGTCTCGCCGAAACCGTCCTCGACGGCATCCAGCGCGACCTCGACCTCGTCGCCAACGGCGATCGCGGCCTCGCCCTTGTCGTTCTTGAATTGTTCGATGGGGATGACGGCCTCGGACTTGAGGCCTGCGCTGACGATGACGACGTCATCGTTCACGTCAACGACGGTTCCGGTGATGATGGAACCGGGCTTTATCTGTTGACTGGCGAAACTCTGTTCAAATAATTCAGCAAAACTTTCAGACATTAGATTAAACCAGAGGGCACGATCGCCCTCGCCCAAATCGTCCGGCCGCATCCGTGGGCCGACGGTTACTTGACAAAAAACGGGACCTTCCTGGCCCGTCGGTTGCGGATCAATTCGTAATCCTCAGGGTTTCACGGGCAGGCACTCTCGTGCCCAGACGAGAACCGTGTCGGTGACCTCGTCGATCGACTGATTACTGGAATCCAGTATTCGGGCGTCGTCGGCCGGTCTGAGCGGGGCCACCGATCGCTCGGAATCCCGCCTGTCACGTGCCTCTATGTCCCGCGAAAGGGCGGCAAGGCTAACATCAAGACCCTTGTCTTTCAACTGCTTATGGCGCCTCCTGGCGCGCTCCGCCGGGCTCGCCGTCAGGAACACCTTGAGGCCCGCTTCCGGGAACACCTGGGTGCCCATGTCGCGGCCGTCCGCGACCAGGCCGGGCGGCCGCCGGAAGTCGCGCTGCAGGCCGAGCAGGGCCTCGCGCACGGCCGGGAACCGCGCCACGGCCGAGGCCCGCTCGCCGCTGGTCTCGGTGCGGATGTCGGCACTGACCTCGTCGTCGCCGAGCCAGATCTGCTCGCCGCCGTCGGCCGTACCCCCGAAGCGCACCGGGAGCCCGGCGGCCAGCGCCGCCAGCGCCGGCTCGTCGTCCACGGAGACGCCGGCGCGCGCCGCGGCCAGCCCGAGCAGCCGGTACAGCGCGCCGCTGTCCAGCAGGTGCCAGCCGAGCGCGGCCGCGACCTGGCGGGCGATCGTGCCCTTGCCGGAACCGCTCGGGCCGTCGATCGCGAGGACCGGGATCTCGCTCATGCGCCGCCCTCCCCGCGCGTCTCGATGTCGATGCCGAGCGCCCGCAGGCAGTCGTCGAAGCCGGGAAACGAGGTCGCCACGTTGTCGACGTCGTCGATCCGCACCGGCCCGGCGGCGACGCTGGCGCCGACCGCGAAGGCCATCGCGATGCGGTGGTCCCCGAAGCTGCGGACGCGACCGCCGCGCAGCCGGCCGCCGACGACGCGCGCGCCGTCCGGGAATTCCTCGACCTCGATGCCGAGCGCGCGCAGGCCCTCGACCATCGCCGCGATCCGGTCGCTCTCCTTGACCCGCAGCTCGGCGAGGCCGCGGAACTCGGTCGTGCCCTCGGCGCAGGCGGCCGCTACGAACAGCGCCGGGAACTCGTCGATCGCGAGCGGCACCAGCGTCGGGTCCGGCACCGTGCCGGCCAGCCGGGACGAGCGCACCTCGAGGTCCGCGACGGGCTCGCCGCCGCTGTCGCGCTCGTTCATCAGCCGGATGTCGGCGCCCATCTCGCGCAGCAGGTGCAGGACGCCGTCACGGGTCGGGTTGACGCCGGTGTTCTCGAGCACGAGCGTCGCGTCCTCGGCCAGCAACGCGGCAAGCAGCGGAAAGGTCGCCGACGACAGGTCGGCCGGCACGTCGATCGGGCAGGCCCGCAATGGCGCGCCGGGGCGCAACGCGATCGTATTGCCACGCGGTTCGATATCGACGCCCAGCGCGGCCAGCATGCGTTCCGTGTGGTCGCGGGTCACGGCCGGCTGGCGCACGTGGGTCTCGCCCTCGGCGTACAGCCCGGCCAGCAGGATCGCCGACTTGACCTGCGCGCTCGCGACCGGCAACGCGTAGGAAATGCCGCGCAGCGCGCGCCCGCCGGCAATCCGCAGCGGCGGGCGCCCGTCGCGGCTGTCGATCCGCGCGCCCATGCGCGCCAGCGGCTCGACGACGCGCGCCATCGGCCGCGCGGACAGGGATGCGTCGCCGGTCAGTTCGCTGTCGAAGCCCTGCCCGGCCAGCAGTCCGGCGAACAGGCGCATCGCCGTGCCGGAATTGCCGAGATCGAGCGCGCGGGCCGGCGACGCAAGGCCGTGCAGGCCGACGCCCTCGATTTCGAGTCCGTGCTCGCCGTCGCGCGCGATCTGTACGCCCATGGCCTCGAGCGCGGCCAGCGTCGCAAGGCAATCCGCGCCGGGCAGGAAGCCGTCGACACGGGTCCTGCCTTCGGCGATCGCGCCGAGCATCAGGGCGCGGTGCGAGACGGACTTGTCGCCCGGCACGCGCAAGCGCGCGCTGCCGGCGGGCGACGGATTGACGAGGAAATACATGGCCCGGTCCGCGGTTAGTTGACGGCCTTGGGATAGGCGCCGAGCACGCGGAACAGCGAGCTGCGCTGCTCCAGCTCGGCCAGCGCGTCGGCGAGCGGCGCTTCGCCGGCGTGCCCGTCGAGGTCCAGGAAGAACACGTAGTCCCAGTTCTTGCGTCGCGACGGGCGCGACTCGATCCGGGTGATGTTGACGCCGTGGGTCGCGAAGGGCTGCAGCAGGTGGTGCAGCACGCCGGCGCCGCCGGCCGTGTCGGCCGTGGACACGAGGATCGTCGTCTTGTCGTCGCCGCTTGCCGTGAGCAGCTCCCTGCCGACCACGAGGAAGCGGGTCGCGTTGTCGGCGCGGTCCTCGATGTTGTTGACCAGCACCTTCAGCTCGTAGGCCTCGGCCGCGGCGTCCGGGCCGATCGCGGCGGTGCCGCTCTCGTCGCGCGCGCGGCGGGCGCCCACGGCGTTGCTGCTGACGCCGATCAGCTCGGCGTGCGGCAGGTACTCGCGCAGCCAGGCGCGACACTGCGCCAGCGCCTGCTCGTGCGCGCAGACCCGCTCGATGCGCTCGAGCCCGGCCATGCGGCCCATCAGGTGCTGCTCGATCCGGAGCTCGATCTCGCCGCCGATCTTGAGCGGCGAGGACAGGAACATGTCCAGCGTGTTGTTGACCGTGCCCTCGGTGGAGTTCTCGATCGGCACGACGCCGAAATCGGCCGCCCCGGACTCGACCTCCTGGAACACCTCGTCGATCGTGCCGAACGGCAGCGCGCGCACCGAGTGGCCGAAATGCTTGAACACGGCCGCCTGGGTGAACGTGCCCTCCGGCCCGAGGAAGCCGATCTTCAGCGGCTCCTGCTGTGCGAGGCAGGCCGACATGATCTCGCGGAACAGCCTGAGGATCTCCTCGTCGCGCAGCGGTCCGTCGTTGCGCTCGAGCACGCCGCGCAGCACCTCGGCCTCGCGCTCGGGACGGTAGTAGTCGACCGCAGCGGCGAGTTCGCCCTTCGACAGGCCGACCTGCTGGGCGTAGCGGGCCCGCTCGCTGATCAGCGCCTGGATCTGCCGGTCGACCTCGTCGATGCGCTGCCGGATCGACGCGAGGTCGACGGCGGCTTGCGGCTTCTCGGGCTCTTTACTCATGCGGGCGTCCAGGCACCTCTCGGCCGGCCCGGCGGCGGGCCCGGGCTCCGGATCAGGATATCGGCTTGCCCAGATTTCGCAATCGCAGGACGCCCTCGATGCGGCTGATCGCGGCCAGCGTCTCGTCCGGCACCGGGCCGTCGAGATCGACGACGGTGTAGGCGAGCTCGCCCTGCGACTTGTTCAGCAGGTCGGCGATGTTCAGCCCGGCTGCCGCGAGGCTGGTCGAGATCTGGCCGACCATGTTCGGCACGTTCGCGTTCGCGATCGTGATGCGCCACGCGTCCGTGCGCGGCATCACCGCCTCGGGGAAATTGACGGCCGAGCGGATGTTGCCGTTCTCGAGGTACTCCCTGAGGTTTTCGGCGACCATGATCGCGCAGTTCTCCTCGGCCTCGTGGGTCGAGGCGCCGAGGTGCGGCAGCGCGATCGCCTTGGGGTGCGCGATCAGTTCGGGCGACGGGAAGTCGCAGACGTAGCGGTGCAGGATGCCGGCGTCCAGGGCCTCGATCGCCGCCGCGGTGTCGACGACGCCGCCGCGCGCGAAGTTGATCAGCACGCTGCCTTTTTTCATCAGCGCCAGCCGGTCGCGGTTGACGAGACCGCGCGTGCCGTCGACCAACGGCACGTGCACGCTGACGAAGTCGGACTCCTTGAACAACCGGTCGAGCGTCTCTACCTGGCGCACGCCCGGCGACAGCTGCCAGGCCCGCTTGACCGTGACCTTCGGGTCGAAGCCGACGACCTTCATGCCCAGCGACAGTGCGACGTTCGCGACCTCGACGCCGATCGCGCCGAGGCCGATCACGCCGAGCGTGCGCCCGGGCAGCTCGAAGCCGACGAACTGCTTCTTGCCGGCCTCGACGGCTTTCGACAGCTCGTCGCCGCTCGCATCGAGCGATTTCACGTAGTCGCTCGCGTCGCAGATGTTGCGGGCCGCGAGCAGCAGGCCGGCGACGGCCAGCTCCTTGACCGCGTTCGCGTTCGCGCCGGGCGCGTTGAATACCGGCACGCCGCGCTTGCTCAGGCGATCGATCGGGATGTTGTTCACGCCCGCACCGGCGCGCGCGACCGCTTCGACGCTTCCCGGTATGTCCATGTCGTGCATGTTGAAGGAACGCAGGATAATCGCATCCGGGCTCGCCGACTCCGACGAGACCTCGTAGAGGTTGCGCGGCAGGCGCCGCAGGCCGGCGACGGCGATATTGTTGAGCGTCTGGACTTTGAGCATGTGGGTTCCCGGCAGCGGTCAGGCCCGCGACTTTTCGAAGTCGCGCATAAAATCGATCAGGGCGTCGACACCTGCTTCCGGCATCGCGTTGTAGATGGAGGCGCGCATGCCGCCGACGGAGCGGTGGCCCTTCAGGTTCTTCAGGCCGGCCTCGTCTGCGAGCGCAAGGAACTCGCCGTCCCGCGACGGGTCGGCGAGCACGAACGGCACGTTCATCCACGAGCGGGCATCCTTCGCCACCGGGTTCGAGTAGAACGCCGAGTCGTCGATCGCCGCGTAGAGCTTGTCGGCCTTGCGCCGGTTCACCTCGGCGACTGCGTCCAGCCCACCGGCGGCGAGCAGGTGCTCGAACACGAGCCCGGCCACGTACCAGGCGAAGGTCGGCGGCGTGTTGGTCATCGAGTCCGACTCCGCGTAGGCCTTCCAGGTCAACAGCGTCGGCATGCCCTCGCGGTGGCGTTCGAGCAGGTCGCGGCGGACGATGACGACGGTCAGGCCCGCCGGCCCGATATTCTTCTGCGCACCGGCGTAGATGACGCCGAAGCGGCTGACGTCGAGCGGCCGCGACAGGATCGTGCTCGACATGTCCGCCACCAGCGGCACGTTGCCGGCCTCCGGGACGAAATGGAACTCCACGCCGCCGATCGTCTCGTTCGGCGTGTAGTGCAGGTAGGCGGCGCCCTTGGTCAGCTGCCAGGTGTCCTGCGCCGGAATCGACGTGTGCCCGTCGCCCTCGCTGGAGGCGGCGACGTTGACCCGGCAGTGCAGCCCGGCCTCCTTGACCGCCTTCTTGCCCCAGCTGCCGGTCTGCAGGTAGTCCGCGGTGTCGCCCGGCCCGGCGAGGTTGAGCGGCGCCGCCGCGAACTGCAGCGTCGCCCCGCCCTGCACGAACAGCACGGCGTAGTCGTCCGGGATCGCGAGCAGACGGCGCAGGTCGGACTCGGCCTTCTCGGCAACGGCGATGAAGGCCTTGCCGCGGTGCGAGACCTCCATGACCGACATGCCGGAGCCCTGCCAGTCGGGAATGTCGTCGCGAATGCGGTCGAGTACGGGGTCGGGCAGCGCGGCAGGACCGGCGCTGAAATTAAAGACACGGGCCATCGGGCGTCCTGTCGGGTGGAGGCGAGCGGGAGCGGAATGACGGAACTTAGCGGGCTTGTGTGACGGCTTCAATCCTCTTCTTCGTCGATCGCCTCGAGCCGGGCCAGCCCGACCAGCCGCTGGCCGGATTCGAGCCGGATCAGTCGCACGCCCTGCGTGTTGCGCCCGATGATCGAGATGTCGCTGACCGGCGTGCGCACCAGCGTGCCGCTGGAGCTGATCAGCATGATCTCGTCGTCCTCGCCGACCTGCAGCGCGCCGACGGTGCGGCCGTTGCGCTCGGTCGTCTGGATCGCGATCACGCCCTGCCCGCCGCGGCCCTGGGTCGGAAACTCGGAGACCTCCGTGCGCTTGCCGTAGCCATTCTCGGTCGCCGTCAGGATGTGCCCGTCGCCGACGATCGACAGGCCGATGACCTCGTCCTTCTTGCCGAGCTTGATGCCGCGCACGCCGGCGGCGCCGCGGCCCATCGGGCGGACGTCGGTCTCGCGGAAGCGGATGGCCTTGCCGTTGCTGGCAACCAGCAGGATTTCCTGGTCGCCGTCGGTGACCGCGACGCCGACCAGCCGGTCCTCGCGCAGGTCGATCGCGATGATGCCGCTGGCGCGCGGCCGCGAGAACTGGCTGAGCGGGGTCTTCTTGACCGTGCCGCCGCTCGTGGCCATGAACACGAAGTGCTCGTCCGTATCGAACTCGCGGATCGGCAGGACCGCGTTGATGCGCTCGCCCTGCGCCAGCGGCAACAGGTTCACGATCGGCTTGCCGCGCGAGCCGCGGCTCGCCTGCGGCACCTGGTAGACCTTGAGCCAGTACATCTTGCCGAAGCTCGAGAAGCACAGGAGCGTGTCGTGCGTATTCGCGACGAACAGCTTGTCGATGAAGTCCTCGTCCTTGACCTTGGCCGCCGAGCGCCCGCGCCCGCCGCGGCGCTGCGCCTCGTAGTCGTCGACCGGCTGCGCCTTCGCGTAGCCGCCGTGCGACAGCGTGACGACGACCTCCGCCTCCGGGATCAGGTCCTCGTCGAGCAGGTCGCTGTGGTCCTGCACGATTTCGGTGCGTCGCTCGTCGCCGTAAGCGTCGCGCAGCGCGGCCAGTTCCTCGCGGATGACCCGCAGCAGCTCGTCGGGGTCCGACAGGATCACCGAGTACTCGTTGATCCGGTCGAGGATTTCCTTGTACTCGTTGAGAATTTTCTCCTGCTCGAGGCCGGTCAGGCGGTGCAGCCGCAGGTCGAGGATCGACTGCGCCTGCACGGGCGACAGCCGGTACTCGCCGTCGACCAGGCCGAAGCCGTCGGCCAGGCCGTCCGGCCGCGTGTCCGTGGCTCCTGCCCGCTCGAGCATGCCGCTGACGGCACCGGGCGACCAGCTGCGCGCGACCAGCTTGTCCTTTGCCTCCGCCGGGGACGGCGAGGCCTTGATCAGTGCGATGACCTCGTCGATGTTGGCGAGCGCGACCGACTGGCCCTCCAGCACGTGGGCGCGGTCGCGGGCCTTGCGCAGGTCGAAGATCGTGCGCCGGGTCACGACCTCGCGGCGGTGCGCGAGGAACGCCTCCAGAACCTGCTTCAGGTTCATCAGCTTCGGCTGGCCCTCGTGCAGCGCGACCATGTTGATGCCGAACACGCTCTGCAGCGGCGTCTGCTTGTACAGGTTGTTCAGGACGACGTCGGCGACCTCGCCGCGGCGCAGCTCGATGACGACCCGCATGCCGTCCTTGTCCGACTCGTCGCGCAGCTCGCTGATGCCGTCGATGCGCTTCTCGCGCACGAGGTCGGCGATCTTCTCGATCAGCCGCGCCTTGTTCACCTGGTAGGGCAGCTCGGTGACGATGATCGCCTCCTTGCCGCGCTTGTCGATCGTCTCGATCCGGGTCCGCGCCCGCACGTAGACGCGCCCGCGGCCGGTGCGGTAGGCGGCGTGGATGCCCTGCGCGCCGTTGATGATGCCCGCCGTCGGGAAATCCGGGCCCGGCAGGACCTCCATCAGCTCCCGCAGCTCCACCGCCGGGTCGTCGATCAGCTTCAGGCAGGCCGCGATGACCTCGCCCAGGTTGTGCGGCGGGATGTTCGTCGCCATGCCGACGGCGATGCCGGCCGAGCCGTTCACCAGCAGGTTCGGGAAGCGCGTCGGCATGACCGACGGCTCGGACTCGGAACCGTCGTAGTTCTCGACGAAGTCGACGGTCTCCTTTTCGATGTCGGCGAGGATCTCGTGCGCAATCTTCGCCATGCGCACCTCGGTGTAGCGCATGGCCGCCGGCGCGTCGCCGTCCACGGAGCCGAAGTTGCCCTGCCCGTCGACCAGCATGTAGCGCATCGAGAACGGCTGGGCCATGCGCACGATCGTGTCGTAGACGGCCGAATCGCCGTGCGGGTGGTACTTACCGATCACGTCACCGACGACGCGGGCGGATTTCTTGTAAGGCTTGTTCCAGTCGTTGCCGAGTTCGCGCATCGCGTGCAGGACGCGGCGGTGGACCGGTTTCAGGCCGTCACGGACGTCCGGGAGCGCCCGCCCCACGATCACGCTCATCGCGTAATCGAGGTAGGACTGCTGCATCTCGTCTTCGAGACTGACAGACAGGACTTCCTGGGCTACATCCACCATGTTCGCTCACAACTCATGGGCGGTCCCGTTCGACGAGGAGCGGAATCGCGACCTTCGGTACTGGGAAAAAACGAGATTTTCAAGGCTTGCCGCGGGCCCCGGGAGGCTCCCTTTCCGGCCTGCGGAACCGAAGCCGAAAGCATACCACAGACCCCGTCCGCACCATACGGTTTTCCGAGTTTTTTCAAGGACTCGGCGCCCGTCGGGAGCGCCGCTGCCGGCGCCCGGAGAGGCGGTTATACTAGCGCCCCTTCCGGGCGCGCCGACGCCCGTTTCATGCCGGACCGGGACAGCCCATGCAGCAATGCGACACCCTGATCGAGGCGGCCTGGTGCCTGCCGGTCGACGCCGACGACCGCCTGCTCGAAAACTGCGCCGTCGCGATCCGCGACGGGCGGATTCTCGACATCCTGCCGGCCGCGGCCGCCCGCGAGCAGTTCCGGCCCGGCGCGCTCGTCGAACGACCGGGACACCTGCTGATCCCGGGCTTCGTCAACGCGCACACCCACGCCGCGATGACGCTGTTCCGCGGCTACGGCGACGACCTGCCGCTCGAGCGCTGGCTGACCGAGCGTATCTGGCCGGCCGAGCGCCGGGCGGTCAGCGCGGGGATGGTGCGCGACGGCACCCGCCACGCGATAGCCGAGATGCTGCGCGCCGGCATCACCTGTTTCGGCGACCAGTACTTCTTCCCGGAAGCCGTCGCCGAGGCCGCCGTCGAGCTGCAGATGCGCGCCGTCGTCGCCACGCCGGTCGTCGAGTTCGCGACGCCGTGGGCCGGCGACGCCGCCGAGTGCCTGAGCAAGGGCGCGGAACTGGTCCACGACCGCTACGCAGACCAGCCGCTGATCACGGCCGCGTTCGCACCGCACTCGACCGCGGCGGTGACGGACGAGACCTTTGCCCGGCTGCGGGTGCTTGCCGACCAGCTCGACAGCCGCGTGCAGATCCACCTGCACGAGTCCGCGCGGGAAATCGCGGACGAGCTCGAGCGCAGCGGCGAACGGCCGTTCGCCCGTCTCGCCCGGCTCGGCTTCGTCAACGCGACGCTCACCGCCGTGCACGCCGTGCACTTCGACGAGGACGAGATCGCGCAGTGCGCGGAACGCGGCGCGGCGATCGTCCACTGCCCGCGCTCCAACCTGAAGCTCGCGAGCGGCATCGCGGACGTCGAACGCTACCGCCGGGCCGGGATCACGGTCGGCCTCGGCACCGACGGGGCGGCGAGCAACAACGAGCTCGAGCTGCTCGGCGAACTGCGGACCGCCGCGCTGCTCGCCAAGGCGACGCGGCAGGACGCGGCCGCGCTGCCCGCCTCGGCCGCGGTACGCATGGCCACGCTGGACGGGGCTGCCGCGCTCGGCATCGAGGCCGAGACCGGTTCGCTGGAACCCGGCAAGTGGGCCGACATCGCTTGCGTCGACCTCGAGCGGCTGAACAGCCAGCCCGTCTACGACCCGGTGTCGCAGCTCGTTTACACTGCCCACGCGGAACAGGTCAGCGACGTCTGGGTCGGCGGCCGCCACCAGCTGGAAAACGGTGAACTCCTGCACGTGGACACGGACGAAATCCAGGCCCGCAGCCGCGAGTGGCGCCAGCGGATCGCCGCGGCCACACCCTGAACAACGGAGACGACGTGCCCGAAACCCGACTCAACATCGATGACGCCGAGATCGCGAAGTTCGACGCGCTGGCCTCGCGCTGGTGGGACCCGGAGGGCGAGTTCCGCCCGCTGCACCAGATCAACCCGCTGCGGCTCGATTTCATCCGCCAGCGCGCACCGCTGGCCGGCGCGCGCGTGCTCGACGTCGGCTGCGGCGGTGGCCTCCTGGCCGAGGCGATGGCCGCGGGCGGCGCGCAGGTGACCGGCATCGACATGGCCGAGGGTCCGCTCGCCGTGGCCCGGCTGCACCTCGCCGAGTCGGGCCATGAGGTCGAGTATGCGCGCGCGACCGCCGAGGACTTCGCCAGCGAGCACGCCGGACGCTACGACACCGTGACCTGCCTCGAGATGCTCGAGCACGTACCGGACCCCGCCGCCGTCGTCCGCGCCTGCGCCACGCTCGTGCGCCCCGGCGGCAACCTGTTCTTCTCGACGATCAACCGCAACCCGAAGGCCTTCCTGTTCGCGATCGTGGGCGCCGAATACCTGCTCCGGCTGCTGCCGGCCGGCACCCACGAGTACGAGAAGTTCATCCGCCCGTCCGAGCTCGACGCCTGGGGCCGCGCGGCCGGCCTCGAGCTCGCGGACAGCATCGGCCTGCACTACAACCCGCTGACCCGCGAATACCGGCTCGATCGCGGGCTCGACGTGAACTACCTGATGCACTTCCGCCGGCCGGACGACTCGTGACGCAGCGCGGCCGCAACCCCAACGGCCGCTTCGGCCGCCCCGTTGACGCTGTCCTGTTCGATCTCGACGGTACCCTGGTCGACACGGCGCCCGACATGGTCGCGGCGCTGACGGCGCTGCAGGCTGCGAGAGGCGACGTGCCGGTCGACTACGAGCTCGCCCGCTCCAACGTGTCGAACGGCGCCGCAGGGCTGATCCGGCTCGCGTTCCCGGACGTCGACGAGGCTACCCGCGAGCTGCTGCACGGCAATTTCCTCGACCGCTACCGGCAGACCCTCGCAGCCCGCTCGCGGGTCTTCCCCGGCCTTGACGCGTTGCTCGACGAGCTCGACCGGCGCGGCAGCCCGTGGGGCGTCGTGACCAACAAGCCGCGCGCGCTCACCGATGCGCTGCTGGCCGAGCTCGCGCTGACCCCGCGGCTCGGCTGCGCGATCAGCGGCGACACGCTGCCGCAGCGCAAGCCGCACCCGGCGCCGATGCTGCTCGCGAGCCGCCAGCTCGGTGTCGAGCCCGGCCGCGTGGTCTACGTCGGCGACGCGTTGCGCGACATCGAGGCCGGGCGCGCGGCCGGCATGGCCACCGTGGCCGCCGGCTGGGGTTACATTACGGCCGACGACGATCCGGCCGCCTGGCAGGCGGATGTCCTCGTCCGCACGCCGGACGAGCTCACGCAACTGCTCGTCGGCGAGTTAGGCTAGCGCTATGGCCACGCTGACCCTGCACCCGGCGCTGATCGACTACGGGCTGCCGATGCTCGCGCTCGGCCTCGTGATTGGTGCGCTCGCGAGCTGGCTCCTGACCCGCCGGCGCACCCGCGGGCTCGAGCAGCTGCTGCGCGAGCAGGAGATCCGCATCAAGGACCAGGACGCGCTGCAGCGCGAGCGCGACATCGCGTTCGACGCCGCGACCAACCGGCTCACCGCCGCCTTCTCGGAGCTCGCGAACCAGTCGCTCAAGTCGAACAGCGAGAACTTCCTGCGGCTCGCCGAGCAGAACCTCGGCACGCAGCAGGAACGCGCGAAGCGCGAGCTGTCCGAGCGCGAGACCGCCGTCGAGAACCTGGTCAAGCCGATCCGCGAGGCGCTCGCGGCCTCGCAGAAGCAGATCGCCGAGCTGGAGAAGTCGCGCTCCGAGGCCTACGGCAGCATCCGCCAGCAGCTCGAGACGATGCAGCTCAGCCAGCGCACGCTGGCCGAGGAGACCCAGAACCTGGTCAAGGCGTTGCGCCGCCCCGAGGTCCGCGGCCGCTGGGGCGAGATCACGCTGCGCCGGCTGGTCGAGCTGGCCGGCATGGTCGAGCACTGCGACTTCCAGGAGCAGGTCCACAACGTCGAGGACCAGCGCATCATCCGGCCCGACATGATCGTGCGCATGCCCGACGAGCGCGAGCTGATCGTCGACGTCAAGACGCCGCTCGACGCCTACCTGGCGGCGGTCGAGGCCCGCGACGACGGGGAGCGCGCCGCGCAGCTGCAGCGCCACGCCCGCAAGCTGCGCGAGCACGTGCGCACGCTCGCGAGCAAGGGCTACTGGGACCAGTTCAGCAAGAGCCCGGAGTTCGTGATCCTGTTCATTCCCGGCGACCAGTTCCTGAGCGCCGCGCTGAACGAGGACCCGGAGCTGATCGAGTACGCGCTGTCGCAACAGATCATCCTCGCGACGCCGACCAGCTTCGTCGCGCTGCTGAAGGCCGTCGCCTACGGCTGGCGGCAGCTCGCGCTGGCCGAGAACGCCGAGGAGATCCGCAAGCTGGCCGAGGACCTGTACGGGCGCCTCGGCACCTTCGTCGGGCACCTGAACAAGGTCGGCCGGCAGCTCGCGAGCAGCGTGGACAACTACAACCGCGCGGTCGGCTCGCTCGAGCGCAAGGTGCTGCCGGGCGCGCGCAAGTTCGTCGAGCTCGGCATCCGGCCGAAAAAGGAGCTCGAATCCGTCGAGCCGCTCGAATCCCTGCCGCGCTCGATGATCGAGCCCGGCAGCGAAGACGACGACGAGAAACCGTCCGGCGGCGACGCCCCGGGCAAGACCCTGCAATAAGCCCCGAGGCCCCATGGACCCGAAGACCTACCGTTACCCGGACGACCTGCTGCGCGACCGCGTCATACTGGTTACGGGCGCGAACCGCGGCATCGGCCGCGCCCTCGCGCTCGAGGCCGCGCGCCTCGGCGCGCGCGTCATCCTGCACGGCCGCAACACCGGCAAGCTCGAGGCCCTGTACGACGAAATCGAGGCCATCGACGGCGCGCAGAGCCCGTCGATCGCCGTCATGGACTTCGCGACGGCGGACGGCCAGGCCTACCAGGCCCTCGCCGAGAGCCTGGAGCGCGAGTTCGGCCGCCTGGACGCGCTGGTCAACAACGCCGGCATCCTCGGCAGCCGGACCCCGATCGAGCAGTACGACGCGGGCGAGTGGCAGAAGGTCCTGCACGTGAACCTGACGGCCGCGTTCGCGCTGACGCAGACGCTGCTGCCGTTGCTGAAAAAATCCGACTCGCCGTCCGTCATCTTCACGTCGAGCGGCGTCGGGCGGGTGGGCAAGGCCTTCTGGGGCGCCTACTCGGTCTCGAAGTTCGGCACCGAGGCGCTGGCGCAGATCCTCGCGGCCGAGCAGGAACACAGCGGCCTGCGCGTCAACTGCATCAACCCGGGCCCGGTGCGTACGGACATGCGCCTCGCCGCCTACCCGGCCGAGGACCGGGACCGGCTCAAGCGCCCGGAGGACATCCTGCCCGTCTACCTGTACCTGCTCGGCCCGGACAGCGTCGGCACGACCGGTCAGAGCCTCGACGCGCAATAAGAAAACGCTCGAAGTTAGCGTTTTTTCTTTTTGTTTTTAAACTTTTTTTTCTTTTTCTTTCTCGGGCCGGAGTCCGGCACCGGCAGGCCGGCCGCCCGATACAGCTCGCGCACCTCGGCCGGCAGCAACGCGCGGTGCCGGCCCCGGCGCAGGCCGCGCGGCAGCTCGAGCGGCCCGTAGGCGACGCGCATGAGCCGGCTGACCTCGTAGCCCAGCGCCTCCCAGAGGCGCCGGACCTCGCGGTTGCGACCCTCGCGCAGCGTGACGTGGAACCAGCGGTTCGCGCCGTCGCCCCCGCCCGCCTCCACCGATTCGAACGCGGCGTCGCCGTCGTCGAGCCGGATGCCCTGGCGCAGGCGCTCGAGATCCGCCTCCTGCGGCTGGCCATGGACGCGCACCGCGTAGCGCCGCAGCAATGCCTGCGACGGGTGCATCAGGCGATTCGCGAGTTCGCCGTCGGTCGTGAACAGGAGCAGCCCGGTCGTGGCCAGGTCGAGGCGGCCGACGGCGATCCAGCGGGCGCCGCGCAGGCGCGGCAGGGCCGCGAACACGGTCGGCCGGCCGTCCGGGTCGTGACGGCTGACCAGCTCGTCGGCGGGCTTGTGGTACAGCAGGTGCTGGTGCGGGCTGTCGCCGGTACGGACCGGCAGGCGGCGGCCGTCGAGCGCGAACTGCTCGTGGCCGGCAACCGTAGCACCGAGTTCCGCGACCCGGCCGTCGATGGTCAGGCGGCCCTCGCGAATCCAGCCCTCGATCTCGCGCCGTGAACCGTGCCCGGCGGCGGCGAGGAGCTTCTGCACGCGCTCCGCCACGGCGGGTCCTCAGCCGCGGCTGGCGCTGGTCTCGCCCTGCTGCCCGAGATCTTCGGCGCCGGCCTCGTCCGCCGCGGCGGCCGACTCGCTGTCCCCGGCGCTCGCGGCGGGCTCGTCCTCCGGGCTTGCCGCTGGCTCGGCGTCGTCGGCGGCATCTGCATCGCCGGCCGCGGATTCGTCCTGCGCCGCCGGCCGCAACGGCGTGACCACCGCCGTTTCTCCCGGAGCGCCGTCTTCCTCCGGCGCGTCCTCGTCGCTCACTTCCGGCAGGTCGAGCTGCACGCGCAGGCTCTCCCAGTCGGCAAGATCGGCGAGCGGCGGCAGGTCGTCGAGCTTCTTCAGCCCGAAGTAGTCGAGGAACTGGCGAGTGGTGCCGAACATGGCGGGCCGCCCCGGCACGTCGCGGTGCCCGACGACCCGGACCCACTCGCGCTCGAGCAGCGAGCGGACGATGTTCGGGCTGACGGACACGCCGCGGACTTCCTCGATCTCGCCGCGGGTGATCGGCTGCCGGTAGGCAATCAGCGCCAGGGTCTCGAACAGCGCGCGGCTGTAGCGCGGCGGCTTCTCCTCCCAGAGGCGGTGCAGCCGGTCGGCCATCCGCGTCGTCACCTGCATGCGGAAGCCGGAGGCGACCTCCGCCACTTCGATGCCGCGCGGCTCGTACTCTTCCTGCAAGGCTGCGAGTGCCTCGCGGATCTGCGCTTTGTCCGGCGCGGAGTGCTCGTCGAACAGCGACTGCAGCTGGTCCACGGACAGGGGCCGCGCTGCCGCGAGCAGCGCCGCTTCCACGAAATACTTGATTTCCGTTACTTCCATGATCGCTCGGTAGTTTGGATTCGGGTGAGCCGCGGGTACTCAGGCCTCGGCTTCGGCGTCGTCGCTGACCAGCCGCACGGACGAGGCCGCGCGCACGTGCAGCGGCGCGTAGGCGTCGGACTGGACGACCTCGATGGTCGCGGCCCGCAGCAGTTCTAGGATGGCAATGAACGTCACCGCGACGCCCATGCGACCCTCCTCCGCGTCGAACAGGTCGACGAAGCGGGTGAACGAGTTGGCCTTCACGCGCGACAGTATCTCGGTCATCCGCTGGCGTACCGACAGCGGTTCGCGCTGCAGGTGCAGGTTGGAAAACATCTCGGCGCGCTTCAGCACGTCGTGGAACGCGAGCAGCAGTTCCTTCAGCGTGACGTCCGGGAGCTTCTGCACGACCTTGCGCTCGGGCGTCTCGGCCGACACCGGGAACACGTCGCGTTCCAGTCGCGGCAATTCCGCGATGTCTTCGGCCGCCTTCTTGAAGCGCTCGTACTCCTGCAGCCGCCGGACCAGCTCGGCGCGCGGATCTTCCTCTTCCTCGTCTTCCGTGACCGGGCGCGGCAGCAGCATGCGCGACTTGATCTCCGCGAGCATGGCCGCCATCAGCAGGTACTCGCCGGCGAGCTCGAGCTGCAGTTCTTTCATGAGCTCGATGTACTGCACGTACTGGCGGGTGATCTCGGCGATCGGGATGTCGAGGATGTCGATGTTCTGGCGCCGGATCAGGTACAGCAGCAGGTCCAGCGGGCCCTCGAACGCCTCGAGGAACACCTGCAGCGCGTACGGCGGGATGTACAGGTCCTGCGGCAGCTGGGTGACGGGCTCGCCGTCGACGACCGCGAACGGCATCTCGCCCTGCGACGGGCCTTCCCGCCCCTCGGGCACGGGCCGCGGCGCGTCCTTGCTGGTAACGACTTTCAGTTCGGGCTTCATGGGGGATCCGGGCGCGGTTGGCGCATTCTAGCGTACTTGTGGCGCCCGGCTGCAACCCGGGCCCGGGGCTATTCCAGGAAGCCCAGGTCGCCGCGCCCGACGCGCAGCACGCGCGGGACGTCGCCGGTCAGGTCGAGGACGCTGGTGGGATCGATGCCGGTCGGGCCGGCATCGACGATCAGGTCGATTTCGTGGCCGATGCGACGCTCGATCTCGTCGACCTCCGTGAGCGGCATGTCGTCGCCGGGCAGCGACAGTGTCGAACTCATGATCGGCTCGCCGAGCGCCTCGAGCATCGCGCGCACGACCCGGTGGTCCGGCACCCGCAGCCCGATCGTGCGCCGTTTCGGGTGTTGCAGGCGCTTTGGCACCTCGCGGGTCGCCGGCAGGATGAACGTGTACGGCCCCGGGGTCAGCGCCTTGAGCAGCCGGTAAGACCAGTTCTCGACGCGCGCGTAGTTGCTGATCTCGGACAGGTCCGAACAGACCAGCGTGAAATTGTGGTCCTTGTCCGTGCGCCGGATGCGCCGGATCGCGTCCATGGCCCGCTTGTCGCCGAGGTGGCAGCCGAGCGCGTAGCTCGAGTCCGTCGGGTAGGCGATCAGGCCGCCGTTGTGGATCGCCGCCACGATCTTGGCGATGCGCCGCGGCTGCGGGTCGACCGGATGTACCTCTATGATGCGCGCCATGGCGCGGATTGTAGCGAGACTGGCGCGCCTGCGCCGGCCGGAATGGCGCATTTCGGCGGGCCCGCCGAGTGCGCTATCATGCGCAGCCTTCACGGCCCGGCCGCCGGCTCCGACCGCATGCAGATACTGTTCGACTACATCCCGATCCTCGCCTTCTTCGTCGCCTATTTCGCCCGCGACCTGTACTTCGCGACGGCCGTGCTGATGGGGCTCATGCCCGCCCTGCTGGTCGTGCAGTGGTTCGTCACCCGCAAGGTCAACCGCATCTACCTGGGCTCGACCGTGCTCGTGCTCGTGCTCGGCGCCGCGACGCTGATGCTCAGGAATCCGCAGTTCATCTACTGGAAGCCGACGGCGCTTAACTGGATCATCGCGCTGGTCTTCCTCGGCAGCCAGTGGATCGGCGAAAAACCCATCGTGCAGCGCATGCTGGGCAGCGCGGTGGAGCTCGCGCCGCGGCAGTGGCAGACGCTGAACCTGACGTGGGTCGCGTTTTTCAGCTTCGTCGGCGCACTGAACATCTGGATCGCCTACAACTACAGCGAGGCTTTCTGGGTCAACTTCAAGCTGTTCGGCATGCTCGGGCTGACGGTCGTGTTCATCGTGCTGCAGAGCGTCTGGCTGTCGCTCGTGGCCAGGAAGGACGACGCCGCGCCCGGCGATCCGGAGGCCTGATATGTGGTACGCCATCATCAGCGAAGACGTCGCGGACAGCCTGCCGCGGCGGGCGAAAGCCCGGGAAGCTCACCTCGCCCGCCTGCGCGAGCTGGTCGACGAGGCCCGGCTGCTCGTCGCCGGGCCGCACCCGGCGATCGATTCCGAGGATCCGGGCCCGGCGGGCTTCAGTGGCAGCCTCGTCGTTGCCGACTTCGCATCGCTCGAGGAGGCGCAGGCCTGGGCGGACGCAGACCCCTACGTCGAGGCCGGGGTCTACGCGCGCGTCACCGTGAAGCCCTTCAAGCGGGTGCTGCCGTGAGCACCGACCGGCCAGCGCTGATCGAGGCGCGCCTGCGCAAGGCTTTCGCGCCCGAGGAACTATTGGTCAAGGACCAGAGTCAACTGCACGCGGGCCATGCCGGGGCCGCAGACGGGCGCGGCCACTACGATGTCCGCATCGTGGCACCGGCTTTTGCCGGCAAGAGCCGGCTGGAGCGTCACCGCATGGTGTATGACGCGCTCGGCAGCCTGATGCAGACCGACATTCACGCGCTGAAAATTTCGGCGCACACCCCCGGCGAGCGCTAGCCGCCTGCCGACAGTCACCCCAGAACGAAGGACCCCCGCATGAATTCATTGAACGGCACGATCCGGGCCGGACGGCTCATTACGCTGCTCACCGGCGCGCTCATGTCCGCGGCCGCTGTGCAGGCCCAGGCGGAGACCGTTAGGACGGTGAACGGTGTGAACATCGACAGCACCGTGCTCGACCTGTACATCCAGAGCCGCGCTCAGCGCGCGCCCGACCAGGTCCCGGCCGAACAGCGGGAGAACCTGCTGGACGAACTCGCTGACATCTACCTGCTGTCGTCACGCGCGGTGGCCGAGGACCTGCAGGCCGACCCGCAGGTCGCCGCGCAAATCGAGTTGCAGCGGCGCGGCGTGCTCGCCCAGGCGCTGGCGTCCCGCTTCTTCGCGGACACGCCGGTATCGGAAGAGGAGATCCAGGCGGAGTACGCGAGCCAGCGCGAGGTTGCCCCGCAGCAATACAAGGCGCGCCATATCCTGCTCGAGAGCCAGGGCGAAGCGGTCGACGTGATTTCGCGCCTCGATGACGGCGCCGACTTCGCGGAACTCGCGAAGTCCGAGTCGACCGGGCCCTCCGGACCAAACGGCGGCGACCTCGGCTGGTTCACGCCCGACCAGATGGTGAAGCCGTTCTCCGACGCCGTGATCGCGCTCGACAACGGCAACTACTCCAAGGTTCCCGTGCAGACGGATTTCGGCTGGCACGTCATCCTGCGCGAGGATTCTCGCGAAGCCGAAGCGCCGCCGCTCGACAGCGTACGTGATCGCATCGTGCAGGTGATTCGCCAGCGCAAGTTCCAGGCGTACCTGGAAGGTCTCCGCGCCGGGGAGGCAGGCAGCGACTAGTTAACTTAATCGCTGGTCGCTTAACAGAAAAAGGGCGCCAGACGGCGCCCTTTTTCGTGGAGCGAATTAATTTGTGAGGTGCCTCACAGCAAATATTTCACGCTCTGCCAAACTATCGCGCAAGTCACCTCTTAATCGCTCAGGGGGTGGCTTCTCCAACCCTCGCATCTCCTTACAGTTGATACGAGATCTAAAGTCGGCAGGGACGCCGACTTTTTTTTGCCCCCATTTTTCGTGCTATCGCGCCCCCAGCCGAATGTCCGGCTCCGCGACCAGCAGGCCCAGCCCGCTGTACGCACGACCGCTCACGGCAACCTGGTCGCCAACGCGCGGGGCAGGACCCCGGGAGAGCAGCGCGTTGTAATCGACCAGCATGCCGCTGACGACGGCACGGCCGAGGCTGGCGTCCACCTCGTCGACCGTGCCGCGCAGGAAGGACGGCATGCCCGAGTCGACACCGGTTGGAGATACCGGAACGATCCGCGTGTCCACGAATCCACCGGTAACGGTGTCGATCGAGCCATAGACTGCAATAGTCGCGCCGGCACTGATCCCTGCGAATTCTCGCTCAGTGCCGAATACCGTCTGTCCCAGGATTGAAATGAAGTCGGTGCCGATTAAATCGACCCGGCCAAGCGCAAGCAGATCAGTGCCACCTATCGCCGTAGCATCCGTTCCGCCAATTGCGGTGCTATCCGTGCCGCCAATCGCCGTAGCGTCCGTTCCGCCAATTGCGGTGCTATCCGTGCCGCCAATCGCCGTAGCGTCCGTTC
>ERZ869936.484-NODE-484-length-37414-cov-6.758639_pt1 | contig 37414 bp, 27 predicted proteins | sample MGYA00520876_ERZ869936 | MGnify/ENA primary metagenome ERZ869936 (study PRJEB32218, sample SAMN09650985) | biofilter metagenome | isolation source: enrty point of leading RO module | place: Saudi Arabia: Thuwal, RO plant located on Red Sea | collected 2016-02-17 ... | reverse complement strand
CGGCGGCGGCCAGGAGACCTTGGTCGACAACATCGGCATCACCGTCGTTCCCCCGCCTGCCGCATTCGTAAAGGCCGATAACGGCGACGACCTCAACCTCGGCACGAGTTGGGTCGGCGGCACGGCACCCGGGTCCGGCGAGCTGGCCCAGTGGGACAACACCGTGACCGGTGCCAATACGACGATACTCGGCGCGGACCTGACCTGGGGCGGCATTTCAATCTCGGATCCGACAGGACTTGTGACCATCAACGCCGGCAACACGCTGACACTCGACGGTCTGGGTATCGCGATCGATATGAGCGCCGCCACCTCGGACTTTACCATAAATGCCGATCTCGCCCTGAGCGCATCGAACTTGCTCAATGTAGCGACGGGCCAGACCCTGACGCTGGCTGGTGTGGTCTCCGGCAGTCCCGGCATCGACAAACAAGGCGATGGCAACGTGGTTCTCTCCGGCGCGAACACGTACACAGGCGATACCACTGTGACGAACGGCACACTCCAATTGGGAGCTTCGGAAGTTATCCCCCACGGCGGGGGCGGGGGTGCCTCGGGCAACGTCACCGTCGATGGCACGCTCGATCTGAACACCTTCTCCGAAACCCTCAACGGTCTCAGCGGATCGGGCGTGATCGACACCGTGGCCGGCGGAACTCCGACCCTGGAAGTCGGGCACAACGGTCAGAATTCAACATTCAACGGAGTCCTACAGAATACCGCTGGAACCCTGAACCTCACGAAGTTCGGCGTCGGCACCCTCGATCTAGGTGGCGCAAACACCTACAGCGGCACGACGAACGTGACAGACGGCACACTCGAAATCAGCAACCTTGCCGCCCTAAGCGGCACCTCTGAAATTATCCTCGCCGACGGAACCGAGTTTATCACGGATCTGGACGGATTGACCATCTCCGCTCCGATCACTCTCGACACAGCCGGCACGACCTCAACCATCAGCGTGCCGATCGACGGACCGGGCAGCGGCGGTGACACCACCATGACGCTTAATGGCATGATATCCGGAGATGGCGATCTGCTGTTGACCGACCTTTCCGGCTTCGGGAACAACAGTGACGGTATCATCGTGCTGGGTGCAGCGAGCACTTATACGGGCACAACGACAATCGACACCTCAGGCTTGTTGGGTAACAACACCATCATCCGGAGCGGGATTGCGAATGCCTTGCCGGCCACCACGGTGCTGTCGCTGGAGGGTGCTGGTGGACAAGGCAGCGGGCGCCAGGTGACCTTCGACCTGAATGGAAACGATCAGACTCTCGCCGGTCTGCAGAATGTAGGACAGTTTGATCGGAAGCAGTTCGTGACCTCCACTGGGGCAGCGACACTAACCATCAACAATACTGATGATTTTTCCTTTGGCGTATCAGGCGGAGGAGACGGCTTGGCCAGGATCCAAGGCGACATCTCCCTGGCCAAGTCAGCAGCCGGCACCTTCACCCTTTCGGAAACCCAGACCTACACCGGGTCCACCACGATCACCGGCGGCACGCTTCAGGGGGAAGTGGGCGGCGGCATCGCGAACTCGGCGGTGACACTTGATTCCCTCGGAACCTATGGCGTCTTGGTCACCGACAGCGCCGAGAGCTGGACCTGCGACTCGCTCACCACCACCGGCGCCGGGACGTTGGAATTCAATTTCGGCTCCGTCTTTCCCAGCTTCTCGGTGAGCCCGATGGTCATCACCAACGCCGCGGACTTCAGCGGGGCGACCCCGCTGGTCAGCGTATTGGTCGATAGCGGACTGGCTGTCGGGACCTATCCGCTCGCAACCTGGGGCTCCCTGGCCGGAGCCGCGCCCACGGCAGTGTCAGTTTCCAACCTCGCTCCGGGGACGAGCGCAAGCCTGAGCGTGACCGGCACCACCTTGAACCTGGAAATTGTGGATTCCAGCGTTGATGTCGCCAAGGATGACAATGCCGACAATCTGGACCTGGGCAGCAGTTGGTCCGGTGGCACCGCTCCGGGACTTGCCGACACGGCAGTGTGGAACAACACGGTAACCGGCGCGAATAGCGCGGCCCTCGGCGCCGACCTCACGTGGGGCACCATCTCCATCCTGGATCCGGCCGGCCCGGTTACCATTCTGGCAGGCAACACCCTGACCCTGGCCGGCGAGCCTACGGGGATTGAGCCACTGATCGACATGAGCTCCGCCACCCAGGACCTGACGATCAATGCCGACCTGATCATGACCGAGTTCGGCTTGTGGGATGTCGCCGCCGGCCGGACCCTGACGGTTGCCGGTGCCATTTCCGGGACCTTTGGTCCAACCAAACAAGGAGCAGGCACCGCCGTCATTTCCGGGGCCAACAGCTACACCGGCGACACCAGTGTGGACGCAGGCACCCTGCAACTTGGTGCTGACAACGTCATTCCGAACGGAGCCGGCAACGGCGATGTGTTCGTCGATGGCACGCTCGATCTCAACGGCTTCTCGGATACCATCAATGGTCTCGAGAGCTTCTTCGGCACTGGCATTGTCGACAACACAGCCGCCAGCACGACCAGCACGCTGACGGTTGGTGACGACGACACATCCAGCAGCTTCGACGGCATCCTCCAGAACAGCGGAGGCACCCTGGGCCTGACCAAGATCGGCAGTGGAGTGCTGACCCTCGAGGGAGCCAACACCCTGAGCGGCCCGATCGATGTGCAGGCGGGGAGGCTGGACTTCACCAATACCAATCCCTTCGACAACGCCAGCAGCCTGACCCTGGCGGGCGGGACCAGTCTCCGGCCGGAAGTGGTCGGTGCCACCATCTTCGCGCCGATCACGGTGGGTGCGGCGGCGACCGACGTCACCATCACCGGCCCCACGATCAATTCCGGCGGCAACGGGTTCACGCTCGATGGGCCGATTTCCGGTGACGGCAACCTGATCCTCGACTCTCGTGGTCCCGGCAATGCCGCCAGCACGATCGTCCTCAACGGTGCCGGCACATACGCCGGATCGACCCGGATGACCTGTTCGATCGGCACGAATTCGCGGCTCTTCGTAAGGCTGGGAACCGACAACGCCCTGCCGGTCACCACGGTGTTGACCATGGACTGCGGCGATGGTGCCGGCAGTGGACGGCAGAGCGAATTCAACCTCAACGGACACGACCAGACCCTCGCCGGATTGACCTCGGTCGTGGGCTCCAACCGGGTCCAGCGGGTGGTGAATGAAAGCCCCACCCCGGCGACGCTGACAATCAACAACTCCAGCAGCTACCTCTTCGCCGAGGAAATGGGTGACAGTCAGAATGGAGACAACAACTTCGGCCTGGCCAAGTCCGGCGTTGGGACCTTCAGCCTCTCGGGGAGCGTTCTCTTTACCGGAGACACCACGGTAAACGAAGGCACCCTCAGTCTCGGAGCGATCAACCCGAACAACGAGTCATCCACGGTCACCATCGCCGATACCGGAGCGACGCTCGACCTCGATTTCGCCGGCACCGACACGGTGGACAAGCTGTTCATCGGTGCGACGCAGATGGCGGCCGGGGTGTATGGGCCATCCGCCACCGACATCCCGCAGATCACCGGCACCGGCACCCTCACGGTGACCACGGGCCCGGTGACGGATCCCTTCGCCGACTGGGCGGACGACGGCACGCTGGGCACCGTGACCTTCGAGGGCGACACCAACGGCGACGGCGTGCAGGACGGGATCGCCTTCCTGCTCGGCGTGGCCAATCCCGACAACGATGCCACCGGCGCGCTGCCGACGGTCAGCGAGGACGGCAGCGGGGGCCTGGTGCTGACCTTCAACTGCCTGCCGACGGCCGATCGTGGCACGGCGGAACTCCGGATCGGACACAGCAGTGATCTGGGCGTCGGAGATCCCTGGGTGGCGACCGTGAACCAGGTGCCCGATGCCGACGAGCCGACGCCGGACAATGGTGTGACCTTCGTGGTCACCGGACCGAGCGGTTCCCCTTCGGTCAACAATGTGACGGCAACCATCGGCTCGTCCGAGGCCGCCGGAGGCAAGCTCTTCGGACGTCTCCAGGCCGACGCTCCCTGAGCGGAACTTCGGCTTTCACCAAATAGCCGACATCCCTCGTGGCAGACCCGCCCCGAGGGATGTTTTTGTACTCATACCAATTGCTCGAAACAACCCGACGATTTTGAGTTCACCGCCAAGACGCAAAGAACGCCAAGCTCGACTCATGGAATCTTTTGATTCCCTACCTTTGCGACCTTGGCGCCTTTGCGGTTCACTTTCCACCGATCCCTTCGAAGAGATCGAATCACCCCCCCGGGCGCCGGGACATGTACTGCACCACGGCCTCGGTGCGGGAGCGGACGTGCATCTTGGTGTAGATGTTCTTGAGGTGGCTGCGGACGGTCTCGGTGCCGATGCCGAGCTGGTCGGCGATCTCCTTGTTGGCGTAGCCCTTGGTGAGCAGGACGAGCGTTTCCTCCTCGCGGGAAGTCAATGAAACGTCGGGATCGACCGAGCCCGGCTTGCGGAACGAGGCGACCACGTGGCGGGCGATCTCGCTGGTCATCGGCGCGCCGCCGCTCAGCACGTCGAGGAGCGCGGCCCGCATGTCGGCGGGCTTGGTGCGCTTGAGCAGGTAGCCGTCGGCACCCGATTCGAGGGCGTGGAAGAGGATCTCGTCCTCGTCCGAGGCGGTGAGCATGACGATCGGAATCTCGGGATGGTCCGCCTTGAGGCGGGCGGTGCACTCGATGCCCGACATGCCGGGCAGGAAGACATCCATGAGGATCACCTGCGGGCGGAGCACGGGGACCTTGGCCAGGGCGTCCTCGGCGGAGGGACAGACGCAGGTGCACTCGAAATCCGGGAACGAGGAGATCAGGCGGCGCCAGCTTTCGCCGGTGTCCGGCTGGTCCTCGACGATGACCACGCGGATCGGCTTCTGATCTTCGGATGTCTCGGTGTTCATCGGTCCAGCAGCTCCTGTTTGCCCGCTCCCTTGGCCGCTCCGTTCGCCCGGGACGGAGCCTTCGGCAGCGGCACCTCAAACTCGACCCGGCAGCCCTCGCCGGGGCTCGATGTGATCCGGCAGCGGCCGCCGACTTCCTGCATCCCTTCGCGCATGTTGACCAAACCGTTGCGCAGCGGGTCGGCGCTTTCAATTTCAAAACCCGCCCCGTTGTCCTCGACCGTCACGGCGAGATTCGGCCCGCGCAGGTGGATGCGCAGGAAAACCTCGGTGGCTTCGGAATGTTTGGCGGCATTGTTGAGCGCCTCCTTCACCCCCAGCAGCAGGCTGCGCCGCACCGGGAGGTCCAGCGCCACGTCCGGCAGGTCCGCATCGACATCGAGCCGGCAGCGTATCGGCGATGACGCCAGGAACCGCTGGGCGTGCTTGCAGGCGAAGTTGACGAAGTCGCGGAGGGTGTCGCGGCGCGAATTGACCATCCAAACCACCTCGTCCATGGCGCTGGAGACGGCACGCGCCTTCTCGCACAGGGCCTCGAGCTTGGGTTTCGCCTTCGACTCGTCCGAGAGTTCGGTCCGGATCACCTCGCCCTCCAGGGCGAGTTCGGTGAGGCGGGCGCCGAGTTCGTCGTGGATGCCGCGCGCGATGCGTGCCCGCTCCCGGCTCAGCAGCTCCTGGGCCCGGGACTGCACGTCGAGGCGGGCCATCAGCCGCAGGCACAGCAGCACCGCGATCGCGGCCACCACCCACACCCCGATCTGGAACCATCGCGTCTGCCAGAAGCGCAGTTCCACCGGCGGCGGCACTGCGACCTTCACCAGCATCGTCGGCACGCGCTCATGCCAAACGTAGTAGGGACGCGGCAGGCGGGCGCTCACCTTGACCGCCCGTGGCCAGTCCGGAGCGGCTTCGCGGAGGGTCGTCCAGTCCGGTACGCCTGCCGGCACGACGCGCCAATCGGTGTCCGACACCATGCTGATCTCCTGTCCGTCGGCGAGTTCCACCTTCAGGCCGAACTGCATTCCGGCCTCGCGGTTGTCGTTGAACCCCTCGACCGCCACGACGTGGCGCCCGGGCCGGAGCAGTCGGCCGAGGTCGTATTCCGTGACGCTGCGCCAGTCGCTTCCGGAGCCGATCTCGCGCCCGTCGAGCATCAGGCGGTAGCCGTTGTCGACGGAGATGCGGATCCAGGCGTGCTCGACCTTCGATCCTTTCGGGATGTCGAACGCGCGCCACAGGCGGCAGGTCTGCTTGTCGCGGGTGACCGGTCCCCAGATCCACGGGCCGACGCCCCAGTCGTCGAATAGTTCCTTTTCGTTCACCCGTGCCTTGGAAGTCGGCTGGGTCGGGGTCGCGCCGATGGCTGTAGGGGAGAGCAGGCAGCCGGAGACCGCCGCCATCGTGACGACCCTGCGAATCATCGTGGGGCGGGCGGGGTTCGTGGCACGGAACCGGGTTTCCATCGAACAGGACAAGGCAACATCGGCGGCGCGGCCCGTGCAAGTCCGCATCCGGCCCCGCCCTCCCCGCGCAGGACAAATTCACCCCGTTGGGGGAATGGACGGATCCCGGATGCTTGCCTACTGTCATTACATCGTAAGATCGACCCTTTACCCAGAGATCGTGGAGAACCCATGGAAAACCCATCAGCCAAACCCGGCTTGAAACCCGTCACCACCCGACAAAATCAACGCTCCCGCAAGGGGTTTGCCCTGGTGGTCACGGTGTCGCTCATGGTGCTGCTGTCACTTCTGGCGGTCGGGATGCTTTCACTTTCCTCCATCTCCCTGCGCGGGGCCTCGTCGCGGGAAGCGGCGGCCATCGCCCGCGCGAACGCGCGGATGGCGCTGACCATGGCGATCGCCCAGTTGCAGCGCGAAATGGGGCCGGACTCGCGTATTTCGGCCCCTCATGGCGTGGGCGACGATGCCTCGGGCGGCGAACCGCACTGGACCGCCGTCTACGATGCCTGGGGATTGCCCGGGAACGACGGGGCGGCGGCCGAGGATCCCGCCTCGCGGGAAGTCGAATTCCGCGCCTGGCTCGCATCCGGGGCGGATGCCGGTGGCTCGGCCGGCGCGGAGAACCGCATCCCGCTCCTTTCCCGCGGCAGCCTCGGGTCCGCGGCGGAGCCGGAGGATGAGATCCGCGTGCCGGCGCTCAACGTGGTGGATGCAGGCGAGCCCGGCCGGGTCGCCTGGTGGACCTCCGACGAGGGCGCCAAGGCGAAGATCAACGCCGGTAGGGATGACGAAACCTTCGGTCTTTCGGATTCGCTTTTCCATGCCCAGGCACCGCCGCACGCCGAACATCGCACCTTCGCCGAGCTGGAGGACTTCGAATGGAAGCCCGGCCAGCGGGCGATGGCCCTGAGCCGGGCGCAGGTCGAGCTCGCCGCGGAGCTTCCGCAGGCCGGCCTCGGCGGCTCGGTGCACGATCTCACCGTCTGGTCGGCCGGATTGCTCACCGACGTCCGCTCCGGACGGCTGAAGCGGGACCTCAGCAACCTGCTTTCCCGCCCGGTCGAAAGCCTGGAGGACATGCCGCTCTATCTGGCCGACGGCCGGATGAACCGGTGGACCTTCAACGACAACGGCTCCGTTTCCAACGCCTCCAACATCCCGAACCAGCCGGGCACCAACAGCGCGAACGAGTGGGGGATCAACCTCGAGGAACTCCACCTCTTCCACAATATCCACCGCGAACTCGACTGGAGCGGCAACGTGCCGAGCCTGAAGATGGAGGACACCCGCGAGGAGGTGGTCGATGACCGCTACTATCTCTACAAGCGTCCGGTCATCGACGCCGTGCAGTTCATCCTTTCGCTGAAGGCGGAATCCATGGGTGGGGGCAACTACCGGATGGTCGCGATGCTCGACGGCATGGTCGCCATCTCGAATCCCAACGACGTCCGGATCGTCTGGCCCGCCGGCCTCATCCTGCCGGTGCAGCTTCAGAACGTGCCCTACAGCCTGCAGTGGAACATCCGCAAGGAGGATGGTACCCGGAACACCCAGAAGGCATCCTCCGCCGACTTCGGGCTTTTCGTCGGCCGCGTCTCCGGCGGCACGACAGGTCGCTCGGAAGGCTTCGTCCTCGAGCCCGGCGAGGCCGCGGTCTTCGGCTCGACCTCCGGCAGCGGCCCCCAGCTCGACCTCCGGCGAGGCTTCGTGCCCAGCGGCGGGGTGCGCATCAATCCGAGTTCGAACAACGGCTGGGACCTGAGGGCGACGAACCTCAAGCCGAACGACCGGATCGATTTCACGCTGACCAAGGGGGATACCGGCTACGCGGGAACGTACACCTACTACAACGCCTGGATCGGTGACCGCCGCACCGGGGGCAACGCCAAGGGCTGGCAGATCGACTCCTGCAGCCTCAACAGCGGAAGCGGCATCGACAACGAGACGATGAACGAACTGCTGATCTCGCCGATCCGTCCGCCGCAGGTCCGCCCGGTGAGGGATTTCATCAACAGGCCGCAGCCGTTCATGATGATCAGCTTCCTGCGGAACGTGGAGCGCGACTCCGGAGCCATGCCCCGCGACGCGTTCGCTTCGCGGCCCTTCCAGCTCTGCGAGTCGGCGAAGGGGTGGAGCGGCTACTCTCCCAACACGGTGCTGCCCTCGCTCCATGCCAACCAGCGGATGATCACCGCCGAACCGCTCAACTACCAGTTCCGCACCATGGCCGCCGGAGCCGGAGGCCGCCACGTCTACCATGGCGGCGGCCGCCAGCCGAATCTCGGAGGCAGCTTTTACGTGATCCGCCGCCGCGTCCCGTTCGCTCCGCCCCTCTCGCTGGGGGCCTTCGAGAATGCGATCGCCGCCGGCTTCGCCGAACGCTTCAAGGACGCGCCGGCGATCGGCCCCGATCCCTACCCTTCGGACGCGATGGCCTTGAGCGGTGACCGCGCGGCGACGCCGAGCGCGTCGAAGGTGATCGGCAATTCGTGGGCTTCCCCCTTCCTCGAGCCCGACGTGGTCTTCCGTCCTCCGACGGGCAGCAGCGCGCCGGACAAGCGGGCCGCGACCGATCCTTCCTGGATGGCCAACACCGCGCTCTGGGACACCTGGTTCCTCTCCGGCATCGTCGATGGCTCCGGTGCCGGCTCGCCGTATTTCACCGACACGCGGACGCCGGCCCGTCAGTTCCGGGATCTCGTCGAGGGCACGGGCAGCCTGCGCAACACCCGCTTCCTCTTCCATCCCCACCAGCCCGCCGAACAGGCCATCGAGGAGTTGTTCGATGGCGACCAGCTCAAGCCGGCCGCCCTTTCCAGCCTGGCGAAGTACCTGCTGGTCGACGGGGCGTTCAACGTCAACTCGACCTCGGTCGAGGCCTGGACCGCCGTGCTCGCCAGCGTCCGTGACCAGGAACTGCTCAAGGCGGGCGGGGGGACCGAGGCATTCGAGCATCCCTTCGGCACGCTGGGGTACGCCGTCAGCGACGCGACCTCCGGCACCACCGGGGACTGGACCGGCCTGCGCGACCTGGACGAGCAACAGATTGGGGAGCTTGCCGCCGCGATCGTCGAGGAGGTGAAATCCCGCGGTCCGTTCCTCAGCATGGCCGACTTCGTGAACCGCCGGCCCGATGGCGACGAGTCCGGCCACCGGGCCCTCGGAGCGCTGCAGGCGGCGATCGATTCGGTCGGGCTGAACCAGGGCCAGGCCGCCGCGGGCAGGAGCGTCGCCCCCGCCGATTTTAATCCGCTGCCCGGGGGCGGGGTGGATTCCGAACCGGCGCCGGCCCGCGCCATCGGCAGCCCCGGCTACCTCAGCCAGGCCGGACTGCTCACCGCGTTCGGTTCGCAGATCACCGTGCGCTCCGACACCTTCCGCATCCGCGCCTACGGCGATTGCCGCGATGCTTCCGGCAAGGTGCTTTCCCGCGCCTGGTGCGAGGCCGTCGTCCAGCGGCAGCCCGAGTATCTCGACCCCGCCGACGCGCCCGAGGCTCCCACCTCGTCCGGCAATCCGCTCGGCTCCGTCAACGAGCGTTTCGGCCGGCGCTTCGAAATCCAGGGATTCCGGTGGCTCGCGGCGGAGGAGGTCTGATCAGGCTGCGAATGATGAACCGCGAATCCATCGGCCAGCGAACGGGCGGCGCTCATCCGCAGCCTGCGTCGTCCCCGCAACTCATCTTGATATCGCGTCCGTTCGTGATGAGCTTTCCCTCCTAGGATCGATCATGTCATTCCGCTCCCTTCCACTGCTCGCCTCCGCCGCCATCGCGCTGGCGGGGCTGTGCCATGCCGAGCCCGAAGCCGGAAGCAAGCCCGAGGCCCGCAAGGACAAGGGTCCGATGCTGCGCTTCATCATCGTTTCCTGCCCGGAGGACCAGGGCCCGCTCAGGATCATGTCGAAAAACGACGAGGGAGAATGGCGGCAGCACGCTGAATTTGAAGCACGCCCCTCGTTCATCACCGATTGGATGCCGGTGATCGCCGGCAGGCTCCATCTCACCGTTTCCAGCCCGGAGCAGCCGGTTCCGGTCGGCAGCCTGACCTATCCGGCGGACACGCGGCGCGCGATCGCCGTCCTTTTCCACGACCCGAAGAAGAAGCAGTACCGGGCGGAAGTCATCGATCCGGCGAAGGCCGGCTTCCGCAAGGGCTCGACGCTGATCGCGAACTACTCGCGCCAGGCCGGGGCGGTCTCGCTCGGCGACGGCCTGATGCGCGTCGATCCCGGCGGTCGCCGCGTGGCCACCCCGCGCACCGATGCCAACGGCATGTACCGGATGGTCGCCTCCTACGCCCGGCCCGGGGAGGAACCGGTGCTGTGCTACGACCGCTTCGTCGCCGCCAATCCCGACGCCCGCGACATCATGTTCCTGCTGCCCGATCGGACCCTCGGCATGAGGGTGTTCAGGCTTTCGGAGTTCGGTCCGTTCGAGTGATGACGGGCCCCGGCGGCCGACCCGGTCCAGCCACCCGGAGTTCGCCGGCACGGTCTTCACGGCGGAGACGCGCGGCTGGTGGCGCGACGCTTCCGTGTCGCCCGTCGAACAGGGCAACCACTGGAACCTAAACGGCGAGAGCTACTGGCTGATCGGGAAAGCGATGGACGAGGGGATGGCGGGATTGCTGTCACCCCCTTGAAGCCAGGCGGATGGCGTTGAGACCGCCGAATTATCCCGCTACAGAGGTTGACCCCTGGAGGGTCAGAGAACTGGCCTCCTTTTTCCTTAGAAGACGGAACGGTGTGTGCTATCCCGATTTGACCGTCGATGAACGACGGAGAAACAAGCACCCCCGGCATTCAGTGAAGATCTCAGACTGTTTAGTCATCGCGCTTCTCTCAAGCGTGTTCACTGCACACGGAACCGACCAGTTCAAGCTTACCTCCACCAATACGTAATGCCATGATGACGATCAAACATGCAGCGATTCTCGCGAGCCTCTCGTGGTTCACGACGGCCCAGGGAGGCCCTCTGAAAGTCGATTTTTCGACGGCGGCGGGGACACAAGCCGGCTGGGAAGCGATCGGCGGAACCGGCAGCCCCAGCGGAACGTTTTCGGGATACACGGACCTCGCCGCAGGCGACATCACCGTGAGCCTGGCGAATATCGGTTTTGACCGCCTTTACAAGAACGGGACGTCCGGCCCGGCCGATAACTTTCCGGAGACCGATCTTGATGCGATGTATAGCGATCTCTTGTTCCGGAACAATGATGCTGCGACTGTGGATGTCACCATCAGTGGCCTCATGGCCGGCACCTACCAGATCACGACCCACCATCTGAACGCGCCGAATACTCCGACCCAGTTCGACTTCATCATCACCGATGACAATGGGACAACCACGATCGGCAACTACGCCATGGGCCTTGGAAACACTTCTTCCTTCAATCCGACCGTCATCACGGTCCTTGTCGAGTCGAACGGCACGGATGACATCGTCATCCAGATGGATGCGACGCAACTTGGCACGGGTGGCAACACCGGAGGCTGGTTCGGGTTCAATGGTCTGGAAGTGAGGGTTCCACCCACCGGGTTCCAACTCGATTTCGACAATGGCTCTCCGGTTCCTCCGGGCAATACCCAATCCGGTTGGGAGGCGTTCAGCGAGACTGCCGATTCCAACAACAAGACCCTGAGATATCCCGGATACCCGGCCCTCGCGGCCGGCGACATCACGATTACGACGAGCGGTGTGGAATTCACCCGCAACTACAACAACGGTGGCAGTGCGGCCCCTGATTTTCCGGGAACGGATCTCGACCGAGTGTACAATGACATGATTCTTGTGAACAATGTCAACGATACCTTCGACATATCCATCGGAGGCCTCAACGCAGGGACCTACCAAATCACCACCCATCACCTCACCGAGGGAATCTCCTTCCCGTCGGGGAAGTCGAAGTTTGATCTACTAGTTACCGATGCGGACAGCCCGGCTTTTTCTCAAGACGAGGGCAACTTTACGATGGGTGCCGGGGACGGAACGACATTCGCTTCTCCTACCGTTGCCACTTTCAGTGTCACTTACAACGGGACGGATCCTGTGGTTCTCAGATTTGTAATAACTGAAGAGGCGGCGGGTGGAGCGCAGGGAGCCTGGGTCGGCCTCAACGGTTTGGAGGTCGTGCCTGACCCATCGGTCGTCTTGTGGAACTTCACCTACAACTCCACCACGGGCAGTGCCGAGGTGAGCATCGCCGGGGCCGCCAACACCAACTACAAGCTGATCGAGGCCGATGACCTTGATTTCTCGAATCCCGACCAGAATCCCATTCCGCTGACCGGTGCCACGGTGGGCACTCTGGATGGCGACGAGGTGACCACCGACGGCAGCGGCAACGCGACCGTGCAGTTCAATCTCGGCACGGCGAAGGATGCCACCTTCCTCCGGGCTGAGTCGGTGCCCTGAACCCTGAAAGTCAGCGCTTTGTTCGCTCTTCGAGCAGCTCCAGCATCGCCTCGCCCATCGCCTTGCCGATCTCGAGATAGCTCTGGGCGTGGCCCTTGTAGCGGTCGCGCCCGCCGGGTGAATCATCGACCGGGTGGCACATCGGACGGGTGTCGATACTGATGACGTTGCCAGCGAATTCGGGATACCGCTCCGGATTCCCGACCGCCATCTGTGCGTCGAAGACCTGCTGCTGGTTGGGCGTCATCGTGCCGTCGGACCGGGCGAGGGCTCCGACGACGACCGGAAGCTCCGGCGCATCGAGATCCTTGCGCAGATCGCGGATCAGGTTCGTGAGGTGGGTTTCGTATTTCGCCGCCTTCGACTCCCAGTCGCCGTCCGCCATCCCCTGGAACCAGATAAGGCCTGCAAGCTCGGCACCGTCGCTGACGTCTCCCGGGAAGATCCGCTCCAGCTCCCCGCCGAGCGCCTTCCTCACGCCATCGACCAACTCGAGGTAGGCCTGGCCGTTGAGCAGGTAGCGGTCGAGTTCCAGCCACTCGTCCATGCGGTCGAGGCCGTTCCAGGTGTCCTCGGCGTTGCCCGGGTTCTTGAAGACGACCGCCTTGCCATCGAGGTTCTTCTCCACACCCTTCCAGTAGCTGCCGGTGATCGAGTCGCCGATGAAAAGGACGCGGGGCAGGGGTTTCGTCGGATTTTCCCGTGTCTCCAGCGCCGCGAGTACGGTCTCGGTGACCTTCGGCGCGAGGTTGCCGACGCTGTGGACGTTGTTGGTCTTGGGAAAACCCTGACGGCGGGTCTCGGCATTGAGGTCGTTGATGATGACCCCGTTCTCATTCATCACTTTTTCGGCCACCCGGTTGTAGGCGTCCTCGTCGCCGTTGGGTTTGCCTTCCTCGCCCTCCCACACCGGCGTCACCGAGCCCCAGATCAGGGTGGCCCCGGTTGCCTTCATCTTCGCCACCAGCGTGCGGAGGTTCTTTTCGAAGTCTTCGGGCGAGGTCGTGTTGACGCCGGAGAAGTACTTTGACGAAGCGTCACGGTAGGTGGCGTCCCAGACGCCGAAGTTGAAGTGGATCACGTCCCAGCTGCCGCCGTGATCGGAGCCGCCGCCGCTGGACGGCGGGCGGAAGTCGTGGCTCAAGTCACGCGACCCGCGCTGGAACCAGATCGGGTGGCGCGTGGCGAAGCGCAGGATCATCACCGGCTCCTCGATGGCTTCGCCGAGCAGGTGACCGAGCATCAGATCGACGCCCATCCGCGGGCCCTTCTCGCCGCCGTGGTGGAAGTCGGTCACGACCCGCAGCGGCCGGGCCGGAGCCTCGGTGTTGTTGTGGAGCGGGTGGGCGTCGTAGAGGAACACATCGTCCCGCGTGATCCACTTGCCGTCCTTGTCCTTGAGAAAGGCGCAGTCGGGATCTTCCGCGACCACCCCCTCGAGCGTTCCCGGCTTCCCCTCGGCCGCAACCACGCCCTCTTCCAGCACGCATTCGTCACCGGCGAGGATGAAGACCTGTATGGGCTCGGCTGCGAGCGATGTCAGGGCGACGACGGTGGCGAAGGATGGAATGAGGATGGCCTTCATGGGATCGGTGGACGTGCCACCTCAGGTTGGGGATCGTTTGCAGGCTTTCAAGCGTCAAGGGTGTGGGTTCTTCGAAGGCTCCGTTGACGCCTGGAAAACTCCCGGGTCTCCGCCCGTATGCATCTCGTGCCCGTGATGATGACCTCCTTCCCGACCCGCCGCCGATTTCTCCGCACCGGTGCCCTCGCGCCGCTCGCCTGTTCGCTCGGCCGATCCGCCCTCGGCGCCGAAGCCGCCTCGTCCCTCAAGCCCGGGCCACCGCCCATGCCGGGAGAGGGCTCGTTCACCCTCGCCGTGCTGCCCGACACGCAGAAGTACTGCCACGCGAACCCGGAGAACTTTCACGCCCAGACCCGCTGGATCGCGGAGAACCGCGAGGCCTGCAGGATCGAGGCGGTGCTGCATCTCGGGGACATCACCGACCACAACACGCCCGCGCAGTGGGAGGTGGCGCAGGCGGCGATGAACCGGCTCGACGGTCACCTGCCCTACTTTTTCGTCCCGGGAAACCACGACTACAGCAAGGGCGGGCGTGCCACCGACCGCACGACGCTGCTCGACGATTATTTTCCGGTCGCCAAGTTCGGGGCGCTGCCGACTTTCGGCGGCACCTACGACAAGGAACCGGCGAGCATGACGAACAGCTACCACCTGTTCTCGGCCGGCGGTCGGAAGTTCGTGGTGATCGGGCTGGAGTTCGGCCCGCGGGCGGATGTCGTCCGCTGGGCGAACGAGGTGGCCGCGAAGCACGCCGACCGCGAGGCGATCCTGATCACCCACGCCTACACCTACTTCGACGACACCCGCTACGACTGGAAGAAGTATGGTGCCAGGCAGAGTTGGAATCCGCATTCGTACGGGGTCGCGAAACAGAGTGGTGGGGACGTGATGGACGGCGAGGAACTGTGGCGGAACCTGGTGAGCCGGCACGAGAACTTCATCCTCACGCTCAACGGACATGTCCTGCAGGATGGTCTCGGAAGGGTGACCAGCCGGACTCCGAGCGGACGCGAGGTGCATCAGTTGCTCGTCAACTTCCAGATGAAGCCGAAGGGTGGGGACGGCTGGCTGCGACTGCTGGAGTTCACGCCGGAGCGAAAGGTCGAGGTGTATGACTACTCGCCCGTGCTCGGGCTGACGAATCACGGTGCCCAGAACCGTTTCACCCTGGATCTGGCAAAGGTCGGATCACCGCAGGCGCGGTAGGCTCCGGATCGCGCTCCAGCCCATCGCGACGAAGACGAAGGTGGCAGCCCATACTTGCTAATATGGGTGTATGGGTCCATGCTTCCAACATGAAGACCACGATCGAGATCTCCGATCATCTGCTTGGCCGGGCCAAGGCCCTGGCGAAGCAGCGTGGCGAGACCTTGCGAGGGCTGACCGAGCGTGGATTGACGATGGTGCTTGAGGCGGAAGAGGAGCGCATCGCAAAGGCAGTCGAACCGGTGACCTTTGCGGGGGAGGGTCTTTCGCCCGAGTTCGAGGGTGCCGGCTGGGCTGCGATTCGGGATGCGGCCTACGGGGAGCCGGAGTCACGATGATCGCGGTGGACACCAACCTGCTGGTGTATGCGCTGCGTGAGGATTCCCCCTTTCACGCGGCGTCCCTGCGGGTCCTGACCGAACTTGCCGGCTCCGGTCGGCGTTGGGCGATTCCGTGGCCCTGTGTGCACGAGTTCATTGCCATAGCCACCCATCCGCGGATCTATCGGCCTCCGACCCCCCTGAGCGTGGCGTGGGATGCGCTGAATGCCTGGTTCCGGAGTCCCCTGCTCGAACTCCTTAACGAAGGTCCCGGATACTGGGACACGCTCCAGCGAATCGCGACGAGCGCGAAGGTGACGGGGCCCCAGATCCACGATGCGCGGATCGCCGCGCTGTGTCTGCACCACGGGGTGCGGGAGCTTTGGTCGGCGGACCGGGACTTCTCGCGCTATCCGCAACTGGTCGCCAAGAATCCGCTGGCGGAGGGGGACTGATGCCTACTTCGCCGCTTTCTTCAGCTCGCGGAAGCGCTGGCGCATTTCCTTGAGCTTGTCGGCGTGTTCCGGACTGCCGGCCAGGTCGTTTTCTTCTCGCGGGTCGGCCTTGAGGTCGAAGAGTTGCTCGAGATCGGCCTCGGGCCAGAACATGTACTTCCAGTCCTTGCGCACCAGCGCCTCGGAGGCGGGGATGAAATCGGCGTCGCGCAGGGTCGGGTGTTCGTAGAAGAACTCGTCACGCCATTCGGGCGGGGTTTCCTCGAGGTAGAGCGGGGCGATGTCGGTTCCCTGCATCCCCTTGGGCACGGGCAGCCCCGCGGCGGCGAGGAAGGTGGGGGCGAGATCGACGTTCAGGGTGAAGGCGTCGTCGGTCGTGCCCTTCTTCGACTCCGCCATCCGGGGATCGCGGATGATGAGCGGCACGCGGATGCTTTCCTGGTGGGGGTACCACTTGTCGGCGAGTCCGTGCTCGGCGTGGTAGTAGCCGTTGTCGGTGGTGAAGACGACCAGGGTGTTGTCGAGCACACCCTGCTTTTCCAGTTCCGCGATTACCTTGCCGCAGGTGGCGTCAACCTCGGTCGCGAGCCGGTAGTAGTTCTTCATCATCCGCTGGAATTTCTCCGGCGTGTCGAAGCGCCAGTGCCAGCGGTTGCGGCCCTCGTTCTCCTCGTCGAAGAAGTCGGGCAGGCGTTCCCACGATTCCTGTGTCGCATTCGGCGGCACGGGGATGGTGATGTCGGTGTAGAGCTTCATGCTCTGCGGCTGCGGCAGGAACTGGTCGGGGTGGCTGTCCTCGGCGTGGGTGGCGAAAAAGCACACGGTGAGCATGAAGGGCTTGTCTTCCGGACGTGTGCGGAGGAACTCGAGGGCGTCCTCCTCGTTGCGCCGGGTGACGTGGATCTTCCGGCCGTCCTCGAGCTTGTACCAGTGCTTGCCGAAATACTGGGTGGCGAAGTCGAACTTGTCCTTGGGGAACGGCTTGTTGTGCCACTTGCCGACGTGGCCGACGTGGTAGCCGTTGGCGCGGAAAATGCCCGGATAGGTTTCCTCCCAAGGCGTCTTGAACATCTCGAAGCTGCGGCAGCCGTGGCGCGACATCCACTGGCCGGTGTAGAGGCTCGCCCGGCTGACGCCGCAGATCGAGGTCGTGACGCAGTTGGAGGTGAAGCGCACGCCCTGCTCCGAAAGGCGGTCAAGGTTCGGCGTCTGCACGACCGGGTTGCCGGCGCAGCCGAGCGTGTCGTGGCGCCAGTCGTCGGCGAAGAGGACGACGACGTTCATCGGCTTCTCGGCGTGCAGCGGGGCGAGCAGGGCGAAGAGTAGAAAAAGACGGGTCATGGGATCGGGCATCGCCGGATCTTGGCCGGGTATCGGGCTGATGCCAAGGGGCATCCGGGGGTCAGGAGAACGTCGTGGATGAGCGGGAGCTTTCGGTTGGCCTTCATCCATTCCGATGCGCAGGAAATGGCGGAATCCGCGAAGGTCCGGGGTCGTCCGTCGGGGTATCTGGAGGAACGCCATGAAAGTGCCCGTTTTCCTCCTTCCTGCCATGATCATCCCGGCTGTCGCGGCGACCGACCCTTTGGAAACAAGCTTCCGCGAGCTGCCGATGGACGTCCGCCGCCTCACCGGGCCGCTTTTCTGGCTCCACGGCGATGAGAATGAAACCCCGGAGCGGCTGCGGAGCTATCTTGAAAGGGTCGCCGAGGGGGGCAACGGATGCTTCACCGCGGAGTCCCGTCCGCACCGCGACTGGCTGGGTCCGGGCTGGTATCGCGACCTCGGGATCTGCCTCGAGCAGGCGAAGAAACTCGACATGGAAATGTGGATCTTCGACGAGCGCTGGTGGCCGAGCCAGTCGATCGGCGGCAAGGTGCCGCCGGAATACGCCGCGAAGTCATTGGTCGCCGAAGCGGTCGAGGTCGAAGGGCCGGATGTCTTCGAGGCCGGCGGTCACGCGGGCGCGCGCCACATCGCGACGGTCGCCGGACGGATCAATGACGAGCAGGAGGTCGAGGGCGACAGCCTCATCGATCTCGGACCGTTCATCACCGGCGGAAAGCTCGAGTGGAAGGTGCCGGCGGGTCGCTGGCGGGTCATCCGCTTTTCCCATGATCTCGCGCCGGGTCTCGCCCAGGGTGGTGGAAAGGATCTCAGTGTGGACGGCGCGAGCCGCGACTGCGTCGAGTGGTTCCTCAAGACGGTCTATCAGCCGCATTTCGACCACTTCGGTGACGACTTCGGCAAGCAGATCCCCGGGTTCTTCTATGACGAACCGGAGACCCGCGGCGACTGGGGAACGGAACTCGATGTGGTCCTGGAGGAGTGGGGTGTTGATTGGAAGAAGGCCTACGTCGCCTACAAGTTCAAGCTGGCCGGCGATGACGACACGGCCGCGCGATACCAGTACATGGAAGCACTCGCCGAGGCCTGGGGCCGCGCGATGTACGGTGGGATGACACAATGGTGCGAGGAGCGCGGTGTGAAGTCGATCGGCCACTTCATGGAGCATCGCATGCTCTACGTGCATCCGGACTACTGCGCGGGCGACATGATGCGCCTGCAGAAGTACAGCTCGATGGGCGGCATCGATCTGGTGTGCCGGCAGATGTATCCCGGGCAGCGTCCGCACTCGATCTACCAGACGCCCAAGCTCGGCAGCTCGATCTCCCACGTCTACGGAAAGCCCGACGACGTCGCGATGTGCGAGATCTTCGGCGCTTACGGGCAGGTCCTGAGCTACTCCGAGATGAAGTGGCTCGCCGACCAGCACCAGGTCCGCGGAATCAACTTCATGATCCCGCATTCGTTCAACCCGAAGGCACCCAACGACCGCGATTGTCCGCCGTACTTCTTCGACGATGGTCGCGAGGACCGCTGGCCGCTCTACCGCGTGTGGGCGGACTACTCGACCCGCCTGAGCCTGATGCTGAGCGGCGGGCATCACGTCTGCCCGGTCGCCATCCTGTTCAGCGGAAATGCGAAGCGCGTCGGTGACTACACCACGCCCGAGGACCTGACCACCGCGCTGCAGGACGCGTGCTACGACGCCGACTGGCTGCCCTTCGAGGCCTTTGAGAATCTGACCACGCTTGAGGACGACCGGGTGGCGCTTCATGGCGAACGCTACCGGGTGTTGGTCGTGCCGCCGACCGACGTGATCCCGCGCGCCACGCTGGCGAAAGCGAAGGCCTTCTTTGATCAGGGCGGGGTGGTCCTCGGCTACGGCCGGCTGCCGTCGAAGTCCGGCACGGTCGGGACTCCCTCCTCGGAGATTGTGAAGCTGCGTCGGTCGATATGGGGGGACGACCTGAAACCCTCGTCGGCCGCCACCAACATCAACAGCGCCGGTGGGCGTGCCTTCATCCTGCCCGAAAAGCCCGACGCCGCCCTGCTTGCCGCGGTGCTGCACGGGGAGGCCGGCGTGGCGCCGGTGGTCGAGGTGCTCGAAGGCGACACCGGCGGCTGGCTGCATGTCCTGCACCGGGTGAAGGACGGGCGTGACGTGTTCTTCATTTGCAACCAGGACCACCAGGGGGCGGCGAAGGACTTCCGCCTGAGGATCCGCACCGGCGGCCACCCTGAGATCTGGGACGCGATGCGCAACGAGATCACCTCGGTGCCGGTGACCCGGGACGAAAAGGGTGTCTCCTTTCCCCTCACCCTCGAGCCGATGGAGAGCGTGCTGGTCGTCTGCCAGTCCGAGGAGCGACCCCTTCCCGCGCGCCTAACAGATTCCACGGTGGCGGCCGCCACGGTCATCCCGGTCCCCAACGGCGCGCACTCGGCGGCACCTTATTCGGGCAGCTTCGAGCTTCCCGATCCCGCCGGTTCGCGTGTGTTCGTCGAAGTCGAAGGTCCGACCACCGAGCCGGCCGGCCGCGTGGTCGTGAACGGCATCGAAGCCGGAGGCTTCATCGGCCGCCCTTATCGGCTCGATGTCACCCGTCATGTCAAGCCCGGCAGGAATACGCTTCAGGTCAGGCCCTTCGCGCCAACCACCGCAAGGATTCTGGTGTTGCCGTGACGGCGCGGGGGACCGGCCCGCCTGCGTGTGGAACGGTCCGGCGCCACCGCCGGCGTCAATCAACCGGGGCACGACCGTTCCGCCGGGACGCGGGAATTCCCTTTCCGTGGCCGTGGGTACTGGATAGAAGCGGGATGATGAAGACTTCGCTCCCGACCTTCGCCGTGATGTTCGTCGTCCTGTCCGCCACCACCGCCTGGGCGGGCGGAAGCATCGGCTGGGAGGTGGTGCAGAAGCAGATGGCCAAGGAAGACGCCTTCATGGCGAAGTTCGTGGCGAAGCATTTCGAAGTCAGTCCGGTGGGGAGCGGCCTCAGGATCGGCAGGCACATCGAGGTCGATGAGGACTGGGAGCCGTTCCGCTTGCCGCCGTTCGAGTTCACGGCCAAACCGAAAGGCGAGGCGGGTGAGCCCACCCTGCTTCTGACACTCGACGTGTTGGAGGGTGATCACTGGCAGGTGACCATCCGGCAGAAGCCGGTGGAGGACTGAGAATCGTGCCGGCCCGGACCTCGGAGTTTGATCTCGGTGAAGCTGACGAAGAGCTTGAGCTTCGGGATCCAAGGACCGTTCGACAGGTCCGACCAACTCCCGCTCGTGACCGCCTCCTGCCACACCTGATCGTAGTTCTTCTGGTCCGAGTACAGGAAGACGATCCGGTAGGTTCATTGATCGGCAGGCTTCCCGAGCACCACGTCGTCGTCGGTGAAGAGTTCGCGATCCGGGCCGGCGGAGCGGAGCTCGAGATTGCGGGCGGCGAGGGGGTGGACGAAGACGGGCGTGCCCCAGCGGTCGAGGATGCGTCCGTCGGGACCGAAGACCCGGTGGTCGGCGGGGACAAAGCGCTGGCGGTAGGCGTTCTCGCCGCGCAGCGCGGCGGCGAGGTCCCCGTTGCCGCCGATGGAGTAGCCGGCGTGGTTTTTGACGATGGAGAAGTAGCCGGAGATCACCCGGTCGAGCGCGCGCAGGTCCTCGATCGGTTCGCTGAACGGGTCGCCGTAGGTCGCCAGCAGGGCTTCGCCGGGCAGAGGGCCGTCGCCGGTTTCGGTGAAGACGTCGATGTCGCCCCCGGCGGGCGGGGACGGCGGTGGAGCGGGCGGCTTTCTCCCGTCCCGGTCGATCAGGAGGGGAATGAGGATCGCCACGATGACGGCGACCGGAAGAAGCCATCGGGCACGCATGGTTCAGGCGAGGAAGCCGACGGGATTCGAACTACTGGACGGGTCGTAGAAGTTCGTGATGTTCGGCAGCACGGTGTCCATGTCGCCGTTGCTCACGCCGAACCAGCGCAGGAGCTCGCAGAAGTACTCGTCGACCGAAAGCTTCGGGAAGATGCGGCCGCCGCGGCCGATGTCGTCGGGTCCGTCGATCGCGAGCGACGGGAAATGCCCGAGGATCCGCCCGCCGGCGACGGGGCCACCGAGGACCATCTGGTTGGCCGACCAGGCGTGGTCGGTGCCCTGGCCGTTCGAGCGCAGCGTGCGACCGAAATCGGAGGCGGTGAAGGTGATGACGTCGTCGGAGAGCCCGAGCTGGTCCATGCACTGCTGGAAGGCGAAGAGCGCCTGGTCGAGCAGCGAGAGCATGCCGGCCTGGGTCACGAGCAGTTCGTTGTGGTGGTCCCAGCCGCCGAATTCGATGAAGATCGTCTGGCGGTGGAGCTTGAGCCGGTCGCGGATGGCGATGGTGCGCACCGCGGCGGCGAGGTTGCGGCCGACCGGGTTGTTGGGGAAGCCGGCGCTGTCGATGACCGCGTTGACGTCGGTTCCGTCGATGCTTCCCGGGTCGTCGAAGTGGGTCTGGAAATCCTCGCCGCGGGCGATGCTGTTGGCGGTGATGCGGCCGTGGGTCCGCTGGAAGAGGTTTTGGTAGTGCTCCTCGAGCGGGCTGTCGACGGTCGAGCTGATCGCCGCCTGCTTGGCCTGGTGGGCCGGCTGGTTGCCGCTGGCGCCGGTGAAGGTGAGCGCGCCGTCGCTGGTGATCACGAACTGCCCCTCGCTCTCGCCGATCTGGAAGGTGGAGTTGCCGGAGAGCGAGAAGTTCATCGGCATGTAGTAGCCGCCGGTCTGGTCGGTGTTGAGGGTCGAGTGGATCACGTCGGCGCAGCGGCCCGCCCAACCGGTGAGGATCTGCATTCCCTGGGGCACCGAGGTCTGCCACTGCTCGGTCTGGTCGCGGTGGGAAAAGAGCGCCTGTGGGAGATCGACGAGCCGCTGCAGGTAGGCGTTCTTGTCCGGGATCGGCTCGACGAGGGTGCCGATGTTGGCGAGCAGGCTGAGCCGGCGCTGGTTCGGGTTGCCGCCGAGGCCGTTGAACATTTCCGCAATCCGCGGGCACGAGGGATGGATCCCGTAGCTGCGGCCGAAGGAGTCGGTGAAGTCGAGCGGGATGAGCTGGTGGCGCGGGATGGCGAGGTTGGTTCGGGCCGCGGCATACTCGTCGTAGGGCCCCGGCTGGTCCATCGGCACGAGGAAGTTGAAGGTGTCGCAACCGCCGCCGAGGAACAGGCAGACCAGCGCCTTGCGGGTGCCGGCCGCCTCGCCGTTGGCGGCGGAGGCGTGGTTGGCCATGGTCAGGTTCAGCAGGGTCGAGAGGACCGAGGTCGAGCCGATCGCGGCGCAACTGGCTTCTCCGAGGAATTGTCGGCGGGTGCGCATGGTGGTGGATGGAAGATGGTGGATGGGCGATGAGCGGGAATGGCGGGGGCGGATGACGCATGGGTCGGGCTTTCAGCCCTCGGGGTTCTTCGCGGTGGCGGGGTTCCCGGGGCGTTGCCCCCGGGCTGGTATGAGGCGGGCCGTTGGTCCTTTTGGGAGTCAGGAGTCGGAACTCGGAACTTGGAACTTGGAACTTGGAACTTCAGCGCGTCAGCGCTGCGTGGCTCCTTCGGGTGAGTTGATGGTGGTCCAGAGGGCCACGACGACCTTGTCCTTGTCGGTGAGGTCGGGTTCCGCGGCGAAGGCGTCGAGGATGGCGGTGCGGGTGCGGGCGCTCATGTTCCCGGCACATAGCAGCAGGTTGACGCGGTCGATCAGGGTGACGTCGTCGCCGGCGATCGCAAGCAGGTCGTCGTGTGCGGGGTCGAAGCGGATCTGCCAGCCCGACCGGAATCCCTCGTTGAGGTAGTCCCACAGCAGGTTCGGGAAGGAGATCGCCGAGTAGGAATCGACGATCTGGAAGCCGGGGCTGACGAGTCCGGCGTTGCGGATCTCGCCGGGTGCCTGGTACTCGGGCGTGAAGAAGTTGAACACGCTCGGCGAAAGAAGCGGCTCCTGGAAACTATAGGCGTAGTAGGTGCTTTCCGGGTTCCACCAGACGAACTCCGCATGGGCCTCGGTGAGCTTCATCAGGCGCCCGAGGTGCATGGTGCGGATGGCCGGCTCGCGGGTCTTGCCGAAGGCGGGGTCCATGGGAAACTCGCGGGCCTCGCGGTCGAGGAGGATCGCCTTCACGACCGCGCCGAGGTTGCCGCGGGCGCCGCTGCCGTCGTTCTCGAAGACCGCCGAGACCCGGCCGACGTAGCCTGGGGAGGGATTGGCCGTGACGAGGAACTGGATGAGCTTCTTCGAAACGAAGGGCGCGGCATTCGGGTGGCGGAACAGCGAATCGACCGCGTCGCGGATGTCGCGCAGACCGTTCTCCCGGTTCTCGTCGCGGGCCGGGATCACGAAACCGCCGAGCAGCGTCTTGCTCCCGAAATCATGGTAGGCCGGATGCATCACCATCGGCTTCAGGTAGTGCTCGTCGGCCCAGCCGCCGCTGCCCCAGCCCCACTCGGAGTCGAAGTAGAGCCCGGTGAAGACGCGGGCCAGCTCGGTGATCTCGGCGTTGCCGTAGGTTTCGACGGGCGCGCCTCCGGCATCGAGCTTGCGGGTGCCGTCGGGATTCAGTTCCCACAGGCCGATGCTGAAGAGCTGCATGATCTCCCGGGCATAGTTCTCGTCGGGATAGCGCGGGATGGTCGGGTCCGCCTTCTGGTTGCCGACGTGGCTCAGGTACCAGCCCATCACCGGATGCAGCGTGACTTCGTAAAGCAGGTCTCCGTAGTCCCCGAAGGCGTGCTCGATGAGCATGTCGTACCACGTCGCGAGCCCCTCGACCCGTTCGGTGATCTGCGCGTCGCGTCGTGAGACGACGAGGATTTCGGAAAGGGCGAAGGCGACGCGCTGGCGGAGCTGGTCGGGGGCATCGATGGCGTGACGTGCCCACGGGGTGGTGATGTTGTAGCCGGTGACGTAGCTCCCTCCCTCGTTGAAGTCATAAAACGGATCGAGCCGGCCGTTCGCGGCGTCCCGTTTGATCTGCCGGATGTAGGGGCGGAGCGTCGAGGCCGGCATCGCGAGCTGCTCGTCGATCCACGCTTCGTATCCGATCTCGCGGACGTGCTCGATGGCTTCCGGCGTCGGGCCGAAGCTGGCCTGCATCAGGAAACGCGCGGCCTGCGTGGGCGACGGCACCCCGGTCTCCGACGAGCCGGGATAGGTGCCGGTGGACAGCTTTTCGATCAGGGCCTTCGCATCGCCGGAAAGCGGCGGCAGGCCGGAACGCCGGGACGATTGACCTGCGGAATCCGCGGAGGTGGTGGAGCTGGCGAGGAACTCGAGCTCGACCCAGTCGTCCACACCGTCGCCGTCGGCATCCATCGGCAGGACGGAAGTACGGTAGAAGCCGTGGTTGTCGCCGAAGGCATCGGGGACGGTGACCGAGAGCCGGCCGTGGTCGGCGGTGGCGGGTGGCAGGCCGATGGCCGGGCCCCAGCCGCCGAGTGCTTCGGAGAACTCGACGACATGCGCCTTGCCGCGGATCTCGGGCCAGTCGAGCACGAGGTCGCCGCCGCTGCGCAGCGCGCGCAGGTCGAGCCGGGAATTCGGATCGTCCGGATCGGTGCCGGCCTCGCTTTCCTCGAGGTTGGTCATGCCATCACCGTCGTCATCGGCCATCGGTGCACGGGGCGTGCCGCCGGCCCACAGGGTCCAGGCATCGGAGATGCCGTCGCCATCGAGATCGTCCGGCGTCCCGCTGAAGTGGAACCACGCGGGGATCGACTCGGCTGAAGTCGGCGAACTGCCTTGCCGGATCTCCTCGCCGTCGTCCACTCCGTCGTCGTCGCTGTCGGCGTCACGGGGGTCGGTGCCGGCGAAGAATTCGTCGCGGTTGATCACGCCGTCGCCGTCGGGATCCCCCGTCGCATCGGCAGGGTCCGCGCTGTTCAAGGTGTGGGTGGTTTCCCAGTCGTCGGGCATGCCGTCGTTGTCGGCATCGGCGGGGCCCAGCGGATCGCGGGTGATGTAGGCGTCCACCCCGGGCTCGGTGTCAAAGGTGGGGATGCCGGGGTTGCCGTTGGTGTCGGTCCACGGCGCGGTGCCGTCGAGCAGGCGGGCATCGGTGGCGACCGCGTTGTTCCACGACCACGTGGCGATGAGCACCGGGCTGCCCGGGTTGGCGGTCTGATGGAGGTTGAAGGTGAGGGTCCACAGGTTCACGCCCGGGTCGGGCTGGTGGGCGGTGAATTCGAAGCGCAGCGGCAGCGAGTCGTCGGCTTCGCCGAAACCGCTGAAGCCGAGGGCCGACTTGAGATCGTTCTGCGGCTGGGTCGATCCGGTGCGGTAGAAGGCCCAGGTCGGCTGGCCCTGCTGGTGGAAGACATCCTGGATGCAGCGGAACTGATAGGTGAGGACGCCGTCACGATAGTAGAGTCCCATCCGGATCGCCGAGGACCAGCCGCCGTCGTCGAGTTCGGTGACGAGGTCGATGAGCTCGGTGCGGCGGCCCGCCATCGGGGACCGTGCGTGGTTCCAAAGGAGGCTCAGGTCATCGATCCGCCAGGTCCAGGTGCGGGTGCCCGCGTCCCATTCCGGCACTCCGGGCGCGACATCGGCGGGATTCATCGGGTCGGTGCCGGCGAGGCGTTCGGCGGCATCGCTGCGGCCGTCGCCGTCGCTGTCCGCCACGGTCGGGAGCGAGGGGAAGGGATCGCCGTTCACCTCGTCGCCGTCGCGCAGGCCGTCCTCATCACTGTCCGCGTCGAGCGGGTCGGTGGTCGTCTCGTCGCCATCCGGCAGGCCGTCATCGTCGGTGTCCGCATCGTGCGGATCGGTGCCGGCGGCGATCTCGGCGGCGTTGTCGAGGCCGTCGTCGTCCGCGTCGGCCGTGGCATCCGGGGTTGCGGGATCGAAGTGGTGCTCGATCTCCACGGCGTCGGGAAGCCCGTCGCCGTCGGTGTCGGCCGACATGTCGATGATCTGGATGCCGTGGAAACCGACGCTCTGCGCGTCGACCTGGGTGAGCACCACGGTCTGGGTCGCGCCGCTGAGCCCGCGGAACCGCACGAAGTTCGCCAGGCCGATCGTCGCGGTGCTGGTGGCGGTGGCTTCCTTCCAGGCGAGGAAAGGGGGCGCGGCGCCGCCGAGAAGATAGCGGGTGCTCGCGGGATCCGAAGCCAGGCCGACACTGGCGCGGTAGTAGGGATTCGGGCCGCCGACGTAGGCGATGATGTCGTAGGAGGTGAAGGGGATGGCGGTGAGGGTGACCGTGACCGGCACGTCGGGGCCATGCGGTTGGTCGGTGCCGAGGGCGCTGTTGAGCAGCCGGGAATCGCCGGGTTGCGAATGCCGGCCGATGACCGCGTAGCCGAAGGACCAGCTCGCGCCGACGGGCGTGGCGGCGCCGGCGCCGTCGACCAGCGCACTGGCCGAGCCGGTGAGGAGGTCGGCGTCGGGTGGCCAGGTCGGCATGCGGTCCGAAGGATTCCAATGCGGGGCGGGCACCACGCCGGCGGCTTCCCACGGCAGGAGCCCGACCGAATCGGCGCGCTCGGCGAGAAACTGGAGCCCGATGCTGCCGGCGAAGGCGAAGGGCTGCGACGTGCCCGAGGCGGGATCGCTTCCGGCGGAGACCTCGTAGCCGTCGGGAAAACCATCGCCGTCGCTGTCGGGGTCCGCCGGATCGGTGGCGACTTCCTCGGCGTCCCCGAGGCCGTCGTCGTCGCTGTCGGGATCGAGCGGATCGCTTGCTTCGTCATCGAGGAGCCCGTCGTTGTCGCTGTCGGGATCGGTCGGGTTGGTGCCGAGCGACGACTCGGCCAGCGAGCTGAGGCCATCGCCGTCCGGATCGAGCGCGGCGTCGTCCGGATCGCCGTCGTCGAGGCCGTAGGTTTCCTCATACCAGCGTGGCATGCCGTCGCCGTCGCCGTCGGCCAGCGCGTCGGGATCGACGTCGAGGCGGAGGAAGTCGAAATTGATGTAGCCGCCGGTCGAACCACCGGTGCGCTCGACCTCCAGCACATTGTCCTCGGCGGTCAGGGGGAAATCGCCGGCGTCGAAGCTGACCCGCAGCGTCGTGTTGTAGCGGATCGCGTTCCACGTCCCGAGAGGCTGGCCGTTGAGGCTGAGCGAAATGTCGTGGCTGCCGAAGCCCGGCAGGGTGTCTCCGATCCACATGCCGCCGGCGTAGAGGTCGACGGTCAGGAAGAAGCGCGCTTCGGAGGCACGTTGCGCGGCGCTCAGCGGGAAATGGAAGCGCTCGCGCGGATCCCATTCGACCACGGCGCGCTCGACGTTGGCGAGTGGTTCGTCGCTGGCGAGGACGCCGATCGGCGCCCCGTAGCTTCCGGCGAAGTAATAATCGTCATCCTTCACCGACGCCGAGCCCGGCGGGGCGTTCGGCGCATAGCTTTCGTTCTGGAACGGAGACGTGCTGCCATCGTCGGAGCCAAGGGACCAGACGGTGTCAGTGGTTTGCGATCGAGCGCTGGGGGCCGCCCAAAGGATCGCCAGCAGGAGCAGGCGGAGGCTTCGGGACATGCGGATGTTCTTTTGTAAAAGTTCTCATTTAGGGCAACCTAACGTTTCCTGCAAACCAAAAAACCTGATCCAAGCACCACCAGGAGCAGGGTGCTTGCCTCCGGCACCGCCTGGATGTTGTCGACCAGCAGGGTGCGTTGTCCCTGGCCGCCGCGGAAACCGAGGTCGGGATTGTGGAGGATGCGCAGCTCGGTGACGTTGCCGAGCGTCGCGGCGACATCCGTCGCACCCTCGACCCCGAACAGCGTTTCGGCGGTGAGGGTGAAGGTGACCGAGTTCCAGGTGCTGAAGATGCCGAGTTCCTCGGCTTCGGTGACGAACCATCCTCCGGGCCCGTTGACGGCCACCCGCACCGAGCTGGTGAGGAACGACTGGTTCTGCAGGTCCATGGTCAGTGCCGAGACACCCGCGCCGAGGTAGTCGCCGGTCCAGTCGACGCGGTTGTAGGCGGCGAGGCGGCTGCCGGGGCCGCTGCCGGGTGCGGCGGTGATCCGCAGCGACGAATCGCCGGTGCCCAGCGGGCCGCTGTCGGCGATGATGGATGGCGGATTCGGATGGGGGTTTCCCGCATCCCAGTTGTGGGGGCTGTCGAAGGTCTCGAGCTGGAAGAGCACCACCGCTCCGGCTGGGGCGGCCGTCAGCCAGGCGAGAACGAAAGCGCGGAGCAGGCGAATCACGGATGATCGAATCTCATCGTTCAGACGGCACGTGCAAGCTGGAAGCTCGGGAAGTCGCCCGGGACGCCGCAGCGAATCCGATGGCCAGACGCCGTGGATTTCGCTATTCCCCGGTCATGATGAGAAAGGTCGGTCTGTTGTTGCTGGTGTCGATGCTGACGGCTTGTGTCGGCGGAGGATCCGTCGCCAAGGTCGAGGACGCGGCGGCCGGCGGCGGCAGCCTGCTGGAAATGATCAACCGCCTGCGGGTTTCGGAGGGCCTGCAGCCCGTGGTGCCGGATGCCCTGTTGACCAAACTCGCCCTCGACCACAGCCGGGACATGGCGCGGCGCGGGGAGCTGACGCACTACGGAGCGGATGGAACGGGCTACGAACAGCGGCTCATGGCGGCGGGGCTGTCGCGGACCGCATCGCTGACGGCGGGGGAGAATGTCGCCCACAGCCCCGATCCCGGCGGGGCCGCGCGCGCCTTCCGTCGTTGGGGCGAGAGCGGCATGCACCGCCGCAATTTCCTGCAGCGCGAACATGACAAGATCGGCATCGGCGAGGTCGATGGCTATTGGACGGTGATCCTGGCGCAGCCATCCTTGTGAGTCCGGCGGGGGCAGCTTCGGGCTTTCCACCGGGGGCGATTGCGGTTTCCGTGGCGGGGTGATTCGGGTGGGCCATCCGCGGTGGATCGGCGCCGCGGTGGCTTTCGCGGTCGCCGCCGGGATCGCGCTGCTTTCTCCCCGCGTCGAGCGCTTGGAGCGGATGGACCGCATGCTCCACGAACGGTTGGCGGGAGTTGATGGCCGGCTGGTCGGCGACGGCACGCCGGGATCGCCGAGGATGATCGAGCGACGGGAGACGCCGGCATCGGTCGTGCCGCCGCGGGTGTTGTTTCTCGATGACGATCCGCACGGATATTTCGAGCGCATGCCACCGCCGCCGACGGACCTGATGGTGGTGCTGGCACGCCTGGAGAAGGCGGGGCTTGGAAGTATCGGCTTCGGCTATCCGCTGCAGTGGGAGATGCCGGACACCCTGGCGGTGGAGGCGATGCGCGGGGCGATGGACCGCTACGACCGGGCGGTGATCGGCTACGTGGTCAAGGACAGCACGGCACCGGTGCCGGTGCCGCCGCCCCTGTTGCGGGCCTCGATGCCCTATGCCGCGGTCGAGGGCGACGCGACCAAGCTGCCGGTGGTGAACGGGGTGGTCGGTCTGGCACCGGAGTTCGGCGGCGAGCGGTCGTGGGGCGGCTTCACGCGGATCGAAACCGAGGGCGAGGAGGAAGGGCGGGCCTACCTGTTGGCGCGTTGGTCGGACCGGGTGATCTTTTCCGTGCCGCTGGCGCTGGAGATCGCGCGGCGGGGGCTTTCTCCGGAAAGCGACGTGAGGGTGAGGATGGGCGGCGAGATCGCGCTGGGCGCGGAGGGCCCGCGGATCCCGATCGACTTCCGCGCCCGCGTCGATCTGCCGGAGGATGAACCCGAGCGGACGGCGGTGCCGGCGACGGCGGTGATCGCCGGGGAAGTGCCCGACGACTTCCTGTCCGCCGATGCACCGCTGCTTCTAACCGACGAAAGGCTGCTCGGGGACAAGGCGAACCGGCGCTGGGCGCAGCGTCTGCCGCGGGTGGATGCGGCGCTGCGGCGGTCGCCGTTGGTGACGGGCCGGGAGGAGGTGCCGCTGTGGCCGCTGCCGGCGGTGCTGATTTTCACGCTGGTGCTGTCGGTCGCCGGCGCGTGGCTGTCGGGTCATGGAGGCCTGCGGCGGAGGGCGCTGTCGGCGTTGGGATTCGGCGCCGGGGTGGTCGTGGTGCTCTGGGCGATGATCCGCGGAGGGATCGGCGCGCCGATGCCGCTGGCGATGCTCAGCGTGCCGGCGGTGGTGTTCGTGGCGGCCCTGTTGCTCGAAGCGGTGCCCACCGTCGAAGTCGTCCGGGTGAGGGAGGTGCCGCGAAAGGCGGCGAAGGAGGGCGGGAAGCGGCGTCGCCGCAAGAGGCGCTGAAGCTCAGCGGGCGGTGCGCATGACCGCGTCGTACATCCGTCCGACGGTGCCCCGGGTGCGGGAGACCGTGCCCGGGGCGTGTCGGGCGGTGCGCTCGAGCGTCTGGTAGGTGCGCCCGGCGGTTTCCCTGGTGCGCTCACCGGTCTGGTAAGTCCGGCGGGCGATTTCCCCGCGGTCGGCGTAGGTCCGGTTCGCCGCCTGGATGGTGCGGTTGGCGGTGCCGACGGTGCGGTTGGCCGTGCTGCACGACATGAGGGCGCCGGCGAGGCCGACGATCATGGCGAGCGCGAGGAGTTTCATCGCGGGCAGCCTAGGGAGCCGGAGCCGTGGGTCAATGCGGCATTTTTTCCGCGCTGCGGCCCTACTCCGGCCGGCTGTCGAGCTGGAAGACCTGGCCGGAGGTGTGCGGCAGGTGGTGGTGGAGGTGGACTAGGAAGGCGGCGGTGGCTTCGGGCGTGTTGAACCGGCCCAGGCTGTGGGCGTCGCGCACGGTGTCGCGGCGGGAGTCGGCGACGCCCGCGGTCATGCGGGTCTCGAGGAATCCGGGGAGCAGGGCGTTGACGCGGATGCCGGCGGGTCCGAGTTCCCGCGCGAGCGAGCGGGTCAGGCCGAGCAGGCCGGCCTTGGCCGCGGCGTAGGCGGCCTGGCCGGCGGTGGGATGACGGGCGGCGTGGCTGGCGATGAAGACGAGGTGGCCGGAGCGCCGCCTGATCATGCCGCGGGTCGCTGCTTTCGCACAGCGCCAGGCGCCGTGAAGGTTGGCTTCGAGCTGGCGGTCCCATGCCGCTTCGTCGGTGCGGGCAAGCAGCCGGTCTTCTGCAATCCCGGCGTTGGCGACGAGGAGGTCGGGGATTCCGCGGGCTTTGAACCAGCGATCAACCGAGGCGGGGTCGGTGACGTCGAGTTCTTCGCGGCCGGGCGCGAACGCCTCGTCTCCGGCCGACCCGAAGGCGGCGGCGATCGACCGTGCAAGGTCGCCCTTGCCTCCGGTGATCAGGATGCGCTGGCTCACGCGCCGAGCGTGCGTCCGTCGCGTTACGGAGCAAGCGAAAGCGGCGTCACTTCTTCGCCGGACGGACCACGGTCGCGTGCTCGTCGTAGCGGGCCGTGGCGGAAACCTGCTGGAGCAGGTAGTTGATCGCCGCCTTGGCGGGGATGTTCTTGAGGCGCAGGGTGACTTCCTTGCTGCCGAGATCTCCACCCGGATCCTGGACCATGAAATTCGGCACCAGGGCCTTGTCCTCGCCGAGGGTCCTGGCGGACTCGGTCTCGATCATCTGGCCGAGCGCGGCGAGCGCCTCGCTCAGGGCCACTTCCTCGAAGTCGATGGCCGGCAGCATGATGCTGCCGATTTCATTCTCGCGGCGCTGGGCCTTGAGCCCCTCGGCGCGTGCCGGGAGCTGGCCGAGTTGATAGCGGGCCTGGGCGTGGTCGGGCCGGAGCTTGAGCGCGGTCTGGAAGGCGGCCTTCGCGGCATCGGGGTTGCCTTGTTGGATGGCGGCCATTCCCTGGCGGTAATACTGGTCCGCCTCGTCGGCGGAGACCGGGATCGTGACGGCGAGGAGGGCCAGAAGAAGGACGGAAGTCTTCATGGGAATGTGTCGTGTTTCGGGTTTGCGTGAAGGGTTCAGTCGATTGCTCCTAACATGGACCTGATTCCGGCATTCAGCAATCCCGGAGTTGCGCGATGCGTCCGCAGCGGGCATTTCGATGGCGTGAGCGAGGACGAACGCTGGATGGCCCGCGCGATCTCCGAGGGCCGCCGCGGGGTGGGGAAGACCTCCCCGAACCCTCCCGTCGGCGCCGTGATCGTGCGCGACGGTGTCGAACTCGGAGCCGGCTGGCACCGGCGCGCCGGCGGACCGCACGCCGAGCGCGAGGCGATCGCCGCGGCGCGGGAGACCCACGGTCCCGAAGCGTTGCGCGGGGCGACCGCCTACGTGACGCTCGAGCCGTGCTCGACCCAAGGGCGCACGCCGCCGTGTACCGACGGCTTGATCGAGGCGGGGATCGCGCGTGTCGTCTTCGCCTGCACCGATCCCTATCCGGAGCACGCGGGAGCGGCGGCGGGCCTGCTGCGGTCCGCGGGCGTCGAGGTGGTGTCCGGAGTGCTGGAACCGGAGGCCGCCAAGTTGATCCGTCCGTTCGCCAAGCGGGTGACGACCGGGCTGCCGTGGGTGTTGTGGAAGACGGCGATGAGCCTCGACGGCCGCCTGACCCGCCCGCCCGGCGAGGGAATGTGGCTCACCGGCGAGGCTTCGCGGGAGCGGGTCCAGCGGCTGCGCGGCGAGGCCGACGCGATCGTCACGTCCGGCGAGACGGTCCGCCGGGACCGGCCGCGTCTGGATCTACGAGATCTTTCGTACTTGGAGGGAAGGGACCAGCCGTGGCGGGTGGTGCTGACCGACCGCCCGGAATCGCTTCCGGATGACGCGCCGCTTTTCAGCGACGGCCATCGGGAGCGCACGATCGTGCGGCCGCGGAACGACCTTCGTGAGGTGCTGCGCGAGCTGGCCTCCGACTTCGGGGTGAATGCGGTGCTGCTCGAATGCGGCGGGCGCCTGGCCGCGGACTTCGCCGAAGCGGGCCTGATCGACGAGGTGGTCGCCTTCATGGCGCCGATCCTGTGTGGTGGCCCGGTGCCGGCTCTCGGAGGAACCGGCCTGCCGGACGGAAGCGGACTCGATGACATCGAATTCGAGCGTTTCGGCGACGATGTGATGCTGCGCGGGATTTTTCGTCACGGCGTCATCACGAAAGATGCCTGAAGCTTTCATCCCCGGATCATCCTGCGTTCATCCGGTTGCGGATCATGGGAGCCGTCTTATGAATGCTACCATGAATCCTGAAATCGAATCCGTCACCGCGTGCAATGGCTGGAAGGCCGCCGTGCGTCCGGTGTTGAGTTATGCAATCGCCATCGGCCTGACCTTCACCGGTCCGGCGTTGATGGCCGCCGCCCTGATCCTGGCGGTGCTGGCCGGGGACGCGTCGATCGTCGGCCTCGGGCTGCTTGCCGGGGCGTTGCTCGGCACCGTCGGGGCGGTCGCCCTGCTCTGGTGCCTGGCCGGAAGTCCGTCCCGGTCCAAGTCGAAGACCGTATGACTGTCATGCGCCCCCGGCGCGCCCGGGGGCGTCAGTTTCCGAACATTTGCGTCCAGTGGTCGCCATGGCATCCGAGGCCGATGCGCGCGTGGCCGGCGCCGAACATGTTCTTGTGGTGGCCGGGCGAGAAGAACCAGGCCTTGTTTGCCGAGGCCGGATCGGACGAGCCCATGTAGATATTCTCGCCCGAGGCGGTGGTGCGGAAATTCTTCGCCCGGTCCCACGGCGTGCGCTTGCCCGGCACCGGTGATTCGTGGGCGAAGAAGCCCTTTTCGGCCATGTCCTTCGAGTGGTCGCGGGCGGCCTCGCAGAGTTTCGGGTCGAGTTCGAGCGCTTCGAGCCCGACGAGGAGGCGCCACAGGTTGGCCTCTTCCACCCCGCGTGCCTCGGCCTCGGGGACCTCGTCCTTCGCGGCGATCCTGCGATTGTCTTCCAGCACGCGGAGTCCCTTGCGCGGCAGGTCGGAAGCCTCGGTGGCCACCCTGGCCTCGGCCTGTTCGAGTTGCTCCCGAGAATCGGCCGGGGTGGTGGAAATGGCCGCTTCGAGGGCGGCGTCGCGGAATTCGGCCAGACGGAGCGCATCCTCGCGCAGCGCGGTCGTGGCGGGAGGCAGGGCTTCGACGATCTGCCCGGCGGTCGGCGCGAGAAGCCGGCGGATTTCCTCGAGGGCGGGCATGCTCTTCGCTTTGAGGAGCGGCTTCATCTCCGCCTCTCCGAGATCGCGGATCTTCATGAACTCTTCCCGGAGATCGTCGATCCGGCGACGACTTTCGTTGCGGTTTCCTGCGGTCGGGTTCTCCGCAGCGGACTCCAGGGCGTCAAGGTAGTGGTCGCGCATTCGCGGCCAGGCCTTGTCGAGCGCGGCGACCAGGGCGGCGAGCGTCTCGTCGTCGCAGTCCTCCAGCGAGTCGCAGAGATCATCGACCGGCTTGTCTTCCTTGAGACTGGTCTGCAGGGCCGCCAGCAGTTCGTCGGAGGCGGGGTTGGCGGATGCCGGCAGGAACAGGCCGACGAGCAGCAGTGGGCGGAGTGTTTTCACGAAACGGACGCGGGGCAGGGTGACCCGCACCCTGCCCCGCGTCGAGATGGATTACCGGCTCAGCGGCAGCGCGACGGCGAGCGATGACCGCCGACGATCACCGGACCGATCCGGAATCCGCCGGAGCGGCCCCAGTTCCGGGACCGATCGTGACCGTGGTCGTAGTGGCGGCCGTGATGGCGGTAATGCACGTTGTGGCGGCATTGGTGGTTGACCGGCAGCACGCGCGTGCGCCAGACCGGATTGCCGCAGTGGTCGTAGTAGGCGATGTAGCTCTGCTTGTAGACCGGGCATCCGCAGGAAGTACGGTGACTCACGTAGGTATGGCCGGAGTTGCAGTACGGGCGGGCTTCGGCGTCGGGCGCGGCGACAAAGCCGGCGCCGATCACGGTGAGGAGTGCGAACAGGTTCTTCATGGACTGATTGGTTTCGGATTCGTCCATTCGACCGGAGTGATCACGGAATTATTCAGGGAAAATTTTTCCGGCCGAAAAAACCACCCGCAGCGGCGATGCCGGTGCGGGTGGGAGAAGGGAGAGGGATCGGTCAGTGTTACCCGGGCTGTTCCTGCCATATCTGGAGTAAAATCGATTACCGGAGCTCCTTTTGATCCCTGAACGACTCGCGGGCTTCGGGTGGCAGCCATTCCAGCTCCTGGATCTCCTCCGGGGTGAGGGTCTGCATCCAGATGCTGAAGCCGACCACGGCGATCGCGGCCAACAGCCCGAGATAGCCGGAGATCAGGCCGGTGCGGGCGAGTCCGAGCCCCTTGAACTGCTCGGGACGGGCCCTGATCTTGGACGATGCCAGGTGGCCCATCACGATGCCGACGATGGAAAGCGGGAGGGCAAGGCACCAGAGCAGGCAGGTGAAGAAACCGACGAGGCCGCAGACCATCGAGGCGATCGCCTGGCCGGACGTGGCCGGTCCGGCGGACGCCGCCGGCGTCGCGGGGGCAGGGGCGGGCACCGGAACTCCGCCGGCAGGGACGGGCGGCTCGTGCGCCGGGACGGCGGCAGGCGTGGCCGTGTCCGCGACCGGAGCCGGCGTGGCTTCGGGGGCGGACTGGAAGGCGCCCGCGAGCTCATCGACCGTGCCGGCGGGCTTCCAATCCTCCATGCCCTCGCGCCAGACGAGGTCGGTGGCGGGATCGAAGTCGCCGCTGGCGGCGAGTTGCTGAAGTTCGGAAACCGGGACCGGTCCTTTCTGTGCGCCGCCGTGGGCGTAGTACCATTCGCTCATCTCGGGGGCAGCCTAAGGGATTTCTCGTAGAAGGGGCAAGGCTGCGCGTTGGGGGGAGACTAGGACACCCTCGGCTGGCAGATGGCCGAGCCATGCTGCATCCAGCGGTAGGCCACCAGCCAGGCGATGGTCGTGAGCGGAATGGCGAAGATCAGCCCGACCAGCAGCGCGAGGGCGCCGGCGATGATGATCAGGACGAGCAGCAGGAAGAATCCCAGCAGGGTCCACTTCTGCCCTTGGGTGATGCGGGCGCTGTAGGAGAAGGCATCGAAGATGCCGAGGTTCTTGTCGACGATGGCATGCTGGTACTGGCCGAACCGCAGCGCGAGGTAGACGCCCGGAACGATGAGCAAGAGGAGGCCGAGTCCGACCATGATGCCGAAGAGAAGCTGGGCGAAGTAGGCGCGGATGAGCTTCGAGCCCTGCGAGAACAGCGTGCCGATCGTGAAGGGTTTGCCATCGATGATGTTGAGGCCGATGCGGGTGATGCCGAGCCCGAGGAAGACCTCGACCACGCCGTTGATGATGCGGCTGAGAATGCTGCCCTGGTCGGCGATTTCGTTCAAAGCCTCGTCGAGTTCGACGTTTCCCGTGCCGTAGTCGATCTGCGGCGGGGTGTGACCCATCATCTGGTCGATCACGTCGGTGACCATCCCGACGCCGATGGAGATCGCCAGCATCAGGATTCCCGCGGCGAGGATCATGCCGAAGTGGGTCTTGGTGAGCTGGAAGGCGTGCGAGAGACACTCGCCGATCCCGAGCGGTTCGCTGCCCGGTTCGATCTCCGGAAGGTCGCCGACGGTGTCATCGATGGCATACGGATCTACGGTGGATGGCGCGGCGTAGGGATTCACCGACCCGCCCGGAGCCGGGGGAGGCACGTCTCCGGGAGCCGGGGGCGGTGGGAAGAGCGATTCCAGTCCGGGTGCCGACGCGGCCGGCGTCCAGTCCGTCATTCCCTCCCGCCAGACGAGGTCGCCGTGGGGATCGAACTCACCGTTGTCGGCGCGACGCTTCAGTTGGGAGACCGGCACCGGTCCCTTCTGTTCGCCGCCGTGGGCGTAGTACCACTCGCTCATCGCCGGTCAGGCTACGGACAAGCGGGCGGACGGACAAGGACGGGCGCGTGGTCCGATCAGAAATGGATCGCGTGGCCTTC